>Ga0326728_10011702_pt1 | contig 19871 bp, 11 predicted proteins | sample MB3enrmetagenome_FD_207602 | JGI IMG/M metagenome (GOLD analysis project Ga0326728, IMG submission 207602) | Lab enriched peat soil microbial communities from McLean, Ithaca, NY, United States - MB31MN | ecosystem: Environmental > Terrestrial > Soil > Wetlands > Peat | place: USA: New York... | reverse complement strand
GCCAGCCGGAGCTGCACGTACCGGAGCATAGCACCTTTTCCAGACTCCCGCATCCGAATCGGCGGGGCCTGTCGCGCCAGACCTAGAGTCTAGCACTAAACCTGCTAAGGCAAATGGGGGGCCGAGACCGAAATTTGTGACAACCTCCATTATTTCAGTAATTTGTTGGTCTCAATCGGCCGATGAAATAGGGTAGAATGGAACTCGGCTGTGTGTCATAAGGGAACACTTAGGGGAACAGGGCGGCTGATTACGCTGGCGATGGTTAGCGTACTGGTTTCCTATTCCCAAGGCGTTCCGGATTGGCGGAAGATCGGCGGTCCGGCGTTCGACGTAATGCTGGCCTCCCCGGCCAGCGGTCCCGTCGAGCGAGTCTGGTACTCGGCGGGGGGCGCGCTGCTTTATGCCCGCACGGCCTCGGGCCGCACCTTCCAGACCGCCGATTTCGAGAACTGGTCGGCGGTGGCGGGCCCGCTAGATCCTCCGCCCCTGCCCCTGGCGGTTTCCACGCCGCGCCTGCCCGAAGCCGGGGCGCGGGTGGTTCCCTCGGCATTGCAGATGTATGCGTTCGCGCGCAACCTGTGGCGCTCCTCGGATGGAGGCTCGACCTGGGAAAACCTGACCGCTTATCAATCGCAATCCGTGGTGGGCGATGGCTTGCATTCGCTGGCCATCTCGCCGGTGAACCCGGACGAGCTGGTGGTGGCCAACGATTACGGGGTGTGGCGATCGCTCGATGGGGGAATGAGCTGGACCGGGCTGAATCAGAGTCTCCCCAACCTGCCGGTCAATCGGATTCTTTCGACCCCCGCCGGGCGCGTGGGCACGCGCATTCAGGCCGGCCCGCTGGGCGTCCTGGAGTTGCCTCCAGGCGGCTCCGTCTGGCGTCCGGCCGCCGCCGCCGAGGTGCAATCGGAAGCGGTTTTGAAATCGCAGTATACAGCCCTGGTGGGCGCTCCGGTTTCGGCTGTGGCCTCCGCGGGCGACACCGTCTACATCGGGTCCGATGACGGGCGCATCTGGGTTTCCATCGATGGCGGCCGAAGCTTCCGCCAAAGCCCGTTGCCCGACGGGACGAGCGGCAAAGTGGAGCGCATTTTCGCGGATTCCACCGAGCCGCGAGTGGCTCTGGCGGCTTTGAGCGGTGCCGGGGCGCACATTCTGCGCACCACCAACACGGGGACTTTCTGGGACCCGCTGGATGGCAACCTGCCGGACGCTCCGGCCCGCGGGGTGACCGCCGAGCGCGCGGCTGGAGCCATCTATCTGGCAACGGATAAAGGCGTTTTCTACGCGCAGGCGGACCTGGAGAATCCCAGCGCGGGGCCGGTCGTGTGGACCGCCTTGACGGAGAACCTGCCCGCCGCTCCGGCCACTGACGCGCGCCTGGATCCGGCCGGAGTGCAGTTGTATATCGCCCTGGATGGGTACGGTGTTTTCGCAGCCGCAGCGCCGCACCGCGCGCGCACCCTGAAGATCGTGAATGCGGCGGATTTCAGCACGCGGCCGGCCGCCCCGGGCTCGCTGCTGAGCGTGGTGGGCGCGCGCGTGAGCCAAGCGCGGGGCGGTAACCTCGATTTCCCCGTGCTGGCCGTGCTGGGCGGCGATTCGCAGATCCAGGTTCCGTTTGAGGCGGTGGGGCCGAACGTGGCGCTGGCACTTACGACCGCCGCCGGCACGATCACCCAGGGGATCTCCGTACAGCCCGTTTCGCCGGCCATACTGGTGGGCCGCGATGGGCTTCCCACGGTTTACGACGCCGATAGCGGCGAACCTATCGACCTGCGCAATGCGGCCCGTTCGGGCGGCCGGATTCAGATTATGGCGACCGGCCTGGGGCGGGTCCAGCCGGATTGGCCCAGCGGCCTTGCCGCGCCTTTGGAGAACCCTCCGGCGGTGGCGGCGGCGATCGGCGTGTTTCTGGACGGAGATCCCCTGCGGGTGACCCGCGCCGTGCTGGCACCCGGATACGTGGGGTTTTACATCGTCGAGGCGGAGTTGCCGGCGATCAATAATGCCGGCCCGTCGGAGTTGTATATCAGTGCCGCCGGGCAAGCCAGCAACCGCGTTCAAATCAATCTCGAACCATAAGGCGCTCCGGCCTGGCAGTCCGCGCGAACAACTGAACTTCCTTGATATCCTGAAAACCTTATGGCTGACCAAACTGAACCCGCCCGCCAGATGGGCTTTTCCACGCGCTGCCTGCATGCCGGCCACACTCCCGATAAGGCCAGCCTGGCTCGCGCCGTGCCGATCTACCAGACCACCTCTTTCGTTTTCGAGGACTCCTCCCACGCGGCCGCTCTGTTCGCGCTCGAGAAGTTCGGCAACATCTATACGCGCATCATGAACCCCACCACGGCCGTTTTCGAGGAACGCGTGGCGGCTCTGGAAGGGGGCATCGCCGGCCTCGCCACCTCGAGCGGGCAGGCCGCGCAGTTCCTGGCCATCGCGAGCCTGATGGGCGCCGGAGGCCACGTGGTCTCCTCCAGCACGTTGTATGGCGGCACCTACACGCAGTTCGACGTCAGCTTCCGCAGGATCGGCATCGATGTCACGTTCGTGGAACCGGACGATCCGGAGAATTTCCGCAAAGCCATCACGCCCCAGACTCGCGCCGTCTACGGGGAGACCATCGCCAATCCGCGCATGAACGTCTTCGATGTCGAAAAGGTCGCGGCCATCGCGCACGAAGCCGGGCTGCCGCTGGTGATCGATAACACCATGGCGTCGCCGTATCTGTGCCGCCCCATCGAGCATGGCGCCGACATCGTGCTGCACTCGGCCACCAAGTTTCTGGGCGGCCACGGAACCTCGATCGGCGGCATCATCGTTGACAGCGGCCGGTTCAAGTGGAACGAGAAGTTCCCGGCGCTCACCGAGCCCAGCCCGGGATATCACGGCATGAAGTTCACGGAGGTGTTTGGCGACCTGGCTTTCATCATTAAGGCGCGCGTGGAAGGCCTGCGGGATTTCGGCCCCTGCATCAGCCCTTTCAATTCCTTCCTGTTCCTGCAGGGCATCGAAACGCTCAAGTTTCGCATGGAGCAGCACAGCCGCAATGCTCTCGAAGTGGCCGCATGGCTGGAGAAGCATCCGGCGGTGAGCTGGGTGAAGTATCCCGGGCTCAAGTCCAGCCCCTATTACGGCCTGGCACAGAAGTATCTGCCGCAAGGGCAGGGTGCCATTTTGACGTTCGGCATCAAGGGCGGCCTGGCGGCCGGGCGGAAACTCATCGATGCGGTGAAGCTCTTCTCGCACCTGGCCAACCTGGGAGACGCCAAGAGCCTGATCATCCACCCGGCATCCACTACGCACCAGCAATTGTCCGACGAGCAGCAGCTCGAAGCCGGCGTCACCAAGGACCTGGTGCGCCTCTCGGTGGGCATCGAAGACCTGGAAGATATTCTCTGGGACCTGGAGCAGGCCATCGCCGCTTCGCAGGCCTGACGGGCGCTAACCCACGGCCTCCCGAACTGCGGAGACCACGGTATCGATCTGCGCGGAGGTCAGCTCCGGATAGACCGGCAGGCTGAGCGCCTCGCGCGCGATCCGTTCGGACACGGGAAAATCGCCGGCGTGGTAGTCGAGCTCCTTCCACGCCTCCTGAAGGTGAATCGGCAACGGGTAGTGAACGCCATGTCCGATCTGGCGGGCGCTCAGCACCTCCTGCAAGCGGTCGCGGGACGTGGTGCGAATGGCGTACACACAGAAGACGTGGGTGCCGTAGGGAGCGATGGTAGGCGTGCACACGCCCGTCCCCGCCAGCCGCTCCCCGTAAGCCCGCGCGTGCGCCTGCCGCAGTTCGGTCCAGCGATCCAGGTGGGGGAGCTTTACACGCAGGATGGCGCCCTGAATCCCTTCCATTCGGTAGTTGTAGCCCTTGAGCAAATGGTGGTAGCCCTTTTCCTGGCCCCAATTGCGCAGCATGCGAATCGTGCGGGCGTATTCGGGATGGGAGGTGGTGACGGCGCCGCCTTCGCCATAAGCGCCCAGGTTCTTGCCTGGATAGAAGCTGAAGCAGGCCAGGTCGCCGATGCCGCCCACGCGCCGTCCTTTGTAGCGGGCGCCGTGGGCCTGGGCGGCGTCCTCGATGACGATCAGCCCGTGGTGGCGAGCGATCTCCAGGATGGGATCCATATCGGCCGGCTGCCCGAAGAGGTGCACTGGCAGGATCGCCCGAGTACGCGGGGTGATGGCGGCCTCGATTCCGGCCGGGTCCATCGTGTAAGTGAGCGGGTCGATATCGACCAGTACCGGCTTGGCGCCGGTGTAGCCGATGGCCGCCACCGTGGCCACGAAGGTGAACGGGACGGTGATCACTTCGTCGCCCGGCCCGATTCCAGCGGCCACGAGCGCCAGGTGCAGGGCGCTGGTCCCGCTGTTCACGCCGATGGCCTGCGCGGTTTCGCAGTATGCGGCGAACTGCTCTTCAAAAGCCGCGACCTCCGGGCCAAGAATGAACGAGCTGTTTTCCAGGACGTTGAGAACGGCTGCGTCGATTTCGGCTCGCAGGCCGTGGTACTGCGCCTTCAGATCGACAAATGGAATCATGCCACGCTCGCGAAAGTACTACTGTAACGAATCGGGCAACGTTGTGCCGCAGCCGGCTTCAAATAAAAAGGGCGCCGCAGTCCCCGGAGGAACTCCGACGCCCCGTTGAAGCCACCCGCTGGCTTACTATTTGCCCTGCTGCTTGAGCTTCTCGCGCTGTTCGCGCAGCACGGCCTTGCGGCTGAGCTTGATCTTGTTGCCTTCGAGCGCCAGCACCTTGACCAGGATCTGGTCGCCTTCCTTGAGTTCGTCGCGCACTTCGCGAATGCGGTTTTCGGCGATCTCGCTGATGTGCAGCAAGCCGTCGGTGCCGGGGAAAATCTCGACAAATGCCCCGAAATCCACCAGCCGGACTACCTTGCCAAGGTACGTCTTGCCCACCTCGGCCACCGCCGTGATATCGGCAATGATTTGCAGAGCCTTGTTGGCCGACGCTTCATCCGCCGAAGCCACGTGGATCGTGCCGTCGTCTTCTACGTCGATCTTCACGCCGGTCTGCTCGATGATCCCGCGGATGATCTTGCCGCCCGGTCCAATGACGTCGCGGATTTTGTCCTGCGGAATCGTCACGGTGTAAATACGCGGCGCGTATTGCGAAATGCTGGTGCTGGGCTTGGGGACCGCCTCGTACATCTTGTCGAGGATGAAGAGCCGCCCGCGGCGCGCCTGCTCCAGGGCTTCCTTCATGATGACGGTGGTCACGTTGGGCACCTTGATATCCATCTGGAGGCCGGTGATGCCCTGGCGGGTGCCCGCCACCTTGAAATCCATGTCGCCGTAGTGATCTTCGGCGCCGGCGATGTCGGTCAGGATGGCATACCGGTCGCCTTCCTTCACCAGGCCCATGGCAATGCCGCCTACGTGGGCGGGCAGGGGCACGCCGGCGTCCATCAGCGCCAGCGAGGCGCCGCACACGGTGGCTTGCGAACTCGATCCGTTGGATTCGAGGATGTCGCTGACCACGCGCATGGTGTACGGGAAGACCGTTTCATCGGGAATCAGGGCGGTGAGCGAGCGCTCGGCCAACGCGCCGTGGCCGATCTCTCGCCGGCCCGGACCGCGCATGAAACCCACCTCGCCCACGCTGAAGGGCGGGAAATTGTAGTGCAGCATGAATCGCTTGGTGGCCTCGCCGGGCTCGAGCAGCTCGATGCGCTGTTCGTCCTCTTTAGTGCCCAGCGTGATGGTCACCAGCGCCTGCGTTTCGCCGCGGGTAAAGAGCGCCGAGCCGTGCACGCGCGGCAACACTCCAGTTTCGATGGTGATGGTGCGGATCTCGTCGAAGGCGCGGCCGTCCGGACGGCGATGCTGGTCCAGCGTCTCGTCCCGGAAGATGCGCTCCTTGAGGGCGTCGTAGCATTTGCCGGCCGCCTCGCGCTTCTCCTCGGGCTGCGCCTCGACGATGCGCCTGCGCAGCGCCGCCACGCGGTGGTAGCTCTCGAGTTTCGGATATTTCCGGGTGTCCAGCGTGTCGGTGAGCTCCTCGCGGACCTCGTGAGCGATCTCGGCGTAGAGTGCTTCGTCGAGCGACGGCGGGGTGAAGACGTGCTTGGGCTTGCCGGCCAGTTTGACCAGCTCGCGAATAGCGGCGGCGATCTTCTTGCAGCAGGCATGCCCGAATTCGATGGCGCCCAGCACTTCCTCTTCGGAAACCTGCTTGGCGCCGGCTTCCACCATCACGATGCCGTCTTCGGTGCCCGCCACCACGATATTCAGTTTCGATTCGCGGCCTTCCGTGTAGCTCGGATTGGCGACGTACTGCCCATTGAGCAAGCCCACGCGAACTCCGCCCAGCACGTGGTGAAAGGGAAGATCCGAGATGGCCAGCGCGGCGGCCGCGCCGGCGATCGCCAGCGAGTTGGGATCCTGCTCGGGATCCGCCGAAAGCACCATGGCGATGACCTGCGTTTCGTGCAGGAAGCCTTCGGGAAACAGCGGCCGGATCGGACGATCGATCAGGCGGCTGGTGAGCACTTCTTTTTCCGAGGGTCGCCCCTCGCGTTTGATAAAGCCGCCCGGAATCTTTCCGGCGGCATAGGTGTATTCGCGATAATCTACCGTGAGCGGGAAAAAGCCGGCTCCCGGCCGCGGTTCTTCAGCCATGCAAGCGGTGACGAGGACGGCCGCGTCCCCGGAGCGAACGACTACGGCGCCGTTCGCCTGTTTGGCCATCCGGCCCGTTTCCAGGCTGATCTTGCGTCCGCCCAGGTCAATTTCAACTGTGTGAGTCATGTTCTCCAAAAACCTCCAAACTCGGCCGGAAGGCCATCGGCCCCGGCCAGCCACGCACCGGCGCGGCCCCCATGGGCCGGCCGTCTTGAGAGTGGAGTTGACAGGATGAGCGGCCATGGACGTTCCTGGATCGTATCCCAGCGTGCCCAAGGCCGAGTTGGCATGAATTCGTAAGCGCCCCGCTACTTCCGTTTCGCGGGCCGCCGCCGAAGAATGGACTACCGGCGGATACCCAGCCGCTGCAGAACCGACTTATAACGCTCTGGATCCGTATCGCGCAGGTACGTCAGAAGCCGTCGGCGCTTGGCTACCAGGGTCAGCAGCCCCTTGCGGGAACCGTGATCCGCGCGATGCGTCTTGAAGTGCTCCGTCAACAGCGAAATGCGCTGGCTCAACAGAGCAATCTGGACTTCCGGCGACCCGGTGTCGGTTTTGTGGCGCTGATTTGTCGAGAGGATCTGCCGCTTCGCTTCAATCGCCAGTGCCATTCTGTGGATATAGCTCCTTGTCTTCTCTTATCTCGTTTTGGTACGTCCTTTAGAATACCACAGATGGCCCATGCCACCGATAACCAACCGGCGCCCCAACCATGCCGCTACCGGATCGGGCGGGTGAGGGGGCGGACCTGCAAGCGCCGATGGGGGGGCAACAGATGTCGCGTCTTTGCAAGACAAAAAGGCCCGAATCTGGAGTATACTGGTACTGTTCGGCCGCTTTGGCCGAGCGGAGGTCATGACCGATGTCATCCACACGCCGATCCTTTTTTGCCCGCGCGGGGGCCATAGCCGCCGCTCAGGGCCTACTTCTCGCACAACAGAAGAAGCAGCCGCCTGTCGATCCAGGGGCGACGCCGCAGGACCCTCGCATGGGCACCGCCAACGTCGAGAAGCTATTCAATTATTACGATAAACGCTCGAAGGTAGCGCTGATCAAAGGCGACACCCGGCGCAAGAATATCACCGATGCGCTGGTAGCCATCGACGACCAGATCAAGCCGATTCTCAAGACCCGGAAATACGTCATTATCAAGCCCAATGGTATCGAGCCGAGCCGGGAACTGATTTCCACGCAGGCCGATACGGTGCACGGTATCCTCGATTACCTGGCGCCTCGTTTTAAGGGTGAGGTGGTGGTCGCCGAAGTCAGCGGCACTCCCGCCAAGCAGGCTACCAGCCAGTTCGGTTGGGACAAGATTTTCGCCGAGCATAAGACTCTCAACGCCAAGCTCGATATTCCCAACGAGAATGAGAATGCGTACAAGCTTTTGCTCGGCATCGACTATGATATGCACCCGGTTCCCATCCGCATGGCCGCTCGTCTCGTGGACCCCGATGCTTTTGTAATCTCCTCGGCGGTGATGAAGACGCACAACATGGTGGTAGCCACCTTTACCATCAAGAACATGGTTTTGGGCGCGGCCATGACGCCGCCTCCGGGAATTACGCGGCCTTGGGCGGAAAGCGACAAGCGCAAGTTCCACGTGGGCATCCGGGCGGGCAACTATAACATGTATCTGGGCGCCCAGTTCATGAAGCACAACTGGGGCGTGGGCCTGGTGGACGGCTTCGAGGGCATGGAAGGGAACGGTCCCGTTTCGGGAACCCCAGTGCCGCACCGCATCGCCGTGGCCTCCACGGATTTTCTGGCGGCGGACCGCGTTTGCCTGGCGTGCATGGAAATCGACTCCAGCTGGCCCGGCTATTTGAACTACGCCTACCAGGGCGGTGTGGGCCAATACGATCTGCAGAAGATCGACGTGATTGGCGCCAAGATCGACGACGTGAAACGGAAATACCGGCTGCACGCCGATGTGGACCGGATGCTGGAGTGGCGTGGTCCGATGCTGGACCTGCCGGGGAACCTGGGCCGCAACCGGCGCCCGGAGGACGAAGATCGCCCCACTTACGCCTAAGCCAGAGCGATCGATTCGAAGCCGCTGGAGCGGGGACGAGGCGCGCGGCACGCGCCCCGTCCCGGCCCGGCTGGCTTTACTGCACTGAAATAGTCACACCGGCCTGACTGCTGTTGCCGCCGATGTTCACCAGGAGCGGCAGATCGCCCGTCGGGGCGTTCACCGGGATGGTCACGTTGAGTTGTAGCAGCCCGGCCACTTCTCCTGGAGCTTCACCCCAAAACTGCACTTGAACGGGCTGGCCGTCAATTGTAACGCCTACGGCGGCGACAGGCTTCGGGGTGTTGGCAGACAGCGGCGTTACCTGGCCGGTCACGCTGGCCGGAGACGTCAGGCCCTCCCCAGTGACATACAAAGCCACCGTGCTCCCTTTAGCGGCCGGATTGCCGGGCGCATTGTAGCTCCCATCCGGATTCGCGGCGAGCGCCGGGCCGGTACCCTGGCTGTTGGCGGCGAAGACACCAGGAACGGTGGGAGATACCGTGAGCGTGACGCCGTTGGAGGTCTGCCCCTGGTACTTCACCAGAACGGTGACCGAGCCCGCGGAGGCGATCTCATACGGCACGATGGCATTCACCTGGCTGGCGCTCGCGTAGTAAAGAGGCGCGGGATACCCGTTGAAGAACGCCTGCACGCCACCCAGGGTGGTGGGCAGTTGGCCGTTGACGATCAGGGCTTGGGTCAGAAGGGCGGGCGTCGCCGGCCCGACGGGATGAGTGCCGCCGGTGGGAGAGAAAATGGCCACGATCTCGCCCGGCGATACGGTTCCAGTCGCATAACTGGCGGCGCTTTTGACGCTGGCGATGGTGGGAAGCGGCGCGGTCACCGTTAGGCTCACGGTGACTACCGTCGAACCGGTGGCCCCGCTGGCTCCCGCGATGGTTACCGTGCCGGTGTAACTGCCGGCGGTCAGGTTGGACGGATCCACTTTCACGGAGACGGATGTACCGCTGGTTCCGGTGTTCCCGCTGGCAGGCGTGACCGTTAGCCAGCCGCTGCCGGTGGCGGGGGCAGCCGTGGCGGTGAAGGCGGCGTTGCTGCCTCCCGCGGAAACCGTCACGGCCTGCGTCTGAACGCTGGATCCGGCCTGAGCGCTGAAAGTCAGGCTCGTGGGAGAAGCGGATACCACCGGCACGGCCGGAGCGGACTGCACAACCAGGGTTACCCCGACGCTGACTGCGTTTCCGGTGCTGGGCGTAACCACGATGTTGGCGCTGTAGTTCCCCGGCGAAAGGCCCGCCGTGTTGATGCCGGCGTTGACCGTCGCCGGGGTGGTGGCGGTGGTACTACCGTTGAGGAAGCTCGCGCTCAGCCAGTTGGCGGTGGCGGGGCTGATGGGGGTAATCGAAAGCGTCACTCCCAGGCCCGCCGACCCGGCCGCGCTGGTCACGTTGAAACTCTGCGCAGCCGGCGTCGCGCCGCCCACCTGGTAGGTGAAGGGGAGGCTGCTGGAGGACGCTGTAATCGTGTTGGCGCTGCCGCCCACTACCATGCTCACGTTGACTGTCTGCGTGTTTCCGCTGGTGTTGAACGCGAGCATTCCGGTGTAGGTTCCCGGCGCGAGGCTTCCGGGAGTGGCCGTCACGACGACGGACTGCGAGCCGCTCATGCTGCTGCCGGAAACCGGGTTGGTGGTGAGCCAGTTGCCGCCTGAAGTCACCGTCAGCGTGTAGCCGAAGCTGGAATTCGGCGCCGTGACGTTGAGAGTCTGCGATTGCGAGGGCCCGCCCGCCGTGACGTTGAACTGGTTGAGTGTGTTGAATGTTAGCCCGGAAGGTGTCCCGCCGTTACCTACCACCAAGACTACCGGCATAACCACGGGGCTGTTGGCATAGCTCGCGGAGGTTATCGTGACCGTGCCGGTGTAGGTTCCGGTGCCATAGCCCGAGGCATTGCCTGTGACCGTGAGATTCGTCCCGATCAGGGAAGCCGAGAGCCAAGGTGTGTTCGAACTGACCACGGCAGTGGCCGCCGGCGTGGAGCCGTCGCTGGCCGTCAAGACAAGGGAACTGCTGTAGCTGCCGCCGGTGAGGTAGACCACGTCGCCCTGATTGTACACCTCCATCACCGGCGTTCCGGACGAACCCGTGACCAGGAGCGAGACGGGCACCGTGGTGGTCCCCGAGCCGCTCGTAATGACGATATTGCCAGTATACGTGCCGGCCGCCAGGCCAACGATAGCGTTGGGAAAAATATAGACTCCCACATTGCCCGGCGCGATCCCCCAAGATGGGGACAGGGTAATCCAGGGTTGATCCGCAGTGGCTGAATAGGAGGACGTCGAGCCGGTTACGGCAATGTACTGGACTAATCCGAGTGAGGCAGTCGAGGCGCCCACCTGGTAAGCGAAGGAAAGCGATGTGGGAGCTATGCCCGACAGCGTGTTGGCGCTGCCTCCGCCGGCCGCCACGTTCAAGGTGATGGAAATCGAGCCATTTCCCGCCGAACTGGGGACCGTGATGGAGCCGGTGTAAGTGCCACTCGCCAGGTTCGACGGGTTCACCGTGACCTGGATGGTCTCATAAGACGTGCCGCTGGCAGTCGTGTTGATCGCGAGCCAGGCGCTGCCGCCATTGTAGGTCGTAACCGTGGGCGCGCTCAGGGCCGTATTGGCGCTCGCCGATACGGTGAAGGTGGTGCTCTGCGGGGTGGTCGAGCCGGAGTTGGCGGTGAAGGTATAGCTGGTGCCCGGGCTGATATTCACGCCGGTGACCGTTCCGCCGTTAACTGAGAGCGTGACCGTAACCGAGGCCGTCCCGCCATCGGATGAGGTCAGGTTCACCGTGCCTTGATACACACCGGTAACCAGGCTCGATCCTACCGAGGAGAGCGTGAGGTGTACGCCGGCGCTGACCGGGTAACCGCTGCCGCTGGTGGTGTAATTGGCCAACAGCCAGCTTCCGCCGCTCGTGGTGGTCACCTGGTAGCTGTAGGTGCTGGCGCCGCTGGCGCTCTGTATGGCATAGATGCTGTCCGGCGAACTGGAGCCGGAGTTGTACGACCAGCTTACAGCCAAGGACGCACTGCCGCCGACAGTCAAGTTTCCGCCGGATACCGTAAACCCCACGGTAGTGCTCACGGTAGAGCCGCCCGAGGACACGCTGACATGGCCGGTATAGGTACCGTTGCTCAGCCCCGCGGCGCTGGCGCTGACGGAAAGAGGGGTTGTAGCGCTGGCGGCCAGGGTGCCGCTGGTGGGGGAGACCGTAAGCCAGGACTGGTCCGTGGAGGCGGTATAGGATATCTGCGAAGTGGTGCCGTTGGCGACTGTAACGGAGCCCGTGGTGGTACTCGAGTTCAGGCTAAGCGTCGCGGGGCTCAACGACAGCGTCCCGCTGCCCCCGCAGGTCGAGCTGAAGGCGAGCGCTACGGCCAAAGTGGCCGAGCCGTAGCCGGGCGCGGAGATCGTGACCGTGGCGTCGGGATACGAAACGAAGGTACCCGGCGCCAAGGCCAGGATCAGTTGCGTCGCCGCGCTCCCGGCTATTCCGGCTGTAGGCGAGACACTCAACCAGCTAGAATTACCCCCCTGACTCGCGTAGGAAACCGAGACGTTGAAGTTAGGCGAGCCGGAATTGTCGGTAGTTACGTTTACGGCCTGGTAATAGTTCGTGCAGTTGGTCAAAGTGAGCTGGAATATGCTCTCGGGAGTGCCTCCCGGCACAGCCACAAGCAGATTCTGGGCCGATGCCGTGGCGGCCATCAGCACTATAAGAAAGGTAACTACAGCGGTTTTCTGGAGCGAATTTCCGGCGTCCATGTGTGCCTCGGCAGTCTGATGATAGCAGACCGAATTGTCCGATTACAGACAATTCAGGCCGTGGACGCGGACAGGTTATATTCTAACGCTATTTTAGGATCTGAAACAGATTACTGTAATCGTCGGTCCACAGCCGCACGGTTTTCTTGGATTCGATCAGGAACGACGAAGTCCTGACATCGGTGTCGAAGCCCGGCTGCGGCGAAGTTACCAGCACCCACGTGGCGCCGAACACGTCCACGGATTCGTCGTCGTCGGTGTCCACCACGCGTGCGATCTTCCCGGTGGCACGCGTTTCGGCGTCCATGACGGGCTCCAGATCCAGATAGCGATTGGAGATGTGCACGGCCAGGATGCCGTCCGGCTTGAGGTGGCGGAAGAACAGCACCATGGCTTCCTTCGTCAGCAGATGCACGGGGATCGAGTCGCTCGAAAAGGCATCCACCGCCAGCACGTCGAAGTTCTCGGGGGCTTCGCGTTCGAGCGACAGGCGGGCGTCCCCCATGGCGATCTCCACCTTTCCTTTGGCTTCCGGCACGAAATAGAACTGCTCGCGGTTGATCACAGGCACCAGCGGATTGAGTTCGTAAAAGCGGTAATAATCTCCCAGCCGGGAGTACGCGGCGATGGTTCCGGTGCCCAGCCCCACCACGCCCACGCGGATGGCGCCTTTCTTCTGTTTGTCGCGGATAGCCACCCCCACGCCCGTGTTGGGGCCATAGTAGGTGGTGGGCAGTTGGCGGCGGGCGAGGTTCAGATACTCCTCGCCGTGGTTGATGGTGCCATGCGTCAGGGTGCGAACGGAATCGAGCCCCGCGGGCGGGCCGGAATCGCGCACCCGCAACCCGCCATAGAAGTTGCGCACCAGCACGCGGGAGTCGCGCGTGGCGTCGCGGGTTTGCATCCCCAAGTAAATGGCCATCCCCACGATCAGCAAGGCGGCGGCATCGGGAATGAGCCGGCGCCATCCGCGGTACCATTCGGGGATGGTGGGGTCCAGCCGCAGCGCCACCCATACCACCACCGCGCAGAAAACCATACCGATCTGGAACTCGTAGAAAGCATTAAAGAGGAGAGGCGCCACCAGGCCGACAAACAGGCCGCCCAAAGCTCCTCCGGCCGAGACCATCACATAAAAGTGCGTGAGATAACGCGGGTGCGGCTTCATGCGGACCAGCTCGCCATGGCACACCATGCAGCACGTGAACAGGCCGAGGGAGAACAGCGGAACCAGCACCTTGATGGAGACCACGCCGCTCGAATCCTGGCCCGTCGCATAGGCCATGCTGCCCAGCGCCACCGCCAGAAGCTGCAGGTAGGGATTGCGCCGGTACCAGCCGCTGCCTTCAAAGCACAGGATGAAGGTGAGCAGGTAGATGCTCAGCGGCAGCACCCATAGAAACGGGATGGCCGCCACATTCTGCGACATGTGGTTGGTGATGGCCAGCAGCAGCACCGAGGCTGCGGCCGGCAGAGCCAGCCACATGGCATACTGCCGCGCTCCGGGAGGCACGGCTTCCGGATCGTCCGGGCCGGCTTGGGGTTCCGGAGCCAGCGCCAGCGCGTTGCCCGTGCGGAACGCCACGATGCCGCACAGCACGATGAAGAGGCCATACGCCCCCGACCACATCCAGGCCTGCTGGTGGGTGGTGAACACCGGCTCGAACAGCACCGGGTAGCTTAGCAGCGCGAACATGGAGCCGGCATTCGAAAGCGCGTACAGGCGGTAGGGTATGGCGCCCTTGAAGCGCCGGGCGTACCAGGCCTGCAACAGCGGGCCGGTAGTCGAGAGCAGGAAATAAGGCAGGCCCACGTTGGCGGCCAGCAGCCCCAGAATCTTGAACAAGGGATCGTCCGGAGCGGCCGGCTTCCAGGAGGCGTTGGGATAGACCGGCAGCGCCAGCGCGCTAACCAGCAGAAGCCCGCCATGCACGATCATCTGCGCGCGCGGTTTTAAATACCGCACCAGCGCGTGCGCGTACAGGTATCCCAGCAGCAGCGCTATTTGGAAAAAGAGCAGGCAGGTGGTCCACACCGCCGCCGTTCCGCCGAACCAAGGCAGTATGATCTTGGCGATGATCGGCTCCACCTGAAAAAGCAGGAATGCGCTGATAACAATGGTAAAAGCGTAAAGAAGCATATTGTCCTTCGGGGGACGCCGCGCCCTCACTCGTAGGCCGCGATCCCCGTGACCTTCTCCCCGATCACCAGGGCGTGGATGTGGTCCGTGCCTTCATACGTCTTGACGGTTTCCAGGTTCGCCAGGTGGCGCATGACGGGGTATTCGTCCGTGATTCCGTTGGCGCCCAACAGATCGCGGCTGAGCCGCGCGCACTCGAGAGCCATCCAGACATTGTTCCGCTTGAGCATGGAGATTTGCGCCGGCTCGAGTTTGCCCTGGTCCTTCAGCCGCCCGGCCTGCATCGCCAGCAGTTGCGCCTTGGCGATCTCGGTGACCATCCAGGCCAGTTTCTCCTGTACAAGCTGATGCGAGGCGATGGGGCGCCCCGCGAACTGTTTGCGCACGATCACGTACTGGCGCGCCGTCTCATAGCAATCCATGGCCGCGCCGATGGCTCCCCAGCCGATGCCGAAACGCGCCTGCGAAAGGCAGGAGAGGGCCGCCTTGAGGCCGCGCGCTCCGGGAAGCCGCTGGCTCTCCGGGACGCGGCAGCCGGCGAACGAGAGGCTGGAAGTCACCGAGGCCCGCATGGACCACTTGCCGTGGATATCGCTGGTGGAATAGCCCGGCGTGCCGCGCTCCACCAGAAAGCCGGCGAAACCCTCCGGGACGCGCGCCCAGACCACCGCCACGTCGGCGATGCCGCCATTGGTGATCCAGGTCTTTTCGCCATCGAGCACCCAGCAGTCGCCCTCGCGGCGCGCGGTGGTGCGCATACCGCCGGGGTTGGAGCCGAAGTCCGGCTCAGTCAACCCGAAGCAACCCACGGCCCGGCCGGAAGCGAGGAGCGGCAGCCATTTCTGCTTCTGCTCTTCGGAGCCATAGGCGTGGATGGGGTACATGACCAGCGCGCCCTGCACGGAGACGAAGCTGCGGACGCCGGAATCGGCGCGCTCCAGCTCCTGCATCACCAGGCCGTACTCGATGTTGCTCATCCCGGCACAGCCGTAGCCTTCCAGGTTGGCGCCCAGAAAGCCCAACTCCGCCATTTCGGGGATCAGCTCGGAAGGGAACCGCGCGTCGCGGTAGCAATCGCGAATCAGCGGTAGAACGCGCTCCTCGGCGAAGCGCCGGGCGGTCTGCCGCACCATCAGCTCTTCGGCGTCGAACAGTCCATCGACGCAGAAAAAGTCCACGCCTCGAAAAGCCATGTTGTGTATTTCACTATTTGAACACAAAACGGGGGGAGGGCCTTGGGGGCTGCTCGCTGGAGCCGTTCATTGCATGGGTGGATCGGGGCTTGACTCGGCTCTTAGGCCAAGAAAACTAGTGAGGCCCTCATCGATGGCGGCGATCTCCTCCCGCGCAAGCTCACCGAACACGCGCCGCACCCTGCGCTTGTCGATCGATCGTAGATGGTCAACCAGCGCGAACGACCTGCGCGCGAGACCGCTTCGGCCGGGCGCCAAAGGAGGATAGAGCAGGCCCTCGCCAGCGGTTCCTGTTATCGGCACGACACAAACCAGCGGGAAACGATGGTCGCCGATAACGTCGGGGTCGCTCACCACGACGCAAGGCCGGATACCCCGTTGTTCGTGGCCGAGCGTGGGGTCGAGATCGACAATGACGACCGCGCCGCGACCGAGCCTCACTCGCGCCCCTCCACCCAGCCTTCGCCGGGAACCCACCGAACCGGCTTACCAGCGCTACTGTCGACGAGCGCTTCGGTGTCCTCCTCGGGCAAGCTGCGGCTCCATTCCCCAAGCCCCTGCTCAGCGAGAGCCGCGCCTTCCGGGTGGGGATTTTGCAAGGAGAGGCGGAGCTCGGCCCGGCGGCGCCTCTCGATCTCGCGCCGGACGGCTTCCGCGACGAACTTACTGCGATTCTTCTCGCGCTTGTCGATGTCCTTTACCAGTTCGTTTGGCAGAGTGACTGTCACACGCTCGACGCCGGCCATCTCATACCTCAAGTATGATCATACCGCTGTGGGCCTGGCGGCAGCCAGAAGCCGCCAGGCCTTTCGGGAGCGCCCTCCATGCCTCACGGATACAGGCCGCGGATGCGGTTGGCCTCCGCCACGCGGCTTACGCCCAGCATATTCGCCGCTAGGCGCATGCTCACCTTGCGGTCCAGGTGGATCTTGAGCACGTCGTTGAAGGCGCGCACCATGACCCTCTCCAGCCGGGAGTTCACGTCCTGCTCGTCCCAGAAGAGGTGGTTTTCGTCCTGCACCCACTCGAAATAGGAGACCGTCACGCCGCCGGCGTTGCAAAGGATGTCCGGGATGAGGAAGACACCCTTCTGGTCGAGGATGCGGTCGGCTTCGGGGGTTACCGGTCCGTTAGCCGCTTCCGCCACGATGCGGGCGCGCACGGCGTGGGCATTTTCCTCTGTGATGGCGTTCTCCAGGGCGGCCGGGACGAGAATCTCGCAATCCAGCAGGAGCAGAGCTTCGGCCGGGATTACCTCGGCATCGGGGAAGCCGCGCAGGGAGCCGGTGCGCTCCTTGTGCGCGATGAGTTTGGGAATATCGAAGCCGGCGCGGTTATAGATCGCCACCGTCGAATCGCTGGCGGCGATGACCACGGCTTCGGCGGCGTGAAACAGGTTGGCGGCAATCGAGCCGGCGTTGCCGAATCCCTGCACCGCCACGCGGGCGCCCTTCACCGGGATTCCCAGGTGCTGGCAGCTGCTCAGCACAGTGTAATAGCAGCCCCGGCCGGTGGCCTCGTGGCGGCCCAGCGATCCGCCCAGGCTGATGGGTTTGCCGGTGACCACGCCCATGACCGGATAGCCTTTATTCATGCTGAAGGTGTCCATGATCCACGCCATGATCTGCGGGGTGGTATAAACATCCGGCGCGGGGATGTCCTTTTCCGGGCCGATCAGTGGCAGGATGGAGGTGGCGTAGCGCCGCGAGAGACGCTCCAGCTCGCCCATGGACATCCGCTTGGGGTTACACGTGACACCGCCTTTGGCGCCGCCGAAGGGGATGTTCACCACGGCGCATTTCCAGGTCATCCACGTGGCCAGGGCCTTGACTTCGTCCAGGGTGACGTTGGGATGGAAACGGATGCCGCCTTTGGCCGGGCCGCGCGTGGTGCTATGCTGCACGCGATAGCCTTCGAAGCGAACGATCTTTCCGGTGTCCATGCGGACCGGCACACTCACCTGGAGTATGCGCTCCGGACATTTGATCATGGCCCGGATGTTCTCGTCGAGATCCAGCGCGTTGGCCGCCAGATCGAAGTTCTCGAGCGCTACTTCGTAGGGATTCTTGAAGCTTGTTTGGGTTACGGTTGCTAACATGGCAAACCTCTTTTCGCGACGAACGGAGTCGATTTACATGCTAGGCTCCACTGGAATCGTAGATCCGCTAAAACACCACGTCAATGGGGTGCTCCAGTATATGTGTGATCCTTCGTGCCTGACAATGTGATTATTTCGATACAATCCCGCTCAGCACCTCTCCGCGACCTGTCGCTGCGTGGAACGACCATTCAGGTCCGAAACACTTGTAATTACGGTCGCTGCTGCCGGAAACTATACGGAAATGGGGATCAATCTAGGTCTGGACATCGGGGCCATCAGTCTCAAGCTGGCGGCGCTGGGCAAGCCGGCGGACCGCCCCATTCTCGAAGCTCTCTGCGCGGCGCATCCCGAGTTCCAAAGGATCGAGCTGGATGGCCGCCCGCTGGTGCTCTCCGAGTACCGGCGCATCTCGGGCAGCCCCATCCAATCCACTTACGATCTACTGCGCGACTTCTATGAAACGGTCCCCGAGGACCGGGTGGAGGGTATACGCGTCACCGGTTCGGGCAGCCGGACGATCGCGAAGGTGCTGGGGCTCTTCTTCGAAAACGAGTTCAAAGCCATCGCGCGCATGATCGGCGCGTGCTATCCGCAGGTCCGAACGGTCTTCGAAATCGGCGGAGAAAGCTCCAAGTACATACGCCTCGAGGGCACCGGGATCGTCGATTACGACCGTTCGGGCGAGTGCGCGGCGGGCACCGGCTCGTTCCTCGACCAGCAGGCGCTGCGTATGAAGTATTCGGTGGAGGAAGTCGGGCAGGTGGTGTCGATGGCCAGTTGCGCGGCGCGCATTGCCGGGCGCTGCTCGGTGTTCGCCAAGAGCGACATGATCCACGCGCAGCAGAAGGGCTATTCGCCGGCCGAGATTCTGCGCGGGCTGTGCGATGCCGTGGCGCGCAATTTCAAGGGCTCCATCGTCAAAGGACGGCCGGTGGAAGCCCCCGTGGCGCTCATCGGTGCGGTTTCGCAGAACGCGGGCGTCACCGGAGCGCTGCGCGAAGCCTTTTCCCTGGCTGAGAAGGACCTGTTCGTACCCCGGGAGTTTGCCTGGTGCGGAGCCATCGGCGCCGCCATCCTGGAAGCCGAGGAACCCCGCAAGCGCTCGATCCTGGAGATTCACCGGCTGCGCCAGCACGAATCCGAGGAGAAGGCGCCCGATACCCGCCCACTCTCCACCGAGAACGTGGTGCAGTTGCGGGACCGCGTGGGAATTTACGTGGCGCCCCCCGATGGCCGGCCCATCCCGGCCTACCTGGGGCTGGATATCGGCTCGGTCTCGACGAACGTGGTGGTGATCGATGAATTCGGCGCCGTGATCCACGACGTGTACCTGCGCACCTCCGGCCGGCCGATCGAGGCGGTGCAGGAGGGCTTGGCCGAGGTCGAGCGGCTGTGGGGCAGCCGCCTGGAGATCCGCGGCGTGGGCACCACCGGCTCGGGGCGCGAGCTGATCGCCGAGTTCGTGGGCGCCGATGCGGTCAACGACGAGATCACCGCGCACAAGACCGGCGCGCTGCACATCAGCGCCACGCTGGGCGGCGAGCCGGTGGATACGATCTTCGAAATCGGCGGGCAGGATTCCAAGTTCATCTCCATTGAGAAGGGCGTGGTGGTCGATTTCGCCATGAACGAAGCCTGCGCGGCCGGCACCGGCTCGTTCCTGGAGGAACAGGCCGAAAAGCTAGGCATCAGCATCAAGGGCGAGTTTGCGCAACTGGCCCTGGCGGCGCCTAATCCCACGCGCCTGGGCGAACGCTGCACGGTCTTCATGGAGCGCGACGTCACGGGATGGCTGCACAAGGGCGAAACCGTGCCCAGTTTGGTGGCCGGCCTCGCCTATTCCATCGCGCTCAATTATCTGAACCGCGTGGTGCGCGGGCGGCACATCGGCGAGGTGGTCTACTTCCAGGGCGGCACGGCTTACAACGACGCCGTAACCGCGGCCTTCGCCAGCCTGCTGGGCAAGAAGATCACGGTGC
>Ga0326728_10011701_pt1 | contig 19872 bp, 20 predicted proteins | sample MB3enrmetagenome_FD_207602 | JGI IMG/M metagenome (GOLD analysis project Ga0326728, IMG submission 207602) | Lab enriched peat soil microbial communities from McLean, Ithaca, NY, United States - MB31MN | ecosystem: Environmental > Terrestrial > Soil > Wetlands > Peat | place: USA: New York... | reverse complement strand
GCCGAGGCCGAAGCCGACGACCGAGAGGACTTGTAAACGGTTTTCAGCTATGCCCGACCTGCAAGCACTCATGTCTATGGTTGAAGTTCTCAGAATCGGGGAAGGATTGGTTGTCGCTCGTGAGGACTTGTGGGTGCTGATGAATTGGAAAAAGTCAGACAACGCTGAGATGGCATGACCTGTTAACTGACTGGTGCGAGGCTGGTGCCGACCCGTTCGGCTCCTGTTAGCGCACCAGAGCCTGTCTCGCTCCGGAAACTGCTAAATATCGACTGCCCATAGTTCGTGAAAGGCGTACAAAGGTGTCGCTAACCCCCGTTCCTGCGGTTACTTCACAGGGTCAGCCCGTCCAGCTGCTGAGGGAGGACACTTCCCAGACCAGGGGCGACCAGGCGCGGAAGAACAACGTCCAGGCGGCGATGATGATGGCGGCGACGGTGCGCAGCTCCCTGGGCCCCCACGGCATGGACAAGATGCTGGTCTCCCATGAAGGCGTGATAACGATAACCAACGACGGCGCGACGATGCTGAAGGAGATGATGGTCCAGCACCCTGCGGCCCGGATCCTCATCGAGCTCTCCAAGGCCACCGACGGCACGGTGGGCGACGGGACCACGTCGGCCGTGATACTTGCGGGCGCCCTGCTGGAGAGGGCCGAGGAGCTCATCGGGCAGGGGCTGCACCCCGTGGTGATAGTGAACGGCTTCTCCGGGGCCGCGAGGAAGGCGGCCGAGGTGATGGAACAGTGTTCCTTCGCCGTGCCTGCCCATGACCGGGACTCTCTCGTGAAGGCGGCCAGGACGAGCATGCAGTCGAAGATCGTGGCGAGCCAGGCGGGCGCGCTGGCCGGAATCGTGGCCGACGCCGTCCTGGCGGTGGCCCAGGAGAAGGAGGGGAGGTACCTAGTGGACATGAAGAGCATCAAGGTGGAGAAGAAGGCGGGGGGCGCCATCTCCGACACCCGGCTGATCAGAGGCGTGGTGCTGGACCAGAAGATTGTCCATCCCGACATGGCCAGGAGGACTGAGAAGGCCAGGATAGCCATGCTCAGCGTCCCGTTCACCATCGAGGCCACGGCGTTCAGCAACATGATCACCATCAGGGAGGCTTCGAAGCTCACCAGGTTCCTCGACGAGGAGACGAGGATGCTGAGGGAGATGGTCGAGAAGGTCAGGGCGAGCGGGGCCACCATGGTCATCTGCCAGAAGGAGATCGACGACATCGCCCAGTCCATGCTGTCCCGGGCGGGGATAGTCGCCGTCCAGAAGGCCTACGAGTACGAGATGCCCAGGACGGCTCAGGCCACTGGCGCGAGGGTAGTGGACAACTTCGACGACCTCCGGCCGGAGGACCTGGGATTCGCCGACGTGGTCGAGGAGAGGACCGTCGACAAGGACAAGCTGCTCTTCATCGAGGGGTGCAGGGACCCCAGGGCCGTCACGATACTGATCCGAGGGGGGTCGCAGAAGGTCATCGAGGAGGGGGAGCGCTCGATACACGACGGCCTGATGGTGGCCAAGGACCTGCTCCAGGAGCCCGCGCTGGTGGCCGGGGGAGGAGCCACGGAAGAGGAGGCTGCCTACCAGGTGCAGAAGTGGTCCGAGGGGATGAGCGGACGCGAGCAGCTGGCCGCGGGGAGGTTCGCCGAGGCCCTCGAGCAGATACCGATAGCGCTGGCGGAGAACGCCGGCATGGACAGGATCAACGCCGCGGCCGAACTGCGGGCGAGACACGCCGAGGGGGGGAAGTGGTACGGCATATCCTCGGACGGGAAGGTGAGGGACATGCGGAATGAGCAGGTCCTGGAGCCCCTCGCCGTGAAGCGGCAGGTGCTGCTGGCGGCGACCGAAGCCGCCTCGATGATACTGCGCGTCGACAACATCGTCATGAGGAAGCCCGCGGAGCTGCACCCCGAGAAGGGGATGGAGAGGACGCCCGAGATGAACGCCCCTCCCCCGGTCTGAGCTGCTGTTTTCGCCGCCAACCGCCGCCGATGCGACGCAGACAAACTCTTAGATATTCTCGGATTCTTCCTCTGCGAGGCCGCGATGAACGTCCTGGTCGCAGGTTTCATGACTATCGACAGGATTGAGCTACCTGTCAGGTCCATCTCGTCGGTTGGCGGCCCTCCCTCCTACGCGGGGCTCGTGTGCGCGCGTTTCGGGCTCGATGTGACGGCGCTCACCAAGATCGGGACAGACTTCCCGGACGAGCAGGTGGTCTGGCTCTCGCGGAACGGCCTGCAGCTCAGGGCCATCGACAGGAGCAAGACGAAGAAGACGACCAGGTTCAAGCTGGTGGTCAAGGGCGACGAGAGGTCGCTCTACCTCCTCGAGAGGTGCGAGGACATCGCGCTGGACCAGGTCTCGGACGGGCACTACAACGCCGCTCTCGTCAGCCCGCTGGCCAACGAGATACCGCAGGCGGTCTTCGACGAAGTGCGACGGAGGTGCGACTTCTGCTTCCTCGACCCGCAGGGTTACGTCAGGACCTTCGACGAATCCGGGAAGGTCAGCGTCAGACCCTGGAACGAGGAGAGGGTTCTGGGGAACGTCGACGCGCTGAAGATGGACATGGCCGAGTGCGAGGCCATAACCGGGAAGAACAACTACGCCGAGGCCTTTGCGAAGCTCTCCGCCAAGAAGATCAGGAAGGCGGTGATAACGTCCGGGGGGAACCCGGCCTTCGTGCTCGACGGCACGAGGATAATGAAGGTCGAGGTGCCCGCGGCAAAGGTGGTGGACAGCACCGGGGCCGGAGACATCTTCGCCGGGTCGCTGGTCACGTGCTTCCTGAGGTCCAGGGACTTCCTCTGGTCCTGCTGCTTCGGGATAGCCGCGTCGTCGCTCTCGCTGTCGTCCATAGCGCTGGGGAAGGTGGACCTGCCGCGGAGCGTGGACCAGGTGGCGCGGCGGCTGTACTCGTCGGCCGTGACGGTGGCCTCCACCTAGGGTCAGTAGGACCTTGCGAAGTTGGCGGTCATGGCACGCGGTGCGCCGCAGCCCACGCAGGGCCCTGCCTCCTCCTTCTGCTCGAAGGGGATGTTGATTATCTTGGCCCCGGTCTCCTGCTTCACCTTCTGCTCACAGGCGGACCCGCCGCACCAGGCGGCCTGGACAACGCCGCCCTTGGATGCCATGATGAGTTTGAGCTCCTCATAGGTTGCCGCCGCACTGACGCTCGCCGCCAGGAGGTCGCGGGCCCTGTTGAAGAGGTTCAGCTGAATCTCCTCCAGCTCCCTTTGCACCTCGTCCTTGAGGTCCGCAATCTTCACCGAACGCTTGGCGGAGGTGTCCCTCCTCACGAGCACCGCCTGGTTCTGAGCCATGTCTCTGGGCCCCAGCTCGATGCGGAGGGGCACGCCCCTCAGTTCCCAGTCGTTGAACTTCCTCCCCGGCGTGATGTAGTCCCTGTCGTCGAGCTTCACGCTGAAGGCCGCGGCCAGTTCGTCGCGCAACTTTGTGGCCGCTTCCAGCACCGCCGACCTGGTCGCCTCGTTGACTATGGGCACGATGACCACCTGGAGAGGCGCTATCTTGGGAGGCAGGATGGGGCCCCGGTCGTCGCCGTGGGTGGCTATCATCACTCCTATCTCCCTCGTCGTGATGGCCCAGGTGTTCTGCCAGACGAGCTGCCTCTCCCCCTTCTGGTCGATGAAGCCAAGGTCGAAGGCCTTGGAGAACTGCTGGCCGTCTGAGTGGAAGTCAGGGCCCTGTATCGCCTTCCCGTTGGGCATGACGTGCTCTATGCTGTAGCTCGCCAGCGCGCCGGCGAATTTCTCGCTGTCGGTCTTCTTGCCCATCAGGCCTGGAAGCGCGAGGAACTCCTCGGTGATCTTCCTGTAGATTCCCAGTATCTGGTCGCGCTCGGCGTCCGCCTCTTCCCGCGTCGCGAACATGGTGTGCCCCTCGTTCCAGAGGAACTCTCTCCCGCGCAGGAACGGCGTCGGGTGCTTGAACTCCCACCTCACGACGTTGTTCCAGAGGTTCAGCCTGAGCGGAAGGTCCCTCCAGGACCTGATCCATCGGGCAACCACTTCGTAGATTATCGTCTCGGACGTTGGCCGGACGGCGAGCCTCTCCTCGAGCTTGGAGCTGCCTGCCTCGGTCACCCAGGCCACCTCGGGGGCGAAGCCCTCGACGTGCTCCTGCTCCTTCCTCATCAGGCGCTCGGGGATGAAGAGCGGGAAGTAGGCGTTCTGTATGCCTGCCTTCTTGAACTCGATGTCGGTCGCATCGCGGATCTTCTCCCAGACGGCGTAGCCTGAGGGCCGGTAGACCAGGCAACCGGAGACCGGGCTATAGTCGGCCAGTTCTGACTTGAGTATGGCTTGTGTGTACCACTCGTCGAAGTCCTGGGCCTTCTTGGCCGTGATGCCCTCCTGCTTGTTCTCGGACATGCGCTCGGACGTTCCCCCGGCTGGGTTAATGAACGTAATAGGTCGAGGTCCCGAACGACCATGGTCGGAACCGACCACGCTCTCAGTTGAGAAGGCCAGCGGCAGGCTGAGCTCGTTGCCTGGAACTGGACCTCATGGGGTCTGCTTGTGGCCGCGCTCTCCTGACCCGCGCGCAGTCCCATGGGCCCTGCTGCGCATTCAAGTCCGCTGACGGCGTCCATCTGTGTTCTGCTGTGTTCAACCGGGACAGACTCGACCGTTTGTATTCGTGGTATCCATTAGTCGGGAACGACGGCAAATCCTGTGGAAATGAGATCTTGTCCTGCCTCCTCGCCCCCAAAGACCTGAGAAAAGACCCGGCGCCCATCGCCGAGTGGGGCAGGTGCCTGCCGCCCGATCAGCCCAGCGGGCCGCGGGGAGGGGAGTAGCGCAATGAAGCGGACGAGAGTGCCCGCCAGAGTTTGGGAGGCGACCGCCGTTTTGGACTCCCTCCTCGTCTTGGGAGTCGGCGCGACAAGACTCCCCTATCCGCCCAATGACGTCACCAACATCACCTCGACGGCCATAGTGGTCCTCGCCTTCGGTACGGCCCTGGTTTACTGGTTGTCGACATGATTCTCGCGAAGACCGCGCACCTGGCGCTGCTTGCGACTGCGTTTGCGGTGGACCTCATGGCGTATGCCCTGAAGACACGGATGGCTAGGAAGGGAAGGCTTGGGAAGGCGCTGGCCCCGTGAGCGTTGCGCGCGTGAAGGGGCCCCCTGCGTTTCGGGAGCCCCTTCTCCGTGCCGGAATCGCGGCCTAGTTCCCTGCGGAGGGGGCGGCGACGGGCGCCGCGGGCTGGGTCGCAAGCGAGGTCTTCGAGATGAACTTGGTGCTCAGATAGAATCCCAGGAAGAGAAGGACTATTCCCAGAAACTCGCAGTAGAGGAAGATGTCCGGCATGTTGTAGAATGCCAGAAGGATTCCACCCACGGCGTTCATCAGGGCCCCTGCCACTATCACCAGGGCGTAGGATCGACGCCTGTCAAGGACGAAGCTGAGCAGCCCTCCGCCTATCACCATTATGGAACCGAGGTAATTGAGGACCTGGGTGAAGTCTCGCGGGACCGTGGCGAAGGCGGCCACGGAGTAGTAGATGCCGTCCACCACCGAGGTCTGGAACCACTGCTGGTAGCTCATGACCGGGCCCGGCTGGCCGGTCACCATCCCTGAGATGTTGACGGGGTAGGCCAGCACGGAGACCGTGAGGCAGGCGGAGAGGACGATGACGGCGTAGAGGACGTACTTGCCGATGCGGGGCCTGAGGAGGTAGACGACTCCGGCGCCCAGAAGCCCAGTCTCCGGACCCACAAGGACGTAGTAGAAGTCGAAGAGAGGGCCCGAGACGGTGACGAAACTCATGACAAACTCGAGGAAAGCTCCTATGGCGAAGAACGCCATGGAGACGGTCCAGATGAGCTGGTACAGCCTCCTCCGTTTCATGTACTGCCGCGCAAGCGTGGCGCAGAAGACGCCAGCTATGATCGCACTGCCGAGAGGAATCACGTCGACCAAATCAGATTAACGGGCGGCGGTTCCTGGAGCACAATTATAAACCTAACGAGCGTTAAATAAACTATGATATATTCTGAGGGCCGGGCCCCTGCTCCCCTGTGATGGTCTGGAGGCCGAAGGACCGCGACCGGTGCTCGGAAAGGTGATATCGTCGGTTCCCAGAGCTTCTGACCGCAGAACTTGAAGAAGATGAGAATCGGCTTCCAGGGAGAGCACGGAGCCTTTAGCGAGCAGGGCGTCTTCAAGCACTTCGGGCCGTCGGTGGAGAGCGTGCCCTCCCGGTCGATCCGGGAGGTCTTCAACCTCACGGAGGTCGGCGCCATCGACGCCGGGGTGGTCCCCGTCGAGAACTCGATCGAGGGCAGCGTCTCGGAGACCTACGACATGCTCCTCACGTCGAGCGTGAAGGTTGTCGGGGAGGTGGCGGTCAGGGTGGTCCACTGTCTCATAGCGCTTCCCTCGTCGACGCTCTCGGAGATCAAGGTCATCTACTCGCACCCCCAGGCGCTGGCTCAGTGCAGGAACTTCGTCGCAGGGCTACAGGCCGAGCCCAGGATCGCCTATGACACGGCGGGCAGCGTCAAGATGATCAAGGACGCGAGGCTGGCCGGGGCGGGCGCCATCGCGAGCGAGAAGGCCGCGGAGATCTACGGGCTCAAGGTGCTGAGGAAGGGAATAGAAGACTACGGGCGCAACTTCACGAGGTTCCTGATAATATCGAAGAACGAAGGAAAGAAGTCCAGGGAGAGCAAGACGTCCGTGATATTCTCGGTCCCCCACGTCCCCGGCTCGCTCTACGGCGTGCTCGAGGTGTTCGCCAGGGCGAAGATCAACCTCACCAAGATAGAGTCGCGCCCCACGCGGCAGCGCCCCTGGGAGTACTACTTCTTCGTGGATTTCGAGGGCCATCACAGGGACAGGCAGATCGCCGGGGCCTTCGCCGAGATGGCGACCAAGACCGTCTTCCTCAAGGTGCTGGGCTCCTATCCCATGTCCAAGGAAGAGTTAGTCTGAGACATGACAAAGGACTCGGACCTGTTGCAGCTGGCGTCAGAGGTGCGGTCCTGCGAGATGTGCCCGCTCCATTCGTCGCGCAGGAACGCCGTGCCAGGCGAAGGTCCCTCGGACGCCTACGTGATGATCATCGGTGAGGCTCCCGGCCGCAACGAGGACGAACAGGGGCTCCCCTTCGTGGGCGCCGCGGGCAGGAACCTGGACGAGCTTCTCTTGGAGGCCGGACTCGACAGGAGAGACGTGTTCATCACTAACTGCGTGAAGTGCAGGCCTCCGGAGAACCGCAGGCCTGCGCGGGGCGAACTGGACATGTGCCATCCCTACGTAAGGCGCCAGATCGAGACCATCGCTCCCGCCGTCGTGGTCCTGCTGGGCGACACGGCGCTGAAGGAGTTCTTCCCCGGGGCTACGCTTGGCCGCGCCCACGGATCGACCATGCGGCGGGGCGCCATCGAGTTCTTCCCGAGCTACCACCCCGCATCCGTGATCTACAACCCGTCGCTGAAGGATGCCCTGCACGCCGATTTCCGCAGGCTCGGCGAGCGCCTCAGCAGCCGGCCGCGAGCCTAGTCTGTCTTCGGTGCCTGCTTCGGCTTCTGAAGGTAGAGGTAGGTCGCCGCGACGAGGAGAATCAGACCCGCGCCCATCCCTCCGAAGAACGACCGCTTCCCTATCTCGTCAATCGAGAAGGGGACGGCGAGGAGAAGCACAACCATCAGGATGTTCCTGAGCTGCTCCTTCCTGACGGTCAGGGCAGGCAGCATCAGGAAACTGAAGACGACGAGCAGCGCGGGGAACACGACAACGTATCGTCCCTGCAGTATGTTGGAACCTGCAGTTCCAAGGTCGAAGCCGGCGGCGTACCAGGCGCAGAGAGCTCCGAGGACGAAGGCGATCACCGCGATCTTCTGGATCGTGCTGCTCTCCTCCACGAGTTTGGCCTTTCTCCGGGCCGGCTCCGCCAGCAGCACGTCGATCATGGCGCCGAAGATCACGGCCACGAACCCGACCAGGAAGATGTAGGGGCTCTCGGTCACCTGCAGGAACACGGACTGGGGGAGGGTCGAGGAGATTCCCGCCTGGACCCAGAGATAGATGGCATAGAGGCCGCTGGCTGCGAAGGGGACGACGAAGAGGAGGAAAGGTATGTCCTCCCGGTTCTGGCTGTTGCTCATCGACTGTGCCACCGCTCCCGAGGACGGATTAAAACTCTTCCTGATTCCGGGCAGCCTCGTGATTCGGCGCTCGGCGACGAGGCTGAAGCGCCGGCACTAGACTGTCTTCCTCCCAAAGGTCACGTAGCAGGTGTGGGCCACCATGAACTGGGAGGGCCTGGTCATGCCCACCCTCGCCTCGAGGTTGCGCATCAGGATCTCGATCGTCTCGACGTTCACGAATCCTTCCTCCTTCATCCTCTCGGTCAGCCTCTCCGCTTGGTTCATGGTGGGGCATATGGCGGCCATCATGCCCGAGGGGGCCAGCGCGCCCTTCACGTTGGCGACGAGCTCCCAGGGATCGCCCATGTCGACGAGCGCGGCGTCGAGCTCAGCCTCCTCGATTCCCTCCTTGGCGTCCTTGCCCTTCAGCGTGACCGGTCCCAGGAGGCCGAACTTCTCCAGGTTCTTCCTGGCCACCTCCTGGAACTCTGCGTTGACGTCGTAGCTGTAAACGTGGCCCTGAGGCCCGACCATGTAGGCGAACGTCGCCGTCGCCGCACCGCTGCCGGTACCCGCCTCGAAGACCCTGCTGCCCCAGTGGATGCCGCAGCGCATGACGATCATGGCCAGGTCCTTGGGGTAGATCACCTGGGTCCTCCTGGCGAACTTCATGACGATGTCCTCCAGCGTGGGCTTCAGGACGTAGACCGTGTCGTTCATCGTCGTGCTGGCGACCGTGCCGAAGGGCCTGCCCACCAGGGCGGCGCAGTCCAGTATCCCCAGGTGGGTGTGCAGCTTGGGCGTGTCGACGGGCCTGACGAGCCACTTCCTCCTCCTGTCCCTGTACACAAGTATGAAGGAGTCCTCCGCTATGGTCTCCATTGAACGCTGCCCGCGCCGGGTCGCCTTATAACGTGAGTGGGGCCCTAGGCGCGCCACCAGTCGAAGGCCAGGAACTCGACCTTCTCCTTTGCACCGCTGACGACGGCGATGATGAACTGCTTCCTGACCGTGGTGGCAAGCCTCCCCGACCTCACCATGTCGGTGGCGTTGATCTCGTTGCCGGCCTTCTCCACCTGCACGATGTATGGCGCGTGGTCGATGCCCGGTCCGTGCTCATAGACGGCAAAATCGGTGCCGAACTTTATCCCCGGGGCCACGATGTAGCCTGCGTCCTTGAGCAGGCTGTAGACGCGGTACTTCTCGGGGAAGTCCGAGTAGGACTCCGAACAGATCTGCTCCAGCCTCTCCGCCACGATGTTCCCTCCCCCCTGGTCTTCGACCCTGAGCTTCCTCTTCCTGACCAGGTAGTAGCCCTCCATCAGGTCGAGGATGAGAGGAGCGTCGAACTCGAAGTCCTTGGGCTTGGGTATGCCCAGGGGTTTGCCGTAGTAGGCCTCCTTGAAGAGGCGCCTGGATGATTCGACGTCCCAGACGACGATCCTGTTCTCGAAGAGCCTTCCCACCGGGACCTTTGCTGTCATGGCTGGCCCCGCCGGTCTAGACGCCCAGCGCCACGATGGTGGTCGAGTCGGCGGCGTGCAGGGCGGCGTCGGAGGCGTCCTCGATGGACTGGATGACGTCCTTCATGGCGATGAGGTCGCGGTAGCCGTTCATGGAGCGCAGGACCTCGTTCATGAGGTCCCTCTGCTTGGTGTCTATCTCGCTCTCTATCTTCTGGATGTGGACGGCGGTCTCTATGGCCTGGTCGGGGTTCATGGACAGGGCGCGCACGCACTCGTTCTGCTTGGAGATCTCCTCTATGAGCAGGTTGAGTAGGTCCGTGAGCGGCTCGCGGTACTTCTTCATCTTGACCACGGGTCGGCTGAGGTGCGATATCTTGAAGGCGGCGCCGTTGATGTACCCCACTATGGCCTCTATGAGGAAGGCGAGCCGGAGCAGGTCCTCCTTGTTGAGCAGAAGCGTCCCCACCTGGGCCAGCTCCCTGATGAGCGACCTCCTCAGGGACACGACATCCTCCTCTGCCTTCTTGATCTTCTCCATCGAGGCCTTGATGCCGGCCTTGTCGTTGCTCAGCAGTGCCTGAAACTCCTCATTGAGCACCCTGGACGCGTCGGTGTTCCTCCGCGCCATGTCCTCGAGCACAAGCAGAGCCCTCCTCCTAGCCTGGAGGTCGGCTTCAGAACCAGACAGTATCTATTCCCCGCTGAGCTATGAAAATTATGCAATATAAGGCCGAGGTATTGCCGATTAACCCTTGGTGTCCTCGTCCCCCATCAGCGCCCTGAGGGGCTTGAGGAGCTCGGTGAACTCTGCCGGGATGATGTACTTGGTCGACGGACTGTTCCCTATGGTCTTGAGCGTGTCCAGGTACTGCAGCGTCATGGTCTTCCCGTCTATGAGCTTGGCCGTGGCGAATATGAGGCTGAGCGACTCGGCGTAGCCCTGGGCCCTGAGCACGACCGCCTGCTTGTCCCCCTCGGCCTTCAGTATCGCCGACTTCTTGTCTCCCTCGGCCACCAGGATGGTCGACTCCCTCTTCCCGTCGGCCTCGAGCACCATGGCCCTCCTCGTCCTCTCGGCGCTCATCTGCTTCACCATGGACTCCTGCACGTCCTTGGGGGGCCTGATCTCCCTGATCTCGACGTTGGTGACCTTGATTCCCCACCTCTCCGTGACCTCGTCAAGCTTGGTCCTCAGGATGCTGTTGATCTGCTCCCTCTTCGCAAGCAGCTCGTCCAGGGGGATGTCGCCGACGACCGCCCTGAGGGTCGTGGTGGCGATGCCCACCGATGCGCCCGTGAAGTTCTGGACCTGGACGATGCTCTGGGCCGCGTCCATGACCTTGTAGTAGATCAGGAAATCGATGTCGGTCGGGGCGTTGTCCTTGGTGATGCAGGTCTGGTGCGGCACCTCGAGGTACCTCTCCCTGAGGTCGACCTTGTTGACCCTGTTGATGAACGGGACCACGAACACTATGCCCGGGCCCCTGGCCCCGATGAGCCTGCCCAGGGTGAAGAGCACCAGCCTCTCGTACTCCCGCACCACCTTCACAGCGGAGGCGATGAACCCCAGGAAGACTATCACGACGAGGATCAGGATCACGGCGTCGGTGACGGCGCCGACGTTGACGCCTGTTGCAAGGGCAGATAGGAAGGTCAACACTTACACCGGCTCTACTACCAACTTGTAGCCGTCTGTCTCTTTAACCTTTACACGGGCCCCCTTCACGAGGTCCTGCCTGCTGGTCACTGTCCAGTCCTCGGACCCGATGTTGGCCGTGCCCAGCATGTTCGCCTTCAGGTCGGAGGTCATCACGCCCTCCTGGCCTATCATCCGTTTCATCTCAAAGAGGCCCAGCTTCCTGCTCTCGAGGTCCCTCCTGAGCCTGTAGAGGTAGATGCTTCCTATCACTATGACGACCCCGAGGACCGCAAGGATCCCGTAGGTCACGGGGCTGGGGCTCACCACGTTCGAAGGAGGCACGATGCCCGACTGGACCGGAGCAGGGGCGGCGGTGTTCTGGAAGACCAGCAACACGCCCAGGGCGAAGACGACCACCCCCCCTATTGCGCTCACGCCATGATGGGTCTTGACCTCCAGGAAGATGAACGCTGCGCCGATGAACATCAGAAGGAGCGCGGAGAGCGGTGCGCCGAAGTAGCCGAACCCTATGAGGGCCAGGACGATGGCCGCAGCTCCAGCCGCCGAGAGCACGAGGGTGGGGTGGAAGAGGTCCACCATTATGGCGAGGACCCCCGCAAGGAACAGGACGGACGCAAGGTTGGGGTCGCTCAGGATGCTTATCAGCTGGGCGCTGATTCCCTCGGTCTGGATGGGGGTGCTGGACGGTACTCCCAGCTGGCCCAGCGCATCGGCGACCGAGGATGCGTTGACCAGGCCGTCGACGACGTGTAGCTTGAGCGCCTGGCTCGCCGAGTAGGACGCGTCTTCGCTGACCATCAGCCCTGCCGCCGTCCCGTTCCTGCCGAAGTAGGCCGTCAGGGACTGCATGAACGTCGTGAACGCCGCCGTAGAGTCCGTGACGGAGGTTGCGACGACGGCGTTGGCCGAACCGATGGTCGTCCCGTTCATCATGTAGACCTTGTCCGACGCCTCGGCGATGAAGGCACCGGTGTTGACGGCGCTGGCGCCGAGGGGGCCGACGAGGGTGATCAACTGACCGCCGCCGGACTCATAGTTCGCCATGGCTTGGATTATGCTGTCCATGCTCTGGCCGTCCCCCCCGAAGTTGTTCAGGACAAGCACAATGTGCGACGCCCCCGCGCTCTGCGCGTCGCCAATGGAAGACGTCACATAGTTCACGACGCCGGGGTCGACGTTGGCGTCGAGGGACATCACGTAGTAGCCCGACGACCCGCTCTGGGCGTGGACCTCCGAGGGTACGACCGAGAAGAAGAACGCAGCAAGCAGCAGGACCGCCGCTAGAGTCTTTCTGTTGCCCATCGGGATTGCCCAGGAATCCGCGACGCGTCGCGTGTAATTAATCTTCCCGCGGGCACCCGCGACCTCTCATCTGCCGCAGAGGAAGCAGGTGTAGCCCGACCCGGGAGGGGCCTCGGGGTGCGACCCGTTCTGCAGCTGGGCTCCGAAGGTGTGGTAATTGGCACACGCCAGGTCGTAGGCGTTCCTCGGGCCGGATGTGGTGAACTTGAAGAAACTGAAGGTGACCGTCCCCAGCCTGCTCTTCAGCTCCGCGGCGACGTCTCTGTGAGACCACCCGATGAAGAGGGGATAGAACTGCCCGGCATCGTCCCTCTCGCCCAGAGCGTAGTTGCCTGGCTGGCCCGGCCGCACCACTCGTTCGATGACATCGGCCTGGAACCTGTACACGGCGTCGCCCATGTGGAGGTCGGGCATGGTCTGTCCGCGGTCCTCCTGCCGTAGATATACTTGTGGAGCTCGGCCGCCTCACTGGTTGAGGTCGTCCCCTCCGAGCGGGGAGACCTTGACGTAGAACGGGTCTTCCTGGGGAGGAGTGATCCTCTCGACCAGTCCCTGGGAAGCCAGATTCTCGCACGCCTCCCTCACGTCCTCTGGGTCGAGGCTGACGCCGTGCTTCTTCTCTATCCCCTGCCCGATGGTGAGCAGGCCCTTCTCCTGCATGTCGGCGAGTTCGACCAGGACCTGGCCCTCCAGCGAATCCCTCTGCGGGGCCCGCGGTAACAGCAGCAGTTTCTGCTTCCCCGCCTTCAGCCGCTCAATCACGGGCGCCCAATCGTTCAGGTTCCTTCGGCGAGACCTTCCGGTCTCCTGCTCGACGAACTCGGTCACCTTCACAACGCCGCCGTCGTTCCAGCGCACCTCCAATCTGGGAGACAGGCCCGGTGCGTGGTGGCCCCTGGCCGAGGTGACGGCCGAGATCTGTATCGTGATGTTCGACGAGTCGTGGGGAATGTCGTCGAGGTCCTCCACGTCTGAGATGTAGAGCCGCTTCCTCCCAAGGGTCTCGAAGGGGTCGACGGTCCCGACCGGGATGTCCATTTCATGCTGAGCCCCGTGGGCGTAGACAAGCCTGCGGTTGGTCAGCACAAGGTTGCCCTCGGTCTGCGGCCCGAGGTCGAAGTCGGATTCCACTTGCTGGGTGATCCCCACCCCGCGGTTGATGACGGCCTCTTCCTCCGCCAAGATGATCTCTTCAGGTGCGCTACCCTGCAAGCCGGGTTTTCGGCCCCGGTCCTGCATTATTAAGACAATCGGACGGTCACTCGCGGGTGTGGGCCAGTCGCTATGGCTGGGCAAGCTACGCTGGGTCCTCGGCGGAGCGGAAATCGCGCAGGGTGGGAGCGGCTACCCTTGAGTCTGCCTGGGGGTGTCCGGCTGCTTGGCGGGTTCCGCCGCCTGTTCCTTCAGCACGACCTCGAGTTTCTGAAAGATGTGGGCCCGGGAAGGAGCGGTGCACCCGCCAAAATCGATGTTGGCAGGTTGCGTCCTCGTTCCAACCTTGCCGCAGATCCTGCAGATGTAGAGGACTTCCGTCTTGACCGATGAGCTTGCGGAACTCATGGCGGATTATTTCTCGTTTCGGTTATCTAAACCTTACCACGGACAAGGGTAGCTCAGACCAAAGGGAGCAGCGGCCGAATGTCACCCGGCCCCGGCTACTCCCTGATCTTCTTGTTCTGGAGCCGGTACATCTCGACTATCTCTCTCACCGACGTGGCGTCAGCGGGCCCCTTCTCGTCCCTGACCTTCCCCGTGAACTTGGGGAATCTCAGCGCCAGACCGCTGCCCTTCCTGACGGTGTCCATGCCCGCAGGATGCGTCGGCGAGAGGGTGATTTCGGAGGCTATCGTCTCTATCACCACACCTGGCCTGTACCAGACGTCCGGGACCAGCAGGGACTGGACGTCGGGCGGTTTCACCATGCTTTCATAGGGTTTCAGCAGGCGGGGGAACCTCTCCAGGTCCTCGTCCGAGAACCCCGTGCCAATCTTGGTGATGGTTGGGTAGGTGCCATTCTTTTCGTCGCGGGCGGCGAGAAGGTAGGCCCCATAGGCTCCGGTCCTGCGGCCTTTCCCATGGTAGGCCCCGACTATCACGAGATCGATTGTGTCTGTGAGCTCGCTGCGGTACTCGCGCTTGAGCTTGATCCAGCCGAAACCTCGGGCACCGGCCGTGTAGGCCGCCTTCGGGTCCTTGACCATCAACCCTTCGCCGCCCTGGGAGATGGCCTCCTCCATGTAGCGCTCCACCTCCTCGGGGCTCTGCGTCCTCATGGCCGGGACGGGCCTCGTGTGGTCGGTAACCAGTACTATCCTCTGCAGCTCGGTCCTCCTCGCCGTGTAGGGCTCCCCCGTGAGGTCCTCGCCTTCTGAGTACATGACGTCAAAGAAGTTCACCGCCACCGGGTACTCCCTCATGGCCTCCTGCACCCCGTGCTTCCTGCGCCGGTGCATTAGCTCCTGGAAGGGGAAGTACTCGCCGGTCTCGGTGTTGACCGCCACCACCTCGCCCTCCAGGATTGCCGTGCTGGCCTTCACGAAATCCACGGTGTACCGCGCCACGTCCGGGTAGGTGGCCGTGATCTTCTCCAGCCGCCTCGAGAATATCTCGACCTTCTCTCCGTCCTTGTGAATCTGAGCCCGCTCACCGTCCAGCTTGTACTCGGCCACCACGTCCCCGCCCATCTTCTCGAGGATCTCCTCTGCCGTGCTTAGTCTCTCGGCGAGCATGGGCCTGATGGGCTTGCCCACACGGACGTGTATCCTCTCGACACCTGCCAGGCCCTTCTCGGCGGCGAGCTGGACGACGTAGCCCAGGTCAGAGGTGACGTTGTAGGCCCTCTCAAGGGCCTTCCTGTGCTCCTTGTCCTTGAGGATGCCGAGGGCGCAGGCGTCCAGTATTGTGTAGTCAGCCACGCCGAGCCTCAGCTCCCCCATGGCCGTGCGCAGGATGTACCTGGCCTCCTTTGGAGTCGCGTCGCTGAGCAGGCTCACCAGCTCCTTGAGCTTCGATTCGATTGAGCCGCTACCCGATATCTGTGAGATGTCGAAGAGGCCGTCGTAGACCCTCCTCAGCGTCAGCTGTTCCGCGGCGAGGTGGTACTGCCTTGCTTCGCCCAGGAGGGACTCGGCCGCCGTGCCGATGTCCCCGGCGCCGACGTAGGTCTTCTTCACCTCCTGGGCTGATGCGCCCGCCGCCGTGGCCAGGGCCCGTATGGCGAACTTTTCTGCTATGCCAAGCTCGACACCCTCGTAGTCCGGCCTTAGCTTGCCCTGGGTGAGATAGACCAGCATCGGCAGCTCGCCCTTGGGAGTCGCACGCAGGAGCGCCGCAAGCTCCTCGGTCATGGCGAGCCTCCCGCTGAGGGCCTCCAGCCTCCCGTAGGCTTCGGCGACAGTGGAGAACTTCAAGCGCACAAACGGGGCGCGCACTTCTTTTTAGGTTACCGCTCTCCTCGGCGACGGGCTACTCGGGCGGTATCTCGGCGAAGAGGTTGGCGATGTCCAGGCCGCGGCGGAGGTGGCGCCTTCTTGAGACGAGGTAGACTGCGACTCCCGCGGCGAAGGTCACCGCGATGTAGCCATAGGCGAGGGGGTTGCCTCCCCAGACTGCGGGCGCCGAGAGGAACTCGTAGGAGAGGAACAGGAATACTACGGCCATCAGCGTTCCCGCCACGACGAGCGCCGCGCTGACCCTGCCCTTCTCCTTCCTCAAGCCGAAGACCGCGGCGGCCACCCCGACAAACAGGAAGTAGATCATGGAGGCCAGGATTGCGCCGTAGAGCGAGGACAGCGTTCCGTAGACGAAGGCGGCGAACCCTATCAGGACGACGGTCACGACGAGGTCGAAGAGGTGGGCGTACACGGGCGAGCCGAATCTCTCACTGAGCTGCCCCAGCTTCGCAGGCAGGAACCTGTCGAAGGACTGCGCGAGCATGTATCGGGATATCGTGATTATGCCGAAGGCGAGTATCGCAATCACCCAGAGTATCCAGCCGAGGCCGATCAGCGCCTTCAGCGCCGTCAACTGCGTCACGCCCATGGCCAGGGTCCAGAAGTTGAACGAGGCGTGGTAGACGAGCGTGGGGTTCGCCAGCGCGCCGTTCGTGAAGCCGAAGCCCCCCACGTAGTACATGGCGGCCAGGGGCGTCGTCACGATGAGGAAGGCGGCGACTGCTGAGATGGGCGCGTTCCAGGTCACGGCGTTTCTGCCCTTGAGCTCCGAACCGACGGAGGTCGAGGCGTTGAGCCAGGGATAGACGAAGATTGCAAAGAAGGGGAGGACAGAGACGGTTGCCGCGAGGTCGAAGGACGGGCCGGAGTAGGAGCCGGCCACGGAGCCGTAGGTTATCGGGTTGTTGCTGGCGTCGACCAGGCCGAGGCCGTTGATGTAGGAGGCGACGCCCTCCCTCCCGGCTGCCAAGAGGGTCCCGACGGCGACCAGGAGCGAGACGAGTCCCACCACCATCAGCAGCGATATCAGCTTGAAGCCCAGCCTGGGGGCGAGGATGTTGAGCGCAATGAGCGCGGCGAAGATCAGCGCGGCCACGGCAAACTGGGAGGCTGGGGCCGACCCGGCCACGGCCAGGGAGCTGAAGGCGCCATCGCCCAGGGACACGCCGACCGAGCCTATGGCGAAGACCGCCGAGAGTGCGATGAGCGCAAGGTATGGCATGGTCTCCATGGTCATGCCCATGAATGTGATGGCGCTGCCGGGAAGCCCTCCCAGCGACCTGGACATCCAGACGTAGTCCCCGCCGGTCCTCGAGGTCCTTCTAGACATCAATGTGTAGACGAGAACCTGGGGGATGGTGATGAGGAAGCCGATTAGTGAAGCGTAGACCAGGTTGACCCCCGAGACCGATGGCAGCAGCACCATGGTGAACCCCACCAGAGAGAGGGCGGCGCCGGTGGACATGTAGCTGACGTTGAGGGCGACGGCGTCGAAGAGAGAGACGTTCTTGACCAGGCCGGTGGTCTCCCTGGCGAAGCCCGCGGCCCTCTTCGATGTCATGCCTTCCCCTGGGAGCGCTCACGAATAAGCGTTGATTCTCCCGCTGCCTGCGGGCTCGACTCTGGGCCCATCCGACGTGTTGGACCCGGGCCCTACTCGACACGTCTTTAACCACGTGTTCGGGGCCGGCGGGAGATTGCCGTGAGGTGGTCCACTAGGCTCTTGGTCCTGGGAATCGTCATAATGCTGGTCGGGCTGATACCACCGGCAGCCTTGGGGGTCACCATCGGCTCCGTGGAGAGTGCCGCGTCGTTGATCGCGGTGGGTCTTTTGGTGTTCCTCCTGGGAATGCTGCTGCGCAGGCTGCAGAAGGCATTCACGTGAGCGCACGGGGTCCGCTCACGGAATCTCAGGCTGGGGCTCGGCGGCCCGGTCCGCCTGTTTCGTCCTGGAGAACCTCCTGTATGCCGGAAGCACTCCGACGTAGAGGACAGCGAACACCGGGAGAACTATGGCGGCCACCTCTATGATGCCTTCAACGACGCCCGTGAACAGGCCCCAGACGCAGGCTCCGAAGGCCGTGACCCCCGAAGCAACTGGGGGGCTCGTCACGTTGACCAGGATCCAGGCGAGGGAGACGTTGCCCGACTGGTCGGTGGCGCTGACTGTGACGTTGTACCGTCCGGCCTGAGTGAACTGGTGTATGAGCTGCTGACCCTGGGCCGATGTGCCGTCGCCGAAGTTGAAGTTGACGAAGTAGGGCTGGACCCCTCCGCTCACCACTGCGTTCAGGGTCACGCTGAGGGGGCTCATCCCTGTGAGAGGCGTCGCCGACAGCTTCACGACGAGCGGCGAGAGGGCGTGCGCCACCGGGGTCTGGAAGTCGATGCCGATGGTGGCGTACTCTATCAGCTGCGCGGTCTGGAGGATGCTGCTCTCGACCGAGTTGATCTGAGCGTCGGTCTTCTGGAGTACCGACTCGATGTCCAAGGTGGCGTTGACCGAGTTGGACTGGCTGAGCAGCTTGAGGAGCGACGTCTGCTCCGTCAGCAAGGACTGGAGGGTGGCGTTGAGGTCCGTGTACTGGACGGTGACGTCATCGCTGGAGCTGGATGCGCTGACGACTGTGCCGAGCGCGCCGAGCTGGGCCAGCGCTGACTGGTAGTTCTCGCCGGGGACCCGCAGAGTGACGGTAGCCAGCGACGCCGAGTAGGTCGAACTGGCCACATAGCCGCCGAGGGAGGATGCTATCTCGGCCGCCTTCTGGAGCGACTCGGAGGGGTTGCTCACGTTGAGCGTAAGGTTGCTGAAGAACTCGATGTCGCTGTTGGGCGCAATGCCGGCGGGGCTGCCGTCGTATGTCGTGCCCTTGTCAGGGCCGGTCTCGGTCGTGGATGAAAACGTCGTCACCGTCGATGTGGCGATGGTGGTCGTGCCCAGCACCGTGGTCAACGGCGCAGCCGGTGCGCTCCCTGCGCTCGCGCCGGTAATCCCGAAGACGCTGCCGGCGAAGCTTGTCAGCCCGGACAGGTTGGCCGTTGCCGAACTTGAGGAGGAGAGCTCCTCGTGCCCGGCCCTCAGCAGCGGGACCACCACTCCGACGACCGAACCTCCCAGGACGAGCACCGCCATCAGCACAACCAACACGTTGGGGAACCCTCTCTTCTGAACCATGGACGCGCGACGAGAGTGTACGATGTGATGAGTCTTTGTCCCATCACTCGGACAAAACTATTTAACAGAAAACAGCCCCTTTCGGGGCTGCCCATGAGGTCCACCTATGCGCTCGCCGTGCTCGTGGGTTTCGCATTAGTGAACACGGCCTTCCTCGGCGCATACCTCTACTCGTCGGCCGCTGCGCCGGCCACGATGACGGGCGCCCAGAGCTACACGCTGAGCTCCACGACCGCGCCGCTCACGGTCACGGGTACCATCACCGCATCCACCTCGACGACGATCACGTTCTCGACGACCACGGCGCCGTCCGCCAGCTACACCGTATCCGGTGCTCCCGGTGCGAACGGCGGGTTGAGTTCGCTGTCGACCTCGCGGGGCTCCCTCTCGGGGTTGACCGCTCTCAGCTTCCTGCAGTTCTTCGAGGTCCATTCGCTCGCGCTGGCGCCGAGCAGCTGGGCGGCCGTGGGGGGCATGTGGATCTGGCGCGGAAGGATGAAGTCGAGATGGAGGGACCTGGGGTTCGACTCCGACGTCTTCGGCCTCTTCGTGAAGATGAAGGGCGGCAAGACGCGCATGCGGCTGCTGGACGCGCTCTCCTTCCCGAAGGACAGGCTCCAGCTGGCCCAGGAGCTCGGACTGGACTGGAAGGGCGTGGACAGACACCTTGTGCTGATGAAGAAGTACGGC
>Ga0326728_10011700_pt1 | contig 19873 bp, 16 predicted proteins | sample MB3enrmetagenome_FD_207602 | JGI IMG/M metagenome (GOLD analysis project Ga0326728, IMG submission 207602) | Lab enriched peat soil microbial communities from McLean, Ithaca, NY, United States - MB31MN | ecosystem: Environmental > Terrestrial > Soil > Wetlands > Peat | place: USA: New York... | reverse complement strand
GAGCAAGGCGACGGAGTTCAGCACGAAAACCGTTCCGAGCGAAACGGCGATCTCTTCCTGGCTCGCATTGGTGATTGGGGCAATCGCCGCAATGGCGCTGCCGCCGCATATGGCCGTGCCAACCGAGATCAGAGAAGAGATCTTCTGTTTGACATGCAGGACTTTTCCCAGCCCCCAACCCAAGAGCAAAGCGATGCCGATGCTGCCCGCGGTATAAATGAAGCCGGAGCGGCCCGCTCGCATAACCTGCTGCAAATCCATACCAAACCCAAGTCCGACTACGGAGGCCTGGAGGAGGAGTTTGGATAGTTTCTTCGCCTCTACATGAAATGGATGAAGAAATGAGAACCCATAGACGAGGCCACCGGCCAGCGCCACAGGCGGCGAAACAAGCCCGCTGGCGGCAAGGATCAACCCAATGAAAAAGAAATTCTTGGACACTCAATCAGTGTGGCTGTAGCGAGCGTTCGCGTCCAAGCAGAAGTAATCATCCCTCATTTGCGTTTCTTATGGGCCAGGCAGGCTACGACCGTTTGGTCCTGACCGTTGATCTCTGGACGCCTGCGTGTGCGAGTAGGAACCTGCGAAACTCGCGGGCGAGGTTCTGGGGCTCAGGAGTGGATGCAAATGCGATTAGAAATTCGCGTCTGATCCGTAATCCGTTGACTTCCACAATCTTGAAACTGTTATCGAGCCTCAGGTCCTTGGCGATCGCCCAACGGGAGACAAAGCCGATCCCGAGCCCCGCTTCCACGGCGGATTTGATGGCTTCTGAAGAATCCAGTTCCATCACGATCTCTAAGGAGTTTCGTTTGACGCCTAGCCGTTCAAGCGCCATCTCAATCACGCGCCGCGTCCCGGACCCGCGCTCGCGCATGAGCAAGGGAGTCGAAGTCAACTCTGCGCAGGAGATCATGTTGCGCTGGGCCAACTCATGCGCGGTGGATACAATCAGGACCAACTCATCTTCAAGAAATGGCTCGGTCTTGACGTTGCGGCTTCGCGACGGCCCCTCTATGAATCCCAGCGCAATCTTCTGCTTCTCCACCGCATCCACGATGTGTTCCGTGTTGCCGCCGATCAGGGTGAAGTGAACACGAGGATGTTCGCGTTGAAACTTGGCCAGAAGGCGAGGCAACACATACTGCGCGATAGTGGTCGAGGCGCCGAGGGCCAAGTGGCCGGCATGCTCTCCGCTAACGGCGGCCAGGTTCTGCTTCGTTTGAGCGGCGAGCGCGCTTAACTGCTGCGAGTACTTGAGAAGAATCCCGCCGGCCTGGGTAAGTGTAATGTGCGCCCCGGCGCGATGGAAGAGCTGTACACCAAGGTCTTCCTCAAGTGCCTTGATCTGGAGGCTCACCGCAGGCTGCGTGAGATACAACTCCTCCGCAGCCTTCCTGAAGTTGAGCTGCTCCGCAACTGCCCGAAAGACGACGACACGGAAGTTTTCGAGACTCGTCATTGGAGGAATCTCAGCCCCGCTGCACCGTCGCCTCACCCACGGCCATTTCGAGCTTGATCTCCGGCGGATTCAAAAGCGTGTTATGAACCAGGCAGTGGTGCACAGAGCGCGTGATGCCCTCAGTCTGCTCCTCCGTCAGTGCGGTCGGGCAGGTTACCCGAATGAGAAAATTGCCGATCCGGCTTGGCTGCTTCAGCTTTTCTGCAGTCACAGTTACCTCAACCCCGCGGACGTCGAGGTTCCGGGTCCTGAGGTACTGCACCGCATAGAAAGCGGCGCACGAGCCAAGCGATGCGAGCAGAAATTCAGGCGGTGTCATTCCACTGTCAGTTCCACCATTCTCCGGCGGTTGATCGCAAACAATGGTATGAGACCGGGAATGAATTGCGAATTTGACCTGATCGAGATGCGTGACCTTGACTTCCATTGTGATTCTCCTCTTCCCTATAAGAAAGACACGGCAGGAACGATTCGTTACAAAACCGCCGACGATTATCTTGCAGCCGGTAGAACCAGCATACGCAGGTATTCGCGGGTGAGAATGGCGCGCAGCCGAGGTGCGACAGCCGAGTCGCAGGGCAGATTCAGGGAGCGGCAGCGATCGATTGCCGCGCGAAGGTCGCGCAGAAATGCCACGCACGCGGGGCACGCCTCAATGTGCGCCCGCATCTGGTCGCAGGCAACCGGCTCCACTCTTCCATCCAGGTATTCAGAGAGGTTAGCAAACAAATCGCGGCACTCATCGGGGCGGCGGTAACTTTTCGATCTGCCGCCTTTTGGCCGTTTCGCGGGCAATCCGGCCTGAGATGAGTTCTCAGGCGCGCCACTGAGAAGCTGGTTCATCTCCTTGCGCACGCTCAGACGCGCCCGATGAAGGCGGATTCGCACCGTGCCTTGCTGTAGATCGAGAATCTGCGCCACCTGTTCGGTGGTCAGCTCTTCCATGTCATGAAGCACCAGGACTATACGCAATGACGCCGGGATGCGCAGGATTGCCTGATGCAGAAGATGGTGCTGCTCGGCGTGAAGCAGGTTGGTCTCGGGGCCATCTCCCGCATCCTGGAGCAAAAGCCCCAACTCTTCGTCATTTGGCATCAACGCATCGAGCGAGAGCATATGCGACGGCGCATGAGAAGGCTTGCGGCGCATACGCCAGCAGCGATTTCGAGTGACCGTGTAGAGCCAGACCGCCAGAGCCTGCGGATCGTGTATCTTGGCCAGATGCTCAAGGGATCGAGAGAGCACTTCCTGCATGGTGTCCTCGGCATCTTCAGGATGCCCGCAGACCTTCATGCTGAAGGAATAGACGGTGTTCTGTAGCAAGCCCATCGCCTCTTCAACCGCTTCCGGAGTGTTGCGCTGCAAGAGGTCGGCGGCTCGGATCAATTCAGGTCGCATCGGTTGGATTCGCCATCGGCAGAATCAGTATAACCTTACGCATGTTCGCGCAAATATCTCTGAAGATTCGCCGCCGCAAGTGCCACGTGCTCAGCAATGGACTCAATGCGGACTGGGCGGCACGGCGTCAGGCCCCCGCAAAGCGGCCTCGATCATTCCTATACAGATCGGCAATACTTTCAGCAGCCAATCCTGTTGGTCGTCGGCTGCAGGTCTCGGTGCAACGGCCTGCCATGAACGCAGCAAAGCCAAGGCGAGACCAATCTCTGCGCCGGGACGGCGCTCCTCCAGCAGGAACATCTGCCGGTATACCTCATCCTTGGCCCGGTCGCCGGACAAAGGGCGGGAGCTACCCGGGCGGGCGCCGGCTTTTTGCTGCGCCATTATTTTCCTCCGCAGTTGCCGGCATCTTTCATTCCCATGGCGCGAAAAATTGACATCGCGGGGCACCAGTTTGTAAACGCCGATTGCAAAAGGTTGAGTCCGACAAAGGCCGTGAGCCAGAGCCAATAGGGGGAAACGTAATGCGCAAGCGCAAGGGACAATAGCACCACAACGCCTGCCATCAGACGCAGAGCACGTTCGACTGTCATAGAGAATCTCCTTCTTCAGCTTCGGGATATGGTTCAGGCCTGCCCTGATGCAGCGAATGAACCATGTAGTAGAGCACCGGAATGGTCGGCCACGAAAGGAAGGTGGAAGCCACTGCTCCGGCGATCAGCGATAATGCAAGCCCCTGAAAGATGGGGTCGGTGAGAATCACACTTGCGCCGACTACGACAGCCGCCGCCGTCAACAGCATGGGGCGAAAGCGCGTTGCGCCCGCATCGACCACCGCCTCGGCCAGCGGCATGCCTTCTCGAATTCGTAATTCGATGAAGTCGACGAGGATGATTGAATTTCGGACGATGATACCGGCCCCGGCGATGAAGCCGATCATGGACGTTGCAGTAAAGAAAGCTCCGAGCATGGCGTGTGCCGGCATAATGCCAACCAGAGTGAGTGGGATGGGAGCCATGATGATGAGCGGCACAATGAAGGAGCGGAACCAGCCCACGACGAGCACGTAGATGAGCACGAGCACTGCGGCGAATGCAAGGCCCATGTCGCGGAATACCTCGATGGTGATATGCCACTCACCGTCCCACTTCATTGAGTAATGATCCGTCGACTCCGGCATCGATGCGTTGTAGCGCGTCAAAGTGTATCCCGCAGGCAGCGTGAGATGGTCGAGGTCCTTGTTCATCTTCGAAATGGCGTAAACCGGGCTCTCAATCTCCCCGGCCACGTCGCCTGTTACATAGACTACTCGGCGCAGGTTTTTGTGGTAGATACTGCGCTCGATGGTCTTGTGTTCGACAGTTACTAACTCCCGCAGCGAGACCATGCCTCCGTCCGCACCAGGCAGACGAATATTGTCAAGACCTTGTTCCGAGGAGCGATCCGCGCGGTCAAGCTCGACAATCGCAGGTACCGGTTCCCGCGCGGTTTGATCGTGGAGCAGGCCCACCTGCGTTCCTGAGACGGCCAGTGCCAGCGCATGAGCTACGTCGGAGACCGCGATGCCGTGTTGCGCGGCCTTCACTTCATCCACGCGAATTTCCAGCCGAGGTTGCGGATCTTCGACATACCAGTCTGTGTCGACCACTCCCGGCGTGTGCTGGAAGATGGACTTGATTTGCCGTGCAACCTGAGTCTGGCCGTCGAGATCCGGGCCGTAAACCTCTGCCACGAGCGTCTGGATTACCGGCGGCCCCGGCGGTACTTCGCTGACCTGGATGCGCGCGCCATATTGGTTTCCGATTGCGTCCAGGATCGGACGAAGCCTCTTCGCGATTGCATGACTTTGGACGTCGCGTTGCTTTGCCGGCAGCAGGTTCACTTGAATGTCGGCCTGGTTTGGCTGACTGCGCATGTAGTAGTGGCGGACCAGCCCGTTGAAGTTATAGGGCCCCGATGTCCCGGTGTACGTTTGGTAATTGAGCACATCCGGTTGCCGCGCCAATTCGTCTCCCAGGGCCTGCGCCACGCGCGCCGTCTGTTCCAGCGGCGTGCCATCGGGCATATTGATGACCACTTGCAGTTCGCTCTTGTTGTCGAACGGGAGCATCTTCACCTTAACCAGTCCCATAGGCACCAGGGCCACCGAGATCAGAAACAATGCCGCCACTCCGATGAAGAACAGAATGCGGTTGCGCGAGGATCGGATCAGCGGCGTCATGATGCGGCGATAGAGCCGGGTGCGCCAGTTCTCAGTCTCCGGCTCCAGCAGTCTTGCCCCTTCAAGATGCTTGCCGAGCAGGCGAAGCGCGGCCCAGGGAGAAACTACGAACGCAACCATCAGCGAGAAGAGCATGGCCGCCGAAGCGCCGACAGGGATTGGCCGCATGTACGGCCCCATCAGTCCTCGCACGAAGGCCATCGGCAGCACCGCGGCAATCACGGCAAAGGTGGCCAGAATCGTAGGGTTGCCGACTTCGGCGACCGCTTCGACCGCGACTTCGCTCATCGGCCGTCCGTGATTTCCGGGCAGCCGGAAGTGCCGCACCATGTTCTCAACCACGACGATCGCGTCATCCACGAGAATGCCGATCGAAAAGATTAAAGCAAAGAGCGTAACGCGGTTGATGGTGTAGCCCAGAAAGTAGAACACCGACATGGTCAGCGCCAGCGTTACAGGAATTGCCAGCAGCACAACACCCGACTCACGCCACCCCAGAAACAGCGCGACGAGAAAAGTCACGGATAAAGTCGCCAGCAGCAAATGCTCCAACAATTCGTCCGACTTGGCCTTTGCGGTCTCTCCGTAGTTCCGGGTAGTTGTCACGGTCACATCGTTGGGAATGATGACGCCCTGCATCTCATGCACGCGCTTGAGCACGGCATTGGAGATATCGGTGGCATTGGTTCCCTTGCGCTTGGCCACGGTAATGGTTACGGCCGGATACTGCTGAGACCCCTGCTGCGCGCCTGCTGCCGCGCCCGTCGTACCGTAGACCACATAGTTTGACGGTTCCGCGGCGCCGTCCACGATCTTGTCGGCTACATCCCGCAGATACACAGGATGCCCGCGAACCACGCCAACAACGACAGCTTCCAGATCCGAGCGGCTCGTGAAAAGATTCCCGGCGTCGACGCGGACTTCCTGGTTGTTCTCGGAGAAGTTCCCGGCCTGCACGCTTGCGTTTGCGGCTTGCAAGTGCCCGGCGATGGCCATCGGCGATAGCCCATAGGCACTGAGCTTTTCTGTGCTGAGGATTACGCGCATGGTGCGCGGAAGCCCGCCAATAATCGTTGTCTCCGACACATCGCTGATCTGCGCGATGTTGTGCTGCATCTCGTCGGCAATGGCGCGCAGTTGATATCCGTTGTAATGCGCGCCCCACAACGTCATGGCCAGGATCGGCACATCGTCGATGGAGCGGGCCTTAATGATCGGCTGCGAAACTCCCGGCGGCATGCGGTCGAAGTTCGAGTAAAGCTTGCTGTATACCTTGATCAACGCATCTTCCTGCTGCGTGCCGACAAGAAAGCGCACAATCACCAGGCTTTGGCCGGGCGCTGACGTAGAGTAAACATATTCGACGCCCGAGATCTGGTGCACCAGGGTCTCGATGGGCAGGGTCACGCGCTCTTCTACTTCGGCAGGCGAAGCGCCCGGCATCGCGGTGGTGATGTCCAGCATGGGAACAAGGATTTGCGGCTCCTCCTCGCGGGGAATGATGGCAACCGCGAAGATTCCGATGCCGAGGGACGCGGCAATGAAAAGCAGCGTCAACTTGGAATTGATAAATGTACGCGCCAGCCGCCCGGCAATTCCAAGGTCCTGGTTCATGGCTGTACCTCAATGCGCTTGCCGGCGAGGTCGCGGTCTGAGGGCATATCGACGAGCTTCTCGCCGACGGAGACACCCGACAGAACTTCGACGAGGTTGCCCTGCGTTGCGCCTAAAGTGATGTAGCGCAATTGCGCAATGCCCTGGCCGTCGAGAACATAAATACAGTTGAGCGAGCCGCGCACTGCAACCGCCGAGCGCGGAATGAGAATCGCCTGCTTTGTACCATTGGCGAACTCGGCGGTTCCATACATGCCCGCGCGGGTCTGGTTTGAAGTTGGCAGATCGATCTTGATGAGAAAACCGTGACTCGACGGATCTGCCGCTGGAACAATCTCGGCAACCGTCCCGGTTGAATTCGCCGATGCTTCTCCGTCGATGGAGACTTGCACCTTCATCCCCTTATGAATCGTGCCGATCAGGGATTCATCCACCGTGGCCTGAAGTTGCAGAGCCGCTGCTCGATCGATCTGAAGCAATGGCACGCCCGGTGCGGCCAGCGTCCCCGGATCGGCCATCCTTGCCGTCACAACGCCGGGGAATGGAGCAGCCAGGCGCGTGTAGCCAAGCATGGTGCGCGCGCCGCTTCCCTGAGCCCGTGCGGCCTCTGTCTGCGCACGTGCTGCCTCCAGGGCCGCCGCTGCCGCTTCGGCCCGCCGCGAAACCTCATCCATCTCTTGCGGGCTCACACTCTTTTGCGACTCAAGCTGCTTATACCTGGCTAGCGTACTCGCTGCCAGCGCGGCGTTTGTCTGCGCGGCGGCTTGCGCATTCTCGGCGGCTTTCACCCCCGCCTGCGCCTGGTCTGACTGGGCGCGTAGCGCCGCATCGTCCAGAATCACGAGCGCTTGTCCGGCGCGAACCTCGTCTCCCTCGCGCACCAGCACCTGCTGGATGCGGCCCATCACCTGTGCCGAGATCACGGCGGTTTCCTTTGCATGAACGGTGCCCGTGGATCGCACCGTCACAGGCATCTGTTGCTGGCGGCTTTCAATCACACGCGCCTGCATGGTTTGTACGGTCCCTTGGGTTACTGCAGATTCGCTGCCATGGCAGCCGGCAATCATGGCCGCGGAAGCGGCAAGCAAACTTAAGTACAAGAGATATTTCATTGAAGTTCCTCGGCAGCGTCGGGAGTCAGTGTTCCGGTTGCGTATAAAAGTTCGCTATAGGCCATGGCGTTTCCGTACACGGCATGCCAGTAGTTCGATTGGCTCTGCCGCTCGGCATCCTCGGCCCGCAGCAGATCGGTGACGGTCGCGAGCCCCGCGTCGTAACGGTTCTTCACAATGCGCAGGCTCTCCGCTGCCTGGCCCAGCGCGGCTTTTGCCACCTCCAGTTGCATCTCTGCGGTCTGCCTGTGAATATGCGCCTGGCTTACTTCGAGCCGTAAATGCTGCGCGGCGGCCGCTACTTGAGCATCTATCTTATGTTTGGCCGCGCTTTCCCGTGCCAATTGCGAACGCTTGGTAATGGGGAGAATATCCACGCTGATCTGGACGCCGGCCACCCAGTTATTTCCGCCCGAGCCGGCGAACGACGTGCGGTCTTCTTCCCAGTTGCCGTAGGTGCTCACGCGCGGACCAAAGTCGGACTTTGCTGCTCCCACTGCCGAAGCCTGCGCCGATTGCTCCTGCCCCAGGGCGATCATATCGGGACGGGTCTTTTGTGCCGTAGCCATCTCCTCTTCCAGCGCGCCCTGGGGAAACGTGTGCGGCTCTATCGGCTTTAGTTCGACTTGCTTCAACTCCGGTGCGCCCATCGCTTCTCGAAGCGCCGCCCACGCGAGTTCCAGATCGCTCTGGGCCGCAATCAACTCCTCTTTGCGGGCGGCCGCATTTACGGCAGCCGACATCCGGTCCGACTCGACTGCCAGGCCAGCCTTCACATGCTCGTCCACGGCACTCCCGAGCGCCGCCGCTGTTTCCTGCTCATGCTGCGCAACAGCAATCTCCCGCTGCGCGTAGAGCACCTGCTGATAAGCCCCGACAACCCGGAACACGATCTGCTGATCTACCGCTTTCGCAGAGGACGATGCGCTCGCCTGGTAAAGATCCGCGCGGTGGATCTCCTTCTGCGTCTTGAACGAATCGAATGCCAGCCATTGTCCGGAGAAGCGTGTGGAGAAATTCCCAATCGGCTGGGGCAAGTTCAGAGCGTTCAGCGCAAAATCGGCTTGCGTGAACTGCCTCTGCCGCAGCCGGGTTCCAAACGCATACACCGGGTCATTGCCGCGTGAGATGTCTTCCGTAAAACCCAGTTGCGGCAAAAGTTGGGTGCGCGCCAGGCTGGATGCCAACTTCGCATTCAGGTTGTCGGCGCGCGCAATCGCGGCATCGGGGCTTTGCCCCAGGGCCTGATTGATGGCTTGCCGCAGCGTCAGAGGTTCCTGCGCTCCGGCGGCCAGTCTCCCCATCGAGAACAGGAGAAGAAGGCCGAGTGATCGATAAAGGCGTGAACTCATTGGGTCGGATGTCCTTGGGTAGTGCTTTCAATGGATGAAAGTCACGAAGCAGGCAATCCGTTACAAAATGCGTCAGGTTTATTTCTTGAGAGCAGTCATCGTGCCTGTTCCGTTATCGTTTCCAAGGCTGAGAACTTGAACAGCAACAATTTGAACCGCTTGAAGGCAGTCCTACCAGCTTGCTACCTGGCAGACACGCGGGAAAGTGTGCGGGGGGCAGCTGGAGAGATGGATTTGGAGTTGATTTCGATCCTATCCAAATGTGACGGCATGATCCATTGGCGATAAAGGCCGGGAACCGAGACAACGCGAGGTTTGCAGGTGGACTGTATCTTCGACTGCTCGTGTCGGGGATCTCACCTACCTGAACATCGCATCGTTTCAAAATCCCCGTCCAATTGAACTCTTTCTGTTTCGAGAAACTCTCCAAGCAACAGACCGAGCGCGCGGTAAAGATCGGTAGTAGACGCGCACGCAAGATCCTCGCAGAACTGTGGAGCCCAGCGCAGCAGGTGGTCTGTCAGAAAGTCCCTTTGCGCCTTGCAATCAAGGCGAAAGTTCTTGGAGTCGGATTTCTCATATGACTCGGCGATCCGCGCGCAGAGGCGGCTCATGAACTCCAGTTCGAGAGCGATATGGTCTTCGGGCTCGTTCCATTCGCCTGACAGGCCAAGACCATGGGTTTTGTATATCTTTCTGACCTGATCGCGCGCATCCTGCATGAGAAGGCGCTCCGGGCTGGTGTAGACCGATTCGTAGGGATGCACCGAATGGACGCTGGCGTTCAGGAACAAGCCTGCGAAGTCCGCAGCCAGCTCCGCGACGACCTGGTCGCAGTCTCCCTGTTGAACTTCGGAAAGGAAGTGGTTGAGCAGACCTTCTCCCTGCCCTTCAGGCTCGCGGGAACTGGACTGGCTGCGCGCCCGGCAAAGGAGGGCCAGCATTTTTGGCGAGATCTCCTTTTGCAGGAGGCGCGCGAATAGAGAGTAGGTTTCGCTTCGATTCCGGTTCCGGGCGGCAAGTTCCGTTCTGTTGGCGGTCTCCATAGGCTGTGCGAATCAGGCGCCGGAAACCGGGACGAAGACGGACGGCTTGGTTGCGCCTTCGAGCCGCGCCACCTTCTTCTTGCCGGCCAGCGCCGGCAGCTCCTCCATGGTTCCGAAGGCGAGCGCTCCCGCCGAGCAGGTAACAACGCAAACAGGCTTCTTCCCGGCACTCACGCGATCGACGCAAAGATCGCACTTCTGCATCCGCTTGTCCTTGCCGTATTGGGGTGCGTGGTAGGGGCACGCTCGACCGCAGGCGCCGCAGCCAATGCACTTCGCGTGGTCCACAACGACGATTCCGTCTTCACTTCGCTTGGTAAGAGCATGCACCGGACAGACCTTCACGCATGCCGGCTCTTCGCAATGGTTACAGGCCATGGAATGGGATGTGAAAGACACGTCCGGATAGCTGCCCTTCCAGACACTTGTCACATGGCGCCAGGAGACGCCGAGTTCGACCATGTGGCTCGCCTTGCACGCCGTCAGGCACGCCCGGCAATCGACGCAGCGCTCCGAATCGATGAGGAATCCATACTGCTTGGCCATCTCGCTATGCCTTTCTGACCTCGACCAGCGTCTGGCTGCTCATGGCGGTGATCACCGGGTCGAACATCTTCTCGGGATCGGTGGTGTACATATTATTGGTGTTTGCGCCGCCATCGGCGATGGGCAGGTCGGCCATGCCGAGTTCGGTGCATCCCTGCCACCATCCGTGCAGCAGCATCACGACGTCGGGGCGCGTTCCCGGATAGAGCATCGCCTTCACCTTGATGGAGCCGTGCGGTCCTTCGACGGTCACCCAGTCGCCATCGGCGATTCCGCGTTGCTTCGCGGCGCCCGGGTGAATGTGGAGGAAGGGATAGGGCTCCACTTCGCGCAGATACGGAACGTTGCGAAGCCACGAAGCGTTGTAGCTCCGCGAGGTGTGATAGTCGGAGAGCAGGAGCGGATACTTACCCAACAGTGCGGGCGTAGCGGTGGGACCTTCGGGCAGTTCGCGCCACACCGGCATGGGCGTCAGCCCAGCCTTTTCAAAGAGCGTGCTGTAGAGTGTCACCTTGCCCTGTGGCAGGTAAGGCCCTTTGTCAAGGCGCGTGCTTTTCGAGGAGAAGTGCGCGGCATATTTTTGATACGAAGGGGGCGCGGCTTCATAGGTGCGCCCCTTGGGATAGTTTGCGCGGAGCTCTTCGTAGGTCATCCCCAGCGGCTCCATGCGCCAGTCCATGTGCTTGCCGATGTCTCCGTTCCACCAGTCCGCACCGTAGCCCATCCGGTTGCCGAGATCGAGCCAGAATTCGTAGTCCGATTTGCTCTCGCCCAAAGGCTCGATGACCTTGTTGCGGGCCATGATCCAGTTGCCCGAGGTTTCAAAGGGATGGTCGATCTCATACATGGTGCTGATGGGAACCACGACGTCGGCGTAAGGCATGTCCGCGGTGCGCGTGGTGTCGAGGATTACAAAGAAATCAAGTTTCTTCAGGGCCTCGATGATGCGCCTGGTTCCACGTGTGCTGGCCAGCGCCTGGCTGCCCGGCGCGATAATGGTGCGGATCGAATATTTCTCTCCAGTCAGCACGCTGTCGAAGATCCGGTAGTACGATGCGGAGGTGCCTTCCATCGCCGGCTGAAATGCCGCGGGAAACTCGTAACCGACCAGCTTGTCCACCCATTCCTGCGTGTATCGCTCCCGCAGGTGTACGCCGCGAGGCTGGGGCATGGCGCTGCCGCCACCCCAAACATTTGTCCCCGGCTTGTCGAGGTGGCCGGTGATAGCCATCAGCGCGCCGATGGCGCGGATGGCGTCGTTGGCGGCAACACTATGCTCGAGCCCGTTGCCGCAATCGATGGCCGCCCTGGGTGTGTTGGCATACAGGCGCGCCACGTCCCGGATCTGAACCGCGGGCACGCCGGTGATCTGCTCGGCCCATGCCGGTGTGTACTGCTGAACGTGATCCTTCAACTGCTCGAACCCGTAACACCAATCCTTGACGAAGGCGGCGTCATACAGGTTTTCGCTGATTATGATGTTCAGCATGGCCAGAGCGAGCGCCGCGTCGGTGCCCGGTCGAATCGGAACCCAGAGGGCATTTGTGACGGCGCCGTCGGGCTCGAGCGTAGGCTTGATGGTGACGAATTTGCACCCTCGTTCCCTGGCGGCGACCAATTTGGAGACCGAGCGCTTGGACGCGCCGGAGAATATCGGCTGCTTTCCCCAGATCACCATCAGATCCGCATGGTCGTAATCCGGTGAAGTGGGCGCACCCAGCGTGTACAGGAAAGTGAACGTGAGTTGCGCGCCGCAGATTCCGCTATGGCCGTAGTTGGGGCTGCCGTGGGTTATCAGAAATCGGTACAGATAATCGCTGTACGATCGCCGGGCCGGGGAGAGGATGCCGAGGCTTTCAGGACCATACTTGGCCTTCTGCTCTTTGAGCTTGTCGGCGATGATGGTAAGCGCCTCGTCCCAGGTGATGCGCTGGAACTTGCCTTCTCCCTTGGCGCCAACCCGCTTGAGGGGGTAGCGGAGACGGTCCGGCGAATAGACCCACTGCGGCGCTCCATGAGCCTTGGCGCAGTTGACTCCGTCGTTGGTCGGGCACTCGGGGAACGATTCGATGCCGACGAACTTGCCATCCACCACCTTGGCGAGAATCCCGCAGCCGGAGCTGGGGCCGCACATGGCGCAGAATGTGGGCACCAGCTTCTCACGCCCGGCGCTGCTTTCAGCCGAATGCGCGTCCAGCATTGGGGTCAGGCCAAATGCTTCCCTGTCCAGCGCAAGTGCCGCGCCCAGCGTTCCCGTCGTTTTCAGGAATGCGCGCCGGCTCAGGCCGGCTTCACACGATGCACTCATCGAGGTTCTCCAAAGACTGCAAACACTCTAGCACCAAAGCAGAATGATGAAAGACCTGCACTCCGAATCATGGGAGATTCAGGACGATTGCACAAGACCACACGGCCCACGGAAAATGTGCACTTCGATACTGCCGAGCCAGTGAAGGGGCAGCGCCAAATCGGCTGGTCATTTGCCGCGGTCTCGTTACTCTTGGTTGGCGCCTGCAGCGATTTGTTGCATAGTTGGAATGGCTGTTGTGGCTTCAGCCCGACCTGCTCATGAATCAAAGGGTGTGCGATCATCGGCGGATTCGTCACCGGAAACGCCGATGGCGAAGCATATCCTCCATCACATCAAGACCTTGCGAATTCCAGTCGCCAAGCCAATACAAGTCTGATCTCGATGAGCGATCTGACGAATATACCCCAAAACATACCCCAACTCCGCTTGGGATGCCATGGTGCCGGGTGGCACGGGGTGGTACTTTGGTTTACTGAAAAATAAGGGACTTACGTGAATCTGGGAAGGGATGAGACGGCGTGAAACTAAGCGGTGGTGGCCAGGGACGGGATTGAACCGCCGACGCCGGCCTTTTCAGGGCCGCGCTCTACCACTGAGCTACCTGGCCTCAGTGCAGACTTTCAGTTGCAATCTCCTGCTCGGGGGACCGGCACGAACGGCCGGCGAGAGGTGACTCCACAGACGGCGCGCTGCAACTAACTGAACAAGTATATCAACTCTGCCCGCTGGGGCCAAACTGGGCATCCGCAAGGGTTTGCGGGGCCACTAGCTGAGCACGCCCGGCCGATCGCCGCCCGCAGGTTCGAGCAAGAGCAGCCGGTTGGGATACATTTCCCTTTAGAGGATGACGATGGCAGAACTGGAGTACTTTCTGGTGGATGTATTCACCCAGGCGCCTTTCCAAGGCAATCCGCTTGCGGTTGTGATGAATACCTGCGGGCTGTCGACCGAGGCGATGCAGGCCATTGCCCGGGAGTTCAATCTCTCAGAGACCACTTTCGTGGAGCGCCGCGCGCCAGAGATCGAGCGGGCAGAGGGCGTGCGAGTGCGCATCTTCACAACCCAGGAGGAGCTGAACTTTGCCGGTCATCCGACGCTCGGCACGGCAAGCGTATTGAAGCTCCACGCGGCGGAGACCGTGGCTGGCGATACCGTTGCGCTGGCTCTCAATGCGGGCAGGATTCCCGTTCGATTCGAGGGCGCTGGACTGAATGGCACCATGGTGCAGCGCGACCCCGAGTTCGGCGAGATACTCAACCGCAAAGAAGTCGCCGGTTTGCTGGGCCTGGGCATCGATGATCTCGATTCCGAACTTGATCCCCAGATTGTGTCGACGGGAACGGCATTCGCGATCGTGGTGCTGCGTTCCGTGGAGGCGCTGGCGCGCTTGCGAGTTCACCAGCAGGCAGCCACGGAGTATCTTCGCGCGCGTGCCGCGAGGTGGTTCTATGTTCTCGCCCGCGATGAGGGCACTGGCTTGGACCCTCGGCTGGCGTTCAGGGCGCGGATGCAGTTTTACGGGGGCGAGGATCCGGCCACCGGTTCGGCTGCAGGATGCGCCATCGGCTATCTGGTGAAGCACAAAGCGGCTGACTCCAACGCATTGGTCCATGTTCGACAGGGTGTGGAGATGGGGCGGCCAAGCGATCTGTATCTCTCCGCATGCGCGGTTGACAGCAATGTGACGGATGTTCGCGTGGGAGGCAGCACCGTTCCTGTTGCAAACGGTTGGATTTTCCTGCCCTGATACACACGCTTTCAACAGGAGTTCAACAGCGCAAGTTGTAGCAGTGCATCAGCCTAAGCACTTCGGTGGAGTTCCGAGCCCTATTCCTCGAGCGCTTTCGCTACTCTTTCTCTCTTTCCGAAGAAGGCATTTCTGCTTAAGCTTCCCTCACATTGAAGCAATCTAACCAGCGCTCCTGAGATGTCTGCAAGGGCGCCCCTGGGATGATCTGGAGACCGGTGGTCGCAGGAATCCTCCACTCCCTGAAAAGCTTCAGAACGTGATGCTGAAGGAAACGGGTAACTGTTTCCGCGTAACCGGGGTTCTTGCCGCGGAGTAATAGGACCCGCATCCGGCTTCGCGAAACAATGGCCCGCAGCTTCGGGATGTCTCGGCCTGCCGCCGGAGCAGGTAGCGGAGACCTTTGGTTTTCCCCGGTGCAAGAGCTGCAAGATTTCAGGAGTAAGAAAAGACGCCATGCGCCCAAAGAAAGTAATTTTGATCGTCGACGACAATGAACAGGAACTGTCGGTAACGAAGTTCATGCTCTCAACCAATGGCTACCGTGTGCTGGCGGCGGCCAGCGGGCAGGACGCAATCGCGCATTTTTCCAGGGAGCAACAGATCGATCTGGTGCTGGTCGACGCCTCCATGCCGCAGATGAGCGGCCGGCAGCTTGTGGAACGGCTGAAGAAGATGGCCGCGCACGTGCCCATGATTCTGCTGGGCGAGGCCCAGGCCGGCGGGGGAGAGATTCACATGGCCGACGCGCTGCTGGCCAAGAAGAATTGCACGGCGCAGGAACTGCTGGAACGGATCAAGGTGATGAGTGCGCGCAAGCGCGGACCGAAGAAGGGCACACACCGCATTCTCACCGAAGTGGAGCTTGCCGCCGCATCCTGAGGCGCGCACCGGGATCTCTTTCAAGGGGCTCTGGCTGGCTGAGCACCAGCCGGGCTGCTAAAATATGAGCTGGGGCCGCGCATCCACGCGGCTAACGTTCACGCATCCGGCCACCCCCCGAAGCCCATACGGGCCGGACCCCGAAAAGAAAGAGCTCGCTTTGACCCAGACGATACGGAATATCGCCATCATCGCCCATGTTGACCATGGCAAGACTACGCTGGTCGACGCAATGCTGCGCCAGGCCGGCACCTTTCGCGCCAATGAGCAGGTAGCCGAGCGAGTGATGGACTCAAACGAGCTCGAGCGCGAGCGCGGCATCACCATCCTGGCCAAGAACACCGCCATCAATTACGGCGGCGGCAAAATCAACATCGTCGACACGCCCGGCCACGCCGACTTTGGCGGCGAGGTGGAGCGCGCCCTCAAGATGGTAGATGGCGTGATGCTGCTGGTGGACGCTGCCGAAGGGCCTCTGCCGCAGACCCGCTATGTGCTCTCGAAGGCCCTCGAAGCCAAGCTGAAGCCGATCGTCGTTATCAACAAGATCGACCGGCCAGACGCGCGCCCCCAGGAAGTGCTGAACGAGATCTACGATCTGTTCATCGACCTCGATGCCGACGAGTCGCTGCTCGACTTTCCGGTGCTCTACGCCGTGGCCAAGGCGGGAACGGCCACGACCGACCCAGCGCAGCCGGGCACGGACCTCGTGCCGCTCTTTGAGGCGATCATCAACACGATTCCCGAAGCCACCGGCGACGCCGAAGGCGCGCTTCAGATTCTGGTCACCAACCTCGACTACTCGGACTACTTCGGCCGCATCGCCATCTGCCGCGTCTTTCAGGGAACTCTGCATGTGGGCGACGAGGTGAATATCTCCCGCCGGGACGGCTCGCTTTACAAGACAAAGATCACCAAGCTGTTCACCTTCTCCGGCCTCAAGCGCACCGAGATTACGGAAACGACGATGGGCGACATCATCGCCGTGGCCGGCATCGAAGGCATCACCATAGGCGAGACCATCACCAGCGTCGAGAATCCCTCGCCGCTGCCGCTGATTGTCATCGACGAGCCGACCATTGCGATTCAGTTCAACGTGAACACCTCGCCCTTTGCCGGCCGCGAAGGCCAGTACGTGACCAGCCGCAACCTGCGCGAGCGGCTTGAGAAAGAGCTGCTCACCAACGTCTCGATTCGCGTGGAAGAGACCGGCTCGCCGGACGCCTTTAAGGTCCTGGGCCGCGGCGAACTGCAGCTCGCCATTCTCATTGAAATGATGCGCCGCGAAGGATTCGAGTTGATGGCTGGAAGGCCGGAGATCGTGACGCGCGTGGTGGACGGTGTGCGCATGGAACCGGTCGAACATCTCACCATCGACGTGCCAGATCAGTTCACCGGAGTGGTGATTGAGAAGCTCGGCCCCCGCAAGGGCGAGATGACCAAGATGCACAATCATGGCTCAGGCCGGGTGCGGCTTGAATTCCGCGTGCCCAGCCGCGGTCTAATCGGCCTGCGCTCGGAGATGCTGACCGAGACGCGCGGGACGATTGTGATGAACTCGCTTTTCGACGGCTACATGCCCTACCAGGGCGAGATTCCACAGCGGCCCACCGGCGCGCTGATCGCCGACCGGCAGGGCCCCACCACGACCTATGCGCTCAACGGACTGCAGGAGCGCGGCATCCTCTTCGTCGGCGCGGGCGTCGAGGTCTACGAGGGCATGGTTATCGGCGAGCACTCGCGCGACAAGGATCTCGATGTCAACGTGGTGCGCGAAAAGAAGCTGACGAATATGCGCGCCTCGACGGCTGACGACGCGATTCGCCTTGTCCCCTACAAAACTCTTAACCTTGAGCAGGCCATCGAGTTCATCGCCGACGATGAGTTTGTTGAGGTGACGCCGAAGTCGCTGCGGCTGCGCAAAAAGGTTCTTCAGCAGAACAGGCGGCCCAAGCGGTGGGAGAAGAGCGAGCAGTCCGCAGGCTGATCGGGATAACCAACAACAAAGAGGAGGGCTGCCGGCAGCCCTCCTCTTTGTTGTTGGCCGAAGGGCCAGTTACGGCAGCGTCTGCTCCAGAACTTCCTTCGCCCGTGCGGCGCGCCATGCAACCAGCTTGTCGTACAGCATCTTGTCGTTCAGGGCCAATATCTCAGCCGCAAACAGCGCAGCATTGGCCGCGCCCGGCTTGCCGATGGCCAGAGTCGCCACAGGAATCCCCTTGGGCATCTGCACCATCGCCAGTAGCGAGTCCAGGCCGTTGAGCGGAGTCGAAGCGATGGGAACAGCCAGCACAGGAACCAGTGTCTTGGCGGCGATTACTCCGGCCAAGTGCGCTGCGCCGCCGGCGCCTGCAATCACCACGCGCATCCCCTGCGCGGTGGCTTTTTCAATGTAATCGAATAGTTGATCGGGGGTGCGGTGCGCGCTCAGCACCCGCGCCTCGCAGGAAATTCCAAGCTCGCGCAGCATATCCACGGCTGCCGACATCACGTCGTAGTCGCTCTTGCTGCCCATAATCACGCCGACCAGCGGTTGCTCATTCATAGAGAAATTATACGAAGTCCGGCAGCATCGAGGAACCTGCTTTAGTGATGCCGCCACGCCTCAACGGCCACTTCCACCACCGCCACCACAACGCTCATCGCCGCGGCAAATCCCTTGGCCCGCTGCCAGTTTTGCTCGTGCCTGTCCATGCGACGCTCCAGCTCCGCCAGCCTGCCGCCGTTACCGTCGCCCATCAGCCCGGTCATCTGTGTCTTCAACACGCTCAGATCGCTCAGCACCTGGGCCTCGAATTCATTCATCATTCGCATCCGCTCGACTCCATGCCTCACAGAGGCAAATTGATAAACAGCGCCGCCGAGAACTCCGAATAGTTCGGCGGCGTCGAGCCATCGTACATCCGCACGTAAAACCTGTCCGCCGCCGATACGCGCGAAAATGTAAGGTTCTGAGTTGCGCTCCGCGTCACCAGCGTGGGATCGCTTCCCGCCATGAATGCCTGGTCGCGCAGCCGAATCTCAAAACCTCCGCCCGCTGGCGGTGCAATTCCCGCATTGATCGTCACCGCCGCTCCGCTCATGCCGGTCACCATCATGGCGTGAAGGTTGGCGAGAACTGTTGGCGCTATCGGCGCAGGCAGCCATGCATCCGCGGGAACTCTCGTGCTGGTCCGAATCGCAAGATCGTCGGCCCAGTCGTTGGCAAAGGCAATCTCATACTGCACCAGGTCCGGAAGGCTGGCTTTGTAACTCAACTTCACGCTTCGCACCACGACCTGCGCATTCAGGCTTGTCGACGGCGCATTGAGCTGCAATGCATCGCCCGGCCACACATCGCTTACAAAACTGGTGCGATTACCCTTGTAGGTTCCCGCCCACAACGCGCTCAGGCTGGCCGCCGCCTGCTGCATCACCTGCGCGGCGTTGCGGCAGTCGACCGAACTGCGCGCCGGCGGGCTGGTTACTGTTCCGATCCATACCGATGTTGCCGGCGAACCGGCAGCCGTCAACGCCTGTTGATTCGCAACATTGACCGCGCGGCCTACTGCCGGCTGAATCGTCCTGTAGCTCACCGCAATCTGCTCGCCAACGGCGGGGATCGAGCCCGTATAGAAGGCGACCTTGCCTGTTCGCTCGACGACGCACTCGGCCGACTCCGCAGTTGTGCCGATGCGCCGAGTAAATGGGCCGCCACTCGCAGGCGTGCTCACCACCCAGCCCGATCCAGCGCTCGTCACGTGAAACGCGCGCATGCTTCCAATCAGGTTTAGACTGCTGGCCGGTACCGCCATGCAGAAGCCGGCCAGGTTAGGTACGCCTCCGTCGTAAAGCGTTACCGGCGTAGCGCCCACGCCGTTCACGAACTCCTGGATCTCCATTTGAATCCGGCCCGGCGCCAGCACGCTCTGGCCTCCCGCCGAGATCGGCCCATTGTCGCCGAACGAGTAGTACATCGAATGCGTGCGCTCAATTTCCGCACAGTTGACACGGACCCGCAGCGTGTACTGATTTGCCGGGTTAAGCGAGAACGAAAGCCCCGCTGCGTTTCCCATGACCAGTGGCTGCAACGCAACCGCGCCTGTACCCGCCTGCGAAGTCGCCTGAAAACCCGCGATGCAACTGCTCGCCGTCTCCGGTTGCAGGAAGAAGCCCGCCACGATACCGGTGCTTCCCGGCGAG
>Ga0326728_10011699_pt1 | contig 19873 bp, 3 predicted proteins | sample MB3enrmetagenome_FD_207602 | JGI IMG/M metagenome (GOLD analysis project Ga0326728, IMG submission 207602) | Lab enriched peat soil microbial communities from McLean, Ithaca, NY, United States - MB31MN | ecosystem: Environmental > Terrestrial > Soil > Wetlands > Peat | place: USA: New York... | reverse complement strand
GAGATTCACAAATTCGTGGCTGCACAATATCAGTGCTGGAACAAGCAACTGGCGCCGGAACTGCGCAAGCAGGGCATCCGGCTGCTCCGGTGGGATGAGCTGAGCGAGGACGCCACCGACTTTGCCCGCGGCTACTTTCAGCGCGAGGTCGATCCGCTGCTGACCCCCATTTCGATTGACCCCGCGCATCCCTTTCCACGCGTGCTCAACAAGGCGCTCTGCCTGGCCCTGCTGCTCCGCGCCAAGCGCCGCAGCTCAGGCCCGCAAGTGCTGGGCGTGGTCACGGTGCCGCGCGCCCTACCGCGCTTTGTCCGCCTGCCCACCAATCACGGACACCACGACTACCTGCTGTTGCAGGATCTGATCGAACAGCATCTCGGGGGCATGTACCGCGGATACGAGGTACTTGCCTCCTCGGCCTTCCGCGTGACGCGCAACTCCAACCTCTACTTCGAGGAGGAAGAGGCGCGGTCGCTGCTTGAGACCATCCGCGTGGAGCTGCACAATCGCCGCAAGGGCGACGCGGTGCGTCTGGAAACCGAAAGCAGCGCCGACCCGGAGATTATTGAGCGCCTGCGCGTGAACTTCGAGCTCGACGGGACCCAGGTCTTCCGCGGCGAGGGCCCCATCAATCTCTCGCGCCTCATGTTTCTCTATGGCGACATCCAACGGCCCGACCTCAAGTTTCAGCCCTTCGCGCCCAGGCCACTCCTGCTCAGCCGCAAGTCGACCGGCATCTTCGACGAGTTGCGCCACCGCGACATTCTGCTCCACCATCCCTACGACTCCTACGATCCGATCGTCGAGTTCATTCAGCAAGGCGCGCAGGATCCGGCCGTCGTAACCATGAAGCAGACGCTCTACCGTACCAGCCAAGACTCGCCGATGTTCCGCACGCTGACCGAAGCCGGGGCGAGCAAGGAAGCGACCGTGGTTGTGGAGCTGATGGCGCGCTTCGACGAAGCCTCGAACATCCGTTGGGCGCGCAGCATGGAAGACGCCGGCGTGCAGGTCTTCCACGGTGTGGTGGGCCTGAAGACCCACTGCAAGCTGGCCATGCTGGTGCGCCACGACGAAGATGGCGTCACGCGCCGTTACTGCCATCTCGGCACCGGCAACTACAACCCCGATACCGCGCGCTTTTACACCGACCTGAGCTTGCTCACCAGCGATCCGCAGATCGCCGAACGCGTGCACATGGTGTTCAACTACCTTACCGCGCACGCCGAGCTCGACGATTACTCGCCGCTCCTGGTGGCGCCGCTCACCATGGCCGAAAGCTTTCTGCGCCTCATCCGCCGCGAGCAGGAACACGCGCAGGCCGGCCGCCCCGCACACATCGTGGCCAAGATGAACGCCCTGCTCGAGCCCTCGATCATCCGGGCGCTCTACCAGGCCTCGCAGGCCGGAGTCGAGGTCGACCTCATCATCCGCGGCCTTTGCATCCTGCGCCCCGGCGTGAAGGGCCTGTCGGAACGCATCCGCGTGCGCTCTATCGTCGGCCGCTTCCTGGAGCACTCGCGCATCTTTCACTTCGCCAACGGCGGCAACGACGAAATCTATCTCGGCTCGGCCGACTGGATGCCGCGCAACCTGTTCGAGCGCTGCGAAGTCGTGTTCCCGGTGCGCGACCCGGCGGCGATCGCGCGCATCCACAATGAGATCCTACCCGCCTATATGGCCGACACGGTCAAAGCGCGCATTCAACAGACTGATGGCAACTATCTGCGCGCCAGCAAGCTGAATAAAGACACGCCGGTGTTTTCATCACAGGATTTTCTCATCCGCCTGGCCGAAGGAAAGACGGACCGGGAAGCAATTCCCGCGCCCGCCGCCGGACCGCGCGTCCTCTCCGCGCAAAAAACGGCAACGGCCGCGGATTAGCGCTCCGGAACCTCGCGGAATTTTCGGAATTTTTCCCTGGGGGCACTGCTCCACCAATGCGGCAGACAGAGCAGCAAAAAAGAACCCTATCGCCACGGCTTGCGTGCCTGTTGGCCGAAAAAATCGCGACAATCGCAGGAAAGGAGTAACTGTGCCGGTGCTATTGACACCCAGCGGGGTTACAATTCCTGCGAATCCCTTTGCGAGGAGGAAAACCCCATGCAGAAGCTTTGGTTGAAGCAGAAGCCCTGGGTAAAAGTGGTCTTTGCGGCTGTGATTCTGGTCGTTATCGTGCTCGCACTGATTCCGTTCTTCGTCAACGCCGATACTTTCCGCCCCAAGATTCAGGATGAGCTCTCCAGTGCGCTGGGGCGCAAAGTCACGCTCGGCCACATCAGCCTTTCGCTCCTCTCGGGCAGCCTGGTGGCGCAGAACATCTCCATTGCCGACGATCCGGCCTTTTCCTCCACTCCTTTTCTCGATGCCAAGGAGCTTCGGATCGGCGTTCAGCTCGGGCCACTGATCTTCCACCGTTCGGTCCAGATCACAACCTTCAGCGTCGATTCTCCGACGATTCATCTCATCCACGCGGCCAACGGCACGTGGAACTTTTCCTCGCTGGGCAGCAGCACATCGCAACCCGCAGCTCAGCAGACGAGCGCCCCGCCCTCCCTCACGGTGAACGAGCTGAAGATCGAGAATGGCAGCGCCGCACTTTCTTCGATGCCGGTAGCGGGCAATCCCTTCACCTGCACGGACGTGAACCTGACGGTCAAGAACTTGTCGTTCACCCAGTCATTCCCCTTTGATCTTTCGCTCAAGGTTGCGGGCGGCGGATCGCTCAGTCTCAGCGGCACGGCGGGACCGATCGCGCAAAACGATACGTCCCTCACTCCCTTCCAGGCGACCCTCGACATCAAGCACTTCGATCCCCTGGCAGCCGGCGCAGTGCAGCCCAGCGACGGCATTTCCATGGTTGCCGACTTCAACGCCCAGGTCACCTCAAAGGACGGCAATCTGACCACGACGGGAAAGGCCGCGGCCTCGCAACTCAAGTTGGCGCGCAACGGAACGCCAGCTCCCAAGCCGGTCGACATCAATTTCAATCTCTCCGACAACCTCTCATCGCGCACCGGCCAGGTGAACGATCTCGCCATCCAAACCGGCTCGGTTGCGGTTCACATTGCGGGGAGTTTTCGGCATGATGGCACAGAGGCCGTCCTGAACCTGCATCTTTCCGCGCCCAATCTCCCTGTGGATCAGGTGGAACAACTGTTGCCTGCCGCGGGCGTGACGCTACCCAGCGGCTCGCGACTGGAAGGGGGCACACTCACCGCCAGTCTCGCGATTACCGGCCCGGTCAATGCCCTCACCATCTCCGGACCCATTGAGCTCGACAACAGCCAGCTCATGGGTTTCGACCTGGGCTCGAAGATTCAAGGCATCAATCCGATCAGCGGAACCTCAAACGGCACCGAGATCCAGAAGTTGAGCGCGGACGTCAATAACTCGCCGCAAGGCACACGCTTCAGCAATATCGACGCGGAGGTTCCCAAGATCGGGAGTGCGACCGGCGAGGGCACGGTATCTCCCTCGGAGGAGCTGAACTTTCAATTGAACGCGAAGATCGCCGCCTTGTCCGCGGTGGGCGGGGTGGTCAGTAACGGCGTCGGCGCTGTCGGCGGATTGTTCGGCAAAGGCTCCAAATCCGCCTCCAAGTCCGGGTCCAATAGCGGCGGCATTCCGCTCACCATCACCGGAACCGCATCGAATCCGTCCATTCATGCCCAGGTGGGCAAGATGCTCAAACAGGCAGCTGGCGGACTCGTGAACAACTCCGCAACCCAAAAGCCGGCCAAGTCACTGAAGGGATTGTTCGGCAAGTAAGCGGTGGGGATGATGGGTTGATACGAGTTGGAAAATGCAGGGCTCGTTCTCTGCGCCTCACGAACCCAACGGACGGCACGGGCGCGGCTGGCCTATACAGGTGCTTCAACTGCCTGGTTGACCGTCAGTTCGGAGTTTTCGCGAGCGGCAGGCCGGGATTGGCCGCTGCCCACGAGTGTTTCTCCCTGTCTGGCAGTCACACCAGGTCAGCTGGACAGACCCGATCATTCTCGCGGACTGAATTTTTACAAGATATAACCTTGACAATTGCCTCGCTTTTCAATAACTTGTACATTCATTGGCCCTGAAGTTGGCTCTTCCCCGCAGCGCCAGGCTATCCTGGCTCACCTATCCGGTATGAATCACCCCGGAAATCGCGCCATTCCCTGAATGGCAGTTTGCCTGTTTTCTCGGCGATTGGGAGTACTGTGCCGAGCGGCTGGGCGCTTGCCCGGTGTAAATCGGAGATCCTCGCTCAGCTGCGAACTTTCCCCGAGTGTCTTCACTCAAAATGCAATGGCTTAGCCGGCGCTGATCCACTACGCAGGAATCTGCGCTTCAAGGGCCCGGCACAGCCCGTTCAACCATAGCTCCGATCCCCAGGAGATCTGGCAATATGACGAAGCAGTTGGCAGTCTCAGCGTGCAACGTGCGTTTCGCAGGATTCCAGCAGCTGCTGTTCGCGGCTCTGTTTGCAGTGGCTTGCGCAGGTCTTTTACCGCAGCGAAGCCTGGCGCAGGGCTGCTCTGGTTCCCCCAGCTACTCGCCGGATTTCTCCTCGAATCAAGGTTGTCTTCGGTTGAACAGCGGCCCGAACGGCGGCGCCAGCTTTGAGACGGGCGCCAACTCGACGACCCTGCTGCAGCTTACCCGCACTGCGACGAATCAGGTGGGGTCCGCCTGGTACACCACTCCACAACCCGTTGCCAATTCCTTTTCCACCACCTTCACCTTCCAGTTGACAGGCGGCTCTGCCGACGGCTTTGCGTTCGTGGTCCAGAATTCGCCCTCCGGGACAAGTTACGTGGGTTATGACATGGCCGGCTGCGCGCTGGGGTACGCCGGCGACCCGCTCGGTGTCTGCGGAAGTACGTCTTCCGGAGTCACGAACAGCGTTGCCGTCGGATTCAAGACTTATAACAACGGAACGAATTATCCCAGTGCGAATAGCGTATTCATTGCCAGCAATGGAACAGGCGAGAACTGCGAAAACGTAGCACCGGCAAGTGATGTATGCGTGAAGGCGCAAAACGATCTGACAAGCCCGAGCATTACGTTGGCAGACGGCAACGTGCATACGGCCACGGTTACCTACACCACGCAACCGTCAGCATTGCAAACCAATTGCTCCGATTCTGCAGGATGCCTGGATGTGATTCTGGATGGCACTGACCTGTTTCCCCATGGCGTGTCTTTCACCATGACCTCGATCGGTTTGACCAACAACTCGGCCTATGTCGGCTTCACGGGGGCGACAGGCGCCTCTGTTGAAAACAACAACATCCTGAGTTGGGTCTTTTCGCCGCAAAGTTTCGGCGAAATCAACGTGTGCCCGCCGGGACAGACCACTCCGGCGCCGTGCAGCGTTACGATGCCGCTGACCTTCACCATGGCTACGAGTACGACCATCGGCTCGGTCCAGGTGGTCACGCAGGGCATTACCGGCCTCGACTTCCAGCCGGGCAGCGGAGGCACCTGCACCGGAACCATCCCCGCGGGCAGTTTCTGCACGGTCAAGGTCACCTTCGCCCCCATCGCGCCTGGATTGCGCCTCGGCGCGGTGGAACTGTTCGACAACAGCACTGTCCCCAACCTGGTGGCGACCCGGCAAATCTACGGAATTGGCCAGGGACCGGCGGCCGCCTTCAGCCCTCTTACGTCTTACGTGGAAAACACCGGGGCATACCCTTTGAGAGGGCCGAAGGGCGTGGCGGTTGACGCGGCTGGCGATCTCTTCATTGCCGACACCGGGAACGGCCGGGTGGTGGAGATTGGATCGCACGGCATTCAGACCGTGGGCACTGGACTCGAGTCGCCGCAGGGGCTGGCGCTGGATGGAGCGGGCGATCTCTTTATCGCGGATAGCGGCCTGAATGAGGTGGTAGAAGTTGCAGCCAATGGCGGCGCTCAGACCGTGGTGTACAGCCCGGCCCCTCTTCCCTTTCCGGTCGGCGTGGCGGTGGATGGGGCGGGTGATCTTTTCATCGCTGACACTCCCATTGGGGTCGTGGAGATTCCAGCCGGCTGTACCGCGAATAGCTGCCGCATCCCGGTAGGCAGCGGATGGTCTCAACCGCAAAGCGTGGCGGTGGATGCCGCGGGCAACCTCTTTGTCGCAGATCCCGGGATTCCGGCAGTCGTCGAGGTTCCGGCAGGTTGCACCAGCAGTGCATGCCAGACCAGGGTAGGCAGCGGATGGTCTCAGCCGGAAAGCGTAGCGGTCGACGCGGCGGGCGATGTGATTGTAGCGGATGCCGGACTCGGCGCGGTCGTGGAGGTTCCGGCCGGCTGCACCAGCAGCAGCTGCCAGGTCACATTGGCCAGCAGGTCCCAACTCTCCTTGGGCAGCGGATTCCAACCCTTTGACGCCACGGTGGATGCCCAGGGCGATGTCTACATCGCCGACTACGGCAACAACAGGCTGGACGCGATCCTCCAGGGATTTCAATCCTTGAACTTCTCTGCGTCGACGGTGGGCAACGTAAGCGTCGACAGTCCTGAATCCGTCCTGTTTCAGAATATCGGCAACCAGACGCTGAACACAGTCAGCCCAGGTTTGGTTTTGACCGATACTTCTGACTTCACTCAGGTTCCCGGCCCGGGCACACCGGCTGAATGCACCACGACCTTCTCGCTCGTGCCTGGCGCGGCCTGCGATCTGAGCGTCAACTTTGATCCTCAGAGCAGCGGCGCGATTCAGGGTGTTGCTCAGTTTTTCGATAATGCTCTGAATAATACGCTTTCTTCTCAATCGGTTGGCCTCAACGGCACGGGCCTGGCGATCAACTACACGCTCACTGTGAGCACTGCTGGCAACGGTAGTGGCACGCTGTCTGGCACGAACTGTGCGACAGGCAGCTATGTGTCAGGGACCACAGTGACGTGCATGGAGACACCGGCCGTCGGCTCGCAATTCACGGGCTGGAGCGGAGGAACTTGCAGCGGTCTCGGCGCCTGTTCGTTTCCGCTGGGCACAAATTCAACCGTCGTCGCGAACTTTTCGTTGACCTACCCGCTGACGGTGACGGAGGTGGGCACAGGCACGGGGACAGTGACCGACAACCAGTCACAGATCAGCTGCAGTGCAGCCAACGGAGCGATGACGGGGACGTGCTCGGGGAGCTATCCGAGCGGAACCCTGGTGACGCTAACGGCGAATGCGACTGGGACTTCGATATTCGCCGGTTGGGGCGGGGACTGCGCCAGCGCAGCAGGGAGCGCTACGTGCAACGTGACCATCAACTCGGCGCTGAATATTAGCGCGAGTTTTGTTGCGCCGGGACCAGCGCAGTCGGGGATGCTGAAGCCCATTACTGCGGGCGTCGTCTACGGTCAGGGCGGTAGCTTCACTACCAACAACCAGAACAACGGCGGGGTCGGCGCCGGCAGCTTATATTTTCACGCCGGTCTGGCGGTCGATGGCGGCGGCAATCTCTACGTAGCCGACGCTGGTAACAATCGAGTGCTGTTTTATCCAGCTGGCAGCAGCACCGCGACGCGGGTTTACGGGCAGAACGGCAGCTTCACCACCAACACCGCGAACAACGGCGGAGTGAGCGCCAATAGTCTATGGAATCCGCAAGGGTTAGCCCTGGACAGCAGCGGCAACCTCTACGTGGCCGACCAATATAACAATCGGGTGCTGTTCTATCCCTCCGGCAGCACCACCGCTACACGGGTCTACGGTCAGGGCGGCAGCTTCAACTCGAACACCCAGAACAACGGCGGGGTCAGCGCCAACAGCCTTGGTCAGCCGTGGGCTCTCGCACTGGACAGCAGCGGCAATCTCTACGTGACCGATTACCTGAACAGCCGAGTGCTGTTCTATCCTTCCGGCAGCACCACCGCTACGCGAGTCTATGGGCAGGGCGGAAGCTTTACCAGCAGCACCGCGAACAACGGCGGAGTCAGCCCCAACAGCCTGGACCAACCGACCGGAGTCGCACTGGACAGCAGTGGCGATCTCTACGTGGCCGACATCTATAACAATCGCGTGCTGTTCTATCCCTACAACAGCACCACCGCCGCGCGAGTCTATGGGCAGTTGGGCAGCTTTACCGCCGCCACGTCGAACAACGGCGGGGTCAGCGCCAACAGTCTGAATAATCCTATGGCGGTCGCTCTTGACAGCAGCGGCGATCTCTACGTAGCCGACCGCTCGAACAACCGGGTGCTGTTCTATCTCTTCGGCAGCACCACCGCCGCCCGGGTCTACGGGCAGTTGGGCAGCTTCAACGCCGCCACGTCGAACAACGGCGGGGTCAGCGCCAACAGCTTATCGCAACCGTGGGCCGTCGCTCTGGACAACAGCGGCAATCTCTACGTGACCGACTACTCGAACGGTCGCGTGCTCGGATACAGTAGCTTCGGCAACGTCAACGTTTGCCCAGGTGGCCAGTCCACGCCGGCGCCCTGCAACAGCACCATCTCGTACAGCTACTACGCTGCGGCCACCACGAACTTCGGTGTGACCCAGGTCGTTACACAAGGCGTAACCGGCCTTGACTTTACGCTCGGCAGCGGCGGCACCTGCACCGGAACCGTCTCAGCAGGCAATATCTGCACCCTGAACGTCAGCTTCACGCCGCTCGCGCCCGGAATGCGAATGGGTGCGGTCAATCTTTTCGACAACACCGGTAACCTGTTGGCAACCGCGCCGGCCTATGGTATTGGCCAAGCGCCGGAGGCTGCGTTTGGTCCGGCTACGCAGTCCACAGTGGCAGGCGGAATGTCGGGGCCGAGAGAGGTGGCCTTGGACGGAGCGGGCGATATCTTCATCGCACAGAATCTCAGCAACCAGGTTGTAGAGATTCCGGCCGGCGGAGGCGCTCCAAGGACGGTGGGCAGCGGATTGAATGGCCCATGGGGCGTGGCAGTCGATGGAGCCGGCGATGTATTCATCGCGGATACCGGCAACAATCGAGTGGTGGAACTTCCCGCCGGTGGAGGCCCCCAGATGACGGTGGCCAGCGGACTGAATAACCCCCTCGGAGTGACGACGGATGGCGCGGGAGATCTCTTCATCGCGGATACCAACAACAACCAGGTGCTGGAGCTTCCCGCTGGTGGGGGCCCCCAGAAGACAGTGGCCAGTGGACTGAATAACCCCAACACTGTGGTGGTGGATAGCACCGGTGATGTCTTCATCGTTGATAGCAACAGCCAATTGGTGGAGATTCCGGCCGGTTGCGCCAGCTCGGCTTGCCAGACAAGTGTGGGCACCGGGTTGAGTAACCCGCGGGGTGCGGCGGTGGATGCAGCAGGTGACGTCTTCATCGCGGATACCTATGCCAGCCTGGTGATTGAGATTCCGGCCGGTTGCGTCAGCGCCGCCTGCGAGATCACAGTGGGCAGCGGATTTGGCTATCCCTGGGGCGTGGCGGTGGATGGCGCGGGCGATGTCTTCATCACGGATACCAACGACGACGAACTCATCGAGGTGAATCGCTCCCTGCCGCCATCGTTGAACTTTGCCTTAACAGCCGTCAGCAACACCAGCGCGGACAGTCCGCATCTGATCTCCGTGCAAAACGTCGGCAACCAGCCGCTGCTGGGCTCGGTTGCCTTGACCCTGGGCCCGAACTTCGCTGAGAACGCAGGGTCCACCTGCGGCTCCGGATTCCCGCTGTCTCCGGGCGCGTCCTGTTCTGAGAGCTTCAGCTTTACGCCGCAAAGCACGGGCCTGCTCACGGGTACGGCGGCTTTCAGCGACAACACGCTGAACCTTGCTCCTTCAGTGGTCCTGCAGGCAGTCAACCTCAGCGGCATCAGCAGCGCCAACGGCCAGACCCTCGGCGTGGTCCCCAACGTGGTGGGAATGACGCAATCGGCGGCCATGACCGCCCTGACCAACGCAGGCCTGACCCTGGGACCAGTGACCACCCAGTACAGCGACAGCCAGCCTGCCGGCAGCGTGATCGGCGAGAACCCGGCGGCCGGTGCGCAGGTGAATCTGGGATCCACGGTCGCGCTGCTCACCTCGGTGGGCGAGGCGCCGACGCCGGCTCCCAACCCGCTCTCGCTGCTGAATAATTACTTCGTCACCGGCGACTATGCGGCCGCGGGTGTCACTCTGCGCGGCACCGGCAATGGCGGCATGGCCACCGGAACCATCAACATCCCCGATAGCACGACGACTCCAGGGGTCAGCCAGGGCGTTCCCGACGGAGCCGACATTATCGATGGTTTCCTGTACTGGGAAACGCTGGAGAATACGCCGTCGCCCTCGGGCAACTCAGGAACCTTCCTTGGCTTTCCCATCACAGGGCAGCAGATCGGAAGCGACCTGCCCTTTACCGACGGCACGCAGACCGGAACGCTGCGCGTCTATCGCGCCAACGTGAATACTTATTTCCCGGTGTATGCGAACGGCAGTGGGCTGCGCTACGGCTCGGGCACCTTCACGGTGTCCCTGCCCGACAGCGGAGGCCACGGATTTCCGGTCACTGAAGGCGCCAGCCTGGTGGTCATCTATCGCGTCTTGTCGCCGAACTTCCCGCTCAAGTCGGTCGTGATTTACGACGGCTCGGCGATTCCAACCGCCTCCACGTCGCAGAACGTGCAGGGATTTTATGACGCACTGGGCGGAGGGGGCGAAAGTACGACCCTCTTCTACGCCGGCGGAAACTGGAACAACAGCTTCAGTTCCGCTTCGCTCACAGCGCACGCCAGCCAATACAGTGCGCCGCTGAATGCCGGCAACGCCTATGGCGCGGTGATTCTTTCTACCCCCGTAACCAATAGCGACAATGACGGAATCCTGGACGTCTGGAAATCCGGCCCCGCGGCGGGCGATTTCTTTGCAGGGCAGCCCGGTTATTACGACGTGAAGACCCAGGCGTGGGTGCCGTTGCCGGGCGCTCAGCACGGCGAAAAGGACCTGTTCGTTCAACTCGATTACATGTGTGGCGCCGTGCTCGCAAACGGCTCGTGCGATCCTAACCAGGAAAACCTCTTCCCCTCGCCCGACGCCCAGGGCAACAACCCCCTGACGATCGTCCAGAATTCGTTTGCCGCCATGGGAATCGTGCTCCACCTCAAAATTGGCAATGCAGTGCCTGAAAGCACCTGCACCGATACCACGTCCACCAATCCGCCGCAGTTATGCGAGTTCCCCAACCAGCCGGGAGTGATCGACTGGAAGAACAGCCTGGAAATCTCCAAGGTTTGGCCGCGCAATGCTGCTTCCTGCGCCGCGGGCGGCGATTGCACGGCTCGTTTTCCATACGGGCAGAAGGATAGCTATCACTACCTCCTGTTCGGTCATTCCCTGGCCATACCCGCCTGGAATACGCCTTATCAAACCCTCACGTCGATCTCGGTCGTGAGCGGCGTCACGACCATCACAACCACCAACCGTGGTACCGAGGGCAGTATCAACTATTGCCCGAGCCGATTCACGATCTCGGGCGTGCAAGGAAACCCGAGTCTCAACGGCATCTACAACACCTCGTCATGTCCCGACGGAAATACCATCATTTTGTCGACTCCCGGCGTCCCCAACTGGACTTATCCCAACAACACATTGCCTGAGCCGGAAATCGGCCTGACTTCCGGCACGGTGACCAGCATCTCCGGCTACTCCGATCTGGGCGGGCAGGATTCCGCCGTGACCCTGGGCCTTTGGGAGACGTCTCCGAGCCAGAACATGGCCACGCGCGCCAACGTCATCGCCGGCACCACGTTCCATGAGATCGGCCATACCCTCGGCTTGACCCACGGCGGGCGCTACTACGACGCGCCCGGAAGTTACATCCCGACCTACGAAGCCAATTGCAAGCCAAATTTTCAGAGCACCATGAACTATCTGTTCCAACTGGACGGCGTGGGACCGAATGCAACCGTTGCCTTCTCGAACCAGACGCTGGCCACTTTGCTGCCCGGCTCGTTGAGTTCGGTGACTCAGCTTACGGACGGCATGAACAATCCCGCCACGTTCTCGACTTCGTCCTGGTACACATCCGTCCAGCCCAGTTCCGGCGAGAGTGCCGCCACGATGCATTGCGACGGCACGCCGCTCACCGGCGATACGGGATATCGCATCAATGGGCCGATCGCACCCATTACTCCGCCGTGGTCGAATGGGCAAAACATCACTTTCGATGGCGTGCCGTATACGCAGTTGCGTGGATACAACGACGCGGCCAACGTTGACCTTCGTCAGGTGGGCGCCACCGGCGGTCAGTTCGCATCCCTGGCGAGCGTTCTTTCCTTCGCTTCCTCTGCAACGCCGTTGAGCATCGCCCCGGGCGGAAACGTGACGCTGGGCACGGGCGGTACCGTGACTCTGGGCAGCGGAGGCACGGTGACTCTGGGCAGCGGCGGAAACGCGACCCTGGGTAGCGCCGGCACCATCGCCCTGGGCAGCGGCGGAAGCGTAACGCTCAACAACGGGGGCACCGCGACGCTGCCCTCGAGCGGCGGCACCATCACTCTGGGCAGCGGCGGCACGGTAGCGCTGGGCAGCGGAGGCACCGTCACGCTGGGCAGTGGCGGCACCATCGCTCTGGGCAGCGGCGGCACGGTTGCACTGGGCAGCGGCGGCACCGTCACGCTGGCCAGCGGCGGCACCATCGCCCTGGGCAGCGGCAGCGTAACCATTCCCTCATCGGGGGGCAGCTACACGCTTCCCAGCGGCGGCGGGACCATCACCCTGGGCAGCGGCGGCACGGTTGCGCTGGGTAGCGGAGGCACGGTCACGCTCGGCAGCGGCGGCACCATTGCTCTGGGCAGCGGCGGCACCGTCGCCCTGGGCAGCGGCGGCACGGTCACGCTCGGCAGCGGCGGCACCATCGCCCTGGGCAGCGGCGGCACCATTGCCCTGGGCAGCGGCGGAAACGTCACGCTGGGCAGCGGCGGCACCATTGCTCTCGGTAGCGGCGGCACCGTCGCCCTGGGAAGCGGCGGCACGGTGACACTGGGCAGCGGTGGAACTGTCACGCTGGGCAGCGGCGGCAATGTTTCTGTCGGCAGCGGCGGCACAGTGACTCTGGGCAGTGGTGGAACGGTTGCGCTGGGTAGCGGCGGCACCGTCGCCCTGGGCAGCGGCGGTACGGTGACTCTCGGTAGTGGAGGCACCATTGCCCTGGGCAGCGGCGGTACCGTCACCCTGGGCAGCGGCGGCACCGTCACGCTGGGCAGCGGCGGTACCGTCACCCTGGGCAGTGGCGGTAACCTCACCCTGAGCAGTGGCGGCACCATCACGCTGGGCAGCGGCGGCACCATCGCCCTGGGCAGCGGCGGCACCATCGCTCTGGGCAGCGGTGGCGTCATCGCTCTGGGCAGCGGCGGCACCATTGCTCTGGGTAGCGGCGGCACCGTAGCCCTGGGCAGCGGGGGCACCATTGCCCTGGGCAGCGGAGGCACCGTGGCGCTGGGCAGCGGCGGTGCCATGACCACCGAGTTGGATTTCGATGGGGCCAACTCCATTGTTCGTCCACCGGTAACACCCAGCGAAACGCCGATGACAATGCCTGCGGGGCAGCAGGTCGTGGTCAATTGGACTGCGCCGGCCTTCGGCGTCGTTGCCACTTACAGCGTCTATCGCAGCACAATGGACCCGCCGTCGACGGTGCTTGGGCCGCCGGTTCTGATCGGCAGCGTCAGCGGCGTCAACGGAAATCCGCCGGCGACTACCTTCACCGACACCAATCCCGACCTGACGGCAACTACCGTTGTTTACACCATCGTGACCACTCTCGTTCCCGACTCCAATGGCAATCAACGGCAGAGTCCACCCTCGCCGCCAGCGGTGCTAAAGAATAATCAGACCATCGTCCTTGGCTCCCTGCCGAGTTCCGTTGTGATTTCAAGTTCGCCGCTCACGGTCACCGCGACGGCCGAGACCAACAACGCCGCGAATATGTTGCAGGTCAGCTTCAGCGCTTCCGGAAACTGCTCGATCGCCAGCCAGTCGATCGACCCGGCGACGGGTATTTCCTCAGCCAGCGTCACTCTGACCAGCACGGGGAGCTGCACCATCACCGCGTCACAGTCAGGCGCGAGCTCCTACAACGCGGCCGATCCTGTGTCAGGTTCATTCACCATCCTGCCTCAGGGTTCCAACATCCAATCGCAAACCATCGCTTTCCCGCAATTGCAGAATGTGCAGTATGGCGGCACGTTCTCGTTGAGCGCGACGGCCTCCTCCGGGCAGGCGGTCACATTCTCAGCCTCCGGGCCATGCACCATCAGCGGGACCACGACCGGGGTCGGCTTGTGCACCATCACCGCCTCGGCTCCGGCAAACAGCACCTATAGCGCCGCCATGGTGACGCAATCGTTCAGCGTTCTCCCGGCGGTCATCAAGGTGACGGCAGCCAGCCCAACGATTACGTATGGCCAGCAGATTCCAACATTGACCTATAGCTTGAGCGGTTTCGTGAATAATGATCCAACTTCGGTGGTGAACGGCACGCCGGCATTGTCCACGACCGCGACTTCAACGAGCAATGTGGGCAGTTATCCGATCACGGTAGCGACCGGCACGTTGGCCGCAACGAATTACTCCTTCCTTTACGTGCCCGGCACGCTGACCATCAACACTGCCGGCAGCACGACTGCCGCGGCCAACGCCACGGCCTCCTACAGCCCCGGCAGTCAGAGCGTTTCGCTCTCCGCGACCGTTACCAGCACGGCAGGCACGGTGAATGCCGGGACCGTCACCTTCACACTGCTCAACGGCGGAACGCCGGTCGGGACGGCTACCACTTCGGGCACAGTGTCGAATGGAGCCGCTTCGGTAAGTTACACGCTGCCTGCGGGCGCTCAGGCTGGCACCTACACCATCCAAGCTGTCTACAACGGCTCAACCGACTTCGCCGGCAGCAGCGACAACAGCCACACGTTGATGGTCAACGCCGTGACCGCGACAGTGCAATTGAACAACCTGACGCAGACCTACACCGGTTCGCCTATCTCCGCGACAGCGGCCACAACGCCTTCGGGACTCACCGTCAACATCACCTATAACGGCAGCACCACCATGCCCACGAAGGCGGGAAGTTACTCGGTTGTGGCGACGGTCCAGAACGCGGACTACACCGGATCGGCGACAGGAACATTGCAAATCAATCAGGCGACACCGACGCTGACATGGGCAACGCCGGCGCCAATCACGTACGGCACGGCATTGAGCGCAAGCCAGCTTGATGCGGCGGCCACCTTCAACAGTGCCCCGCTGGCAGGCACGTTCAATTACACGCCCGCGGCCTCGGCAGTGCTGCCTGCGGGCACACAGACGCTGTCGGTCACCTTCAACCCGGGCGACTCGACGGACTTCAAGGCCGTTACGAAGACCGCGCCGTTGGTAGTGAACCGGGCTGTTCTCACCGTGACCGCCAACAATGTTTCGCAATCGTACGGCACGGCGATACCCACGCTGAGCGTCAACTACACCGGATTCGTAAACAAAGACACCCTGGCGACCGCAGTCACCGGCAGCCCGATCGTAACCACGACGGCGGTCGCCACGAGCCCTCCCGGTTCCTATCCGATCATGGTGAGCCAAGGGACTCTGGCAGCGGCCAACTACACCTTCACCTTTGTCAACGGCACCCTGACAATTACGTTCACCGGATCGGTGCCCCCTTCCGGCACCGCTTGCAATGGCGCTTACACCGGTACGTTCCAAGGCAACCTGACCGTCGCCAAAGGCCAGAACTGTGTCTTTGTCGGCGGAGGTGCATCGGGCAATGTTACGGAGACGGGCGGCAACGTCACTCTCAGCGGCGCTACTGTCGGCGGCAATGTCACGGTGAGCGGCGGTACTTTCTCAATCGGCCCGTCCACCAACATCAAGGGCAACCTGCAAATTCAAAGCATTCCGTCAGCATCGGTCACGAATCAGGTGTGCGCCACAACTGTGGGTGGCAACCTGCAGTTCCAGAGCAATGGGACTTCCGTCCTGATCGGCTCGGGCTCCTCATCGTGTGCAGGCAATGTAATCAAAGGCAGCCTTCAGGTTCTCAGCAATACCGCGCCCATCACGCTGGATGGAAACACGGTCAGCGGGGCCTTGCAGGTTCAGAGCAACAGCGCGGCAGTTACGATCGACACCAACACCGTCAGTGGAGCTCTACAGGTCCAGAGCAACAGCGGGGCAACCATGCTGGATGGGAACACTGTGGGCCAGAGCCTGCAGGACCAGAGCAACACCGGACCCACGCAAGTGATCAGCAATGTCATTACGGGAACCCTGCAGTGCCAGAGCAACACCTCGATCACGGGCAGTGGAAACACCGCGACCTCGAAACAGGGCCAGTGCGCGAAATTCTAAGGCGGATCAGGAAAGGGCATATCGGAGCAGCGCGGACCCAATGTCAGCGCGACCAACCCGGTCCCCCATCGACAGGCCTTCGTCGTTGGGGTGGGAGCATCAGGGAGCGGCGACCTTGCTCTACCCTTTGCCGACATAGTATTTCCCAATCTGCCGTAGAGCAGTTCCAGAGTATCCGTGCCCTTTCTGGGATCGCGCCGAGTGGCTCTTCCTTGAGAAAAGAGCCACTCGGCACTTTCAACCTTGTAAGAATCTGAACCAGGAACGCTGACTGACACGGTCAATTCTGGGAAAGAGCAAGACCACGGCTGTTGCAGAAGTCCGATTCCGGTCACCGCTGCTTATTGGCCGATACGGTGCCGGGCATCGGCAGCCAGCGGATCTTCCGTCGACTGTCCGCGAATACTGAGGTATCTCTTGTAAAAGTCCGCGAACCCTTCGCTCTTCAATCCTTCCCGCGCGCGCCCCTCGTAGTATTCCACCGGCGGAAAATAGGCATACGTCGGCACATTATCATCAAACAGTTCGATGGCCTCGCCGCGCCGCTTCATGCATTGATCGAACTCCGAATCGGCCTCTGTGAAAGCTCCCGCTTCGAGGTAAGCCCGCCCAAGATCGTAGTGGCCGATCCAGGTGTCCAGCAAGTTGTTCGCGGCTTTGATCTGCGAGATTGCTTCATTGTCGCCTTTGCGCTTCAGGGCGATCAGCCCCAGGATGATCCTGCCATAAGCCTGCGCCTCGCTTGACAGCGCTGCTGAGAGGCTCGCCGCCAGCTTTTGCGCTTTCGCAAGCTCTCCCAGTTCTACATAACTTCTGGCCGCCAGGAACTCAATTTGAGTCGACTGGCTCTTCTTGAGCGCCTTCTCAAGATCGGAGAGCGCTGCCGAATGGTTTCCCTGGATGGCCTCGATGTTTCCCAGCGCCGCGTACTTTCTCGCCGCGTTGTCGTCCATCTTGGCCGCCACATCGCTTGCCGCTCCTTGTGAGAGGGTGCGCGCGGCATCACTGTACTTCCCCTGATACGCGGAAAGATCCGCGAGCCCGTCGGTCGCGGTGGATGCAGCCACCGGTCCAAAACTCGTAAGCTGATGGTAGGTCCCGGCCGCTTTGTCGATCTGGCCCTGTCCGAGCTGCGCTTCGGCGAGCACCAGGTATCCCTGCGCGGCCGAAGGATTGATCTCGAGCACGGTACGCGCTTCTTTTTCGCTCGCGGGGAAATCTCCGGCAAATGCACTGATGAATGCCAGGTTCAGCCTCGGCGCCACTCCCCTGGGAACAATCTGCACTGCGTGTTGCGCCGCTTGCAGCGCCTTTAGCGCGTCGCGCAATTGCGTATAGCAACTGGAAAGGTTACTCTGGCCGACGCGATCAGCAGGATAGTCAGTAACCAGCTGCGTATATTCATGGACGCAATTCTGCCAGTCACCCGTGGTCAGATAGTAGAGTCCACGGTCACGGTAGCGTTCTCGCTCGGTCATGTTGTTCTCGTGTTGCATGGCCAGCTTCATGTAGTTCAACGCATCCCCGGATCTGCCCAGATTCTGGGCCATGGCGGCCATGCCCGTGTAAGCACGCGGGAAATTCGGATCCAGTTGCGCGGCTTTCTGGAACGAATCGAATGCCTCCTGGAATTTGCCTGCGAACTGCTCATCGACCCCGAGAGCATCCTGGTGAACGGCCTCTAAAGATGCCGAAGTGAAACCTCCGCTCACCTGGTCGAACTGCACCGAGGGCGGCGTCGTGTCGCCCAGAGCTTTACGAAGCGGCACCGCCAGCTTGGGCAGGTTGCTGAGAATTTCGTTTTTATTGGCGACGCTAACTTCCGATTTGGCCAGCTCCTTGCCGCTGACGGCGTCCAGAGCAATCGCTGTAATCTCGTAGGTGTCCCCTCGTAAATCGATCTCGCCCGTGATTACCGCGTTGATGTCTTGTTTCATGGCAACCTGCCGCGCGGTCGATTCGTCGAGTTTGTTCGAGGGAGTGGCGAGCTTTTCGGCCTGCTTTCGCGCATCCTCGCGGCCATAGACGTTGATGAAGCTGGCGCCTTCCAAGGCCAGACCGAGCATCGGCTCCAATGTGTTATCCAGAACCGGGTCGCCGGTATGGTTTTCGAAGTCGCCAACCAAGACTGTAACCGGCACGTGCGCCGCGGACTGCGCGGCCTGTTGCCTCCTGGCGACGAACCAGCCAATGCCCACTGCGATCCCCAGAAGCAGGACGCCCGCGACCGCGTAGCGCGTCCAGGGAAGCTCGCGCATGCGGTTCATGCGCAGCCGCATCGATGAAGCAGAAACCTTCCTGCCTCCGCTCCGGCCTTGCCATGCGCGGAGATCCGCATCCAGTTCCTCCGCGTTCTGGTAGCGGTTCGCCGCATCCTTCTCAAGACATTTGGCGACGATATTGCTCAGTGAGCTCGGGATATTCCTATTGACATCCGTCAGGGGCACGGCGCGCTGTTGCGTGCGCATCACCAGGCTCGCGATCGCGCTCTCTGCGTGAAAGGGCGTGACCCCGGCCAGCAACTCATAGAGGATCAAGCCCAGCGTGAAAATATCGGAGCTGGCTTTGAGCTCTTTGCCCTGCGCCTGCTCCGGAGACATATATTCAATCGTGCCCAGCATCGCCCCGGCCTGGGTCATTCCGTCGCCGCTTATGGTGCGGGCCAGTCCGAAATCCATGACCACGACCCGGCCGTTGGCATCGCGCATGATATTGCCGGGTTTCAGATCGCGGTGGATGATTCCTTCGCGGTGGGCAGCAGCCAGTCCCGCGGCCACCTGCTCCATAATGTCGACGGCTTCCGCGACTTCCAGTTTGCCCCGCTGTTTCAAAAGTTGATGGAGGTTCTGGCCCTCGATGTACTCCATCGTGATGAACTTGATTCCGCCGGCTTCTCCCAGATCGAAAATACGGATGATGTTGCGGTCGGTGACTTGGCGAGCAAGGATCAGCTCCTGCTTGAAGCGCTGCAGGATTTGCGGATCGTCGGCAAGCGAAGGTTTAATGACTTTGAGCGCGACCTCTCGCTCCAGTTCCCGGTCCCGTGCTTTGTAAACCGCGCCCATGCCGCCTTCGCCCAGGGTCTTGATGATTTCGTAGCGGTTGGCAAAAACCGTCCCCGGCCGCAGGGCAGAGCCGCTGTTCATGGCAGCTGCGGCATTTACGGCGAGGTGCGCCGGCGTTCCGGGAGGCAAAGTAACACCGGCATCGAACGCTCCTGTACGCGCCGTGGCCGGCAGGGTTGGCGCCTCACCGTCCGCATTGGTTGAAGCTTCGGGAAATCCGTGGGACAACTCTGCCGGCGCACCGGATACCTGAGCGCTTGGGTCGCTCTGAACTGAAGCAGCAGAGGCGGAAGGGCCTTTCCCGACTACAAGCGTCGGCGCTTCCGGCCCGTACGTCTGATCTTTTGGGTCGTTCATGCCTGATCCGCCCCATGCAACTGCTTAGCTATAAATCTGATGCAAGGTGCTGCCTTCGACCCCGCTCCACTGCAGCCGAACCTGCAAGAAAGGCAGTTGGGAACCCACTTTCGCAGTATATACCTCAGTTGAATCAGGGGTTGCATAGCCGGCTTGCAAGCGGGAGCCAAAGCAGGCTCGACCC
>Ga0326728_10011698_pt1 | contig 19874 bp, 29 predicted proteins | sample MB3enrmetagenome_FD_207602 | JGI IMG/M metagenome (GOLD analysis project Ga0326728, IMG submission 207602) | Lab enriched peat soil microbial communities from McLean, Ithaca, NY, United States - MB31MN | ecosystem: Environmental > Terrestrial > Soil > Wetlands > Peat | place: USA: New York... | reverse complement strand
GGTCTACTTTCGTGAGAAGAAAGTGGAGGAAGCTGAGCAGCAAAAGTCGATCGCTGCCAAGTTAGAGGCCGACAAACTGAAAGAGATATCACCCTGGGGGCCGGCGGAACTTGGCGGTCCCTGACCTCAAAAAGGAGGATCTATCTGTGACCCATGAAGAGCTGACTTCGGAGTTGTATGAGGATTTGTGTGCCGTTCCGCTATTGGATGCCCACACCCATTTGGTGGGAGGAAAGCTCTCGGCTCGAGGACTTCATGATGTGCTGCTCTATCACATGTGCGTGAGCGATCTTTACGCCGCGGGGTGCCCAAGCGGGGCGCGCTTGACGCAATACCCGGGATGGGCGGCCAAGGAGGAAGCCCACGCGCGCATCCGCGAGGCCCTGCCCTTCCTCCCCCGCGTTCGGAACACCAGCATCAGTTGGGGCGTGCGGACCATCCTGAAGGATCTCTATGACTGGGACCAGCCGGTCACCGCCGACAACTGGGAGTGGTTGGACGACGCCATCCGGGAGCGGGCCGATGATCGCGCCTGGCACCGGGAAATCATGCGCCGGGCAAACATCCGCCGCTTCGTGACCGAGCACGCGCGGCGGGAAGGCGGCATCGACAATGCCATCCTCCAGTACTCGCTCGAGTGGGCCTTCTTCACCCGATGCCAGTGGGGAGAATTTGACACCGCGCTGTACGAGCTGGAAAGTGTGTGGGGAAAGATGCCGGCCAGCCCCACTCCGATTGGCGAGCGCCCGCCGGCCGAACGCGTCATCCACAGCGTCGACGATGTCCATGCGGCCCTCGAACACTACGTCACGCATATCCCCTACGCGGAACTTCTCTCGACAGCCACAACCATTTCGACGGACCTGAATTTGGAAGTGGTAAGCGACGACGTCATGGCCCAGGCCGTAGCTCGGCGCGATCACGCCGGACCGCAAGAGCGCGATATTTATGCGTCCTATTTGAATGAAGCGCTCCTGACGGCGCTCGAAAGGCGTGGCGGAATCGTCTTCCAATTTTCTTACGCTGCCGAGCCTCTGCCTTTTGAGAGCGGCAGCCGCGTCTCCAACCGGTCGATTGCACAAGTTGCGGAAATGGTCGCCCGGCATCCCAGACTCTCTTTCGCGGCTTTCCTGGCCAGCCGGCACGCCAACCAGGCTTTCTGCACGTTCTGCCGGGAACTTCCGAACCTCTCCCTGGTGGGCTACTGGTGGCACAATTTCTTCCCCTCCACCATCCGCCAAGTCTTGGAAGAACGTCTTGACATGTTGCCCGCGAACAAGCAGATTGGTTTCTTCTCTGACGCGTACTGTGTGGAATGGTCGTATGCCAAAGCGAAAATGGTCCTGATGCAACTTGCCATCGTCCTGGCCCAGAAGGTCGCCCAGGGCCAATACGCGCGGAACGACGCGGTCCAGGTGGCGAAGGCGACGCTGTTTGATAGCTGCCGCGATCTGCTCGGGGTCCAGCCCGCGGCCTAGCGTGCTGGTGCGGTTGGTTCTCCACAACAACCGCCCCCACAAGGCGGGGAACCAGCGAGCCAATCCCCGTCCTCTTTGAGGAGGGAGTTAGGGGCTGGTGAGAGCGAGTGGCCAGTAACGGACCACGTGGGACACCCCACGGGGCCGCAAGAGATTTCATAAAAAAGCTTGTCATAAGGGGGACTGATGAACACTAATGTAAACCGAAGAGATTTTCTTAAGGCGGGATCAGTGTTGACCACAGGGAGTTTCCTTGTGGGAGGGACGCGCGTGCACCTGCTCGCGGCGGAAGAAGACGAGCCGGCCCGCCCGCCTTCGCCCAATGACCATATCCAAATTGCTCTGATCGGCGCCGGCCAGCAGGGTCAATACGATACAAAAACCGCCTTGCGCGTGCCCGGGATCAAGCTTGTGGCGGCAGCGGACTGCTACAACGGCCGCTTGACACATTGCAAGGAACTCTGGGGAAAGGACCTCTTCACCACTCGCGATTACCAAGAGATTCTGGCTCGTAAGGATATTGACGCCGTGATCATCGCTGTGCCCGACCATTGGCACAAGCAGGCGGCGATCGACGCCATGAACGCGGGGAAGGACGTCTACGTCGAGAAGCCGATGATCCACGTTTACGCCGACGGCCCGGAGATGATCGCGGCGGCGGGGAAGACGCAGCGTATTTTGCAGGTGGGAAGCCAGCGGGTGAGTTCGATCATTTACAAGAAAGCGCAAGAGTTCTATCAGTCCGGGGCTATCGGCGAGCTTAACAGTGTAAGCGCCTGGTGGGATCGCAATTACGCCGTCGGCGCCTTTGAAGCTTCCATCCCACCTGACGCCTCTCCGGAAACCATCGACTGGATGCGCTTTCTGGGCACTGCGCCCCAAATCCCGTTCAAGGCTGAGCACTTTTTCCAATGGCGTAAGTGGCAGGCCTACGGCAGCGGGGTGGCCGGAGATTTGTTCGTGCACCTCTTCAGCGGTACGCACTTCATCACTGGGACGCACGGCCCCACTCGCGCCATGGCCACCGGAGGTCTGAGGTACTGGAAAGACGGCCGCGATTTCCCCGACATGTTGATGGCGCTGTTCGATTTCCCTCAAGGCTTCAACCTCTACTTGCGAGTTAATTTTGCGGCCGGTGGGCCGGAATCGGATAGCGAAGGCTTCATCTTCACGGGGAACGAAGGCACCATGCAGATCGGCGCCAGTGGCGCTGCTCTTCTCAGGGATTCCAATCGCGACGCGGTCACCGTCAGCGGCATGCGGCATCGGCCCGATCCTGGCTACGAGATCGATTCCTGGGCCGTCGCCACGCAAAAGCAATTCCTGGAGGAATACAAGAAGGAATACCATTTGCCGCAGCCGCCAGGCCCGCCTCCGCGCAAAGAGAGCTTCGTGGCTCCGGCGAATTACAACGATAGCTTGGACCACTTGAAGAATTTCTTTGCAGCGGTGCGGACGCGCCAGCCGGTGGTCGAGGACCCGGTGTTCGGTTTCCGGGCGGCGGGGGCCGCTTTGTTGAGCAACCTGAGTTACCAGCAAAATGGCCCGGTTCGCTGGGACCCTGAGGAGATGAAATTGCTTTAGTCGCCTGTTGTAGGGGCAACCCTTGTGGCTGCCCCGGCGGAGCGAAGGCACAAGCTAGTCAGCCGGCTGTCACCTTTATGGGTGGGCCCAAGGCCCATGACCACTCAGGATGACGGGCTTTGAGTTTTTTCACAGGTTCGGCTGCACAGTCCGCTCCCGGGGTTTATGAAATTCAGAAGTCTTGGAAAACTTTCTTTCGTTATCTTGGCGATCGCGGCTACGGTTCGCATCCTGTTGGTGGCGTGCTGGGCCTGGGCCCAAAGCGGAGGTTCGATCACCTACCGAAACTTGAGCCCCGGCGTGGGCTACGTGCGCTCCACTTCATGCGCCGGTTCGGCCTGCCATGAGGACCTCTGTCGTAACTACGCGCGAACACCCATGGGCCGCTCGATGGCACCCGCCCATGCGCCTTCAGAACTCGCCAAGGTGCCCAAGCGCATCACCATCTTCAAACCCAAGCTGAACCGCTACTTCGAGGTTTTCCGCCAAGGCTCTGACATTTACCAGAGTGAATACCAGCTCGACGACTCCGGGCGAACGGTTTTCAAGAGCACTCACCGACTTGACTACGTGGTCGGCGCCGGGCTAACCGGCTACACCTACCTCTTCCGCCGCGATCGATGGTTTTTCGAAGCTCCCCTTTCGTACTATTCCGAAACCCATCAATGGGATCTTTCGCCTGGCTACGAAGGGAAGGACATCGGGTTCAGCCGGCCCGTGAACGTCGCTTGCCTGGCCTGTCACAATGGCCAGCCGGAACCGGTGCCAAGACGCGATGGAATGTATCAAGAGCCACCTTTCAGGATGGGCGAAGAGGCGATCGGTTGTGAATGCTGTCACGGCCCCGGCGAACTGCACCTTAGGGAAATGATGCAGAGAGCTCGGCGAAACTCCTCCCAGGTGGACACTTCCATCGTGAACCCTGCCAGGCTTTCTCCCAGCCTGGCAGACGACGTCTGCATGAATTGCCATCAAGGAGCAGAGGCGCGAATCCTGCAACCCGGCAAAAGCTACCTCGATTTCCGGCCGGGAACCCACCTCTACGAAACGTTGGCGATGTTCAAGCGCCCGGCCAGTGAAGAGCAGCGAGCAGAAGCGGACCGCCTGGAAACCCTTCCGCCTGTAAGGGGGAGCATGGAGACTCCGTTATGGTGGAAGAACTCCTCGCTGCAAATCAGCAAGTGCTATCAAGCCAGCCACGGCCGGCTGACCTGCATCACTTGTCATTCCATCCACCACCCGCCGACCCCCGAAAACCGCGTGGCGTACTTCCGTGCAAAGTGTTTGACTTGCCATGCGGATGGGGACTGCAAGCTGCCGCTTGACCAGCGCATGCGCCAACAGCCCGCGAATGATTGCGTAGGATGCCACATGGAGAAGCGGGCCGTGGCGGGAATCGCTCACTCGAGCGATACCAAGCATCGCATTGTCCGCCGTGCTGGACAGCCATTGCCCGACATCGTCTTCAAACAGCCCACGCCGGATATGCCCGGTTTGCTCTGTCTCGATAAACCCGCGGAAAACTCCCAGGACCCCGTTCCCCCTTTGACGAGGTTAATTGCTTACATGGAAGTTATGAAAAGGGATCCCAGTCTGCACGATTATTATTTAGAAGTGCTCGGACAGTTGAGCCAGTCAGCGCCGGATGATCCGGCCGTGCTGGTTTGTCTGGGGATGAAGGCGTTATTGGAGGAAAAGGACTACCCCCGGGCTGCCGAGTATCTCTCACGAGCCATCGAGCACGGGGGAGAGGAGCCCACCACATACTTGTATCTCGGACAGGCCCTATCGCGAAGCGGGCACGACAGTGAGGCTCTCCAGGCTTTCGAGCGTGGCGTCCAGGCGTACCCTTACGACCCACCTCTTCGCGCCGGAGTGGCCATGGAGTACCTCCGCTTGCACGAGAAGCAGCGCGCCTTGGAAGTCATGCGGCAGCATTTGGAATTGTTCCCGGAAGACGCGCTAATGCGTGAAATGATGAAGAAAGTCGAGAACTCTGGACCTTGAATGCGGGTGCCGGCGCAAAACCCGGCAGCTTTGGCGGTTAAGACGAGTCCTTTCGGTGAAGCTGCGCGACGTGATCTGGCCGAACCCTGCATTCAAAAGTGCTTTCGCCCTTCCGGGCGGATACATCATTGTTGGCGGAGGTTTGCTGGCCTGGTGCAAACGGAAGACGAACTGGCCAATGCACTGGCCCACGAAATTGAGGACGTGGAGCTCGGCCAAGTTAGTAGCCATGTCGCTGTGTTGATGAGGAAGAAAGAGATAAAGAACCTACAGGTGGGACCCAATCCGGGTGCGCACCTTGACGTGTAAACCACCCTTGTGACCCGGGGTTCGACCCACGCAGGTCAAGAGCGCGGTTAACAGGGTTGATAGGGGTGCTGGGTGAGATGCCGGAGCGCGTGCATGGAAGGCAATTTACGCGCCGCCCGCGAAGCGCCCCCTGTGGATCATTTTGTCGTGCCAATACAAGTGCCAATGGAGCACGGCCGCGTGCCGAGTCCAGGTCATTGCGGATGACCTCCTCAAGCCATCGGCGTGCAACGACTAGATGTCGCTCGTGGTAAGTGGCCTCGGCCTTAGGCAGGAGCGACACGCCGGCGCTCTGACTTTGTGTCGGTCGCGTTGCCGCGCGGGGACGGCCCCCAGCAGCAACAAAGTCTGCCACAAGAAAGCTGTCAGCTCTCAGTCTTCAGCCTTCAGAGAGTTGAGGAGTCGAGAGTCGAAGAGTCGAGGAGTTAACGCCCCAGGCTGCGGCTCGACCGTGCTCTCGCATTCGACTCTGGACTTCTCGACTCCTAGACTTTTTGCGGAACTATGTACTTTACGCAAGCCTTGGGGGTGAGCTATGATTAGCACCCTCCCGAGGCCGCATCCGATTATCCCACATCCGAAACCCATGCGGCTTCCGAAAGGAAAACGCATGACAATCGCCATCGGGCTTTTATGTAACGAAGGTTTAGTGATCGCCGCCGATACTGAGGAAGTTCTTGGTGGATTCATCAAAACATCCACAGAAAAAATGCGGGCGGTCGAGAAGAATGAATACAAGCTAATAATCACTGGTGCTGGCGAGAGTGACTTCATCGATTGCTTCTGCGATGAACTTGAAGAAACGCTAGATGAAAATGAACCCAAGGACATCAAGGCGATCTACAAGATTCTTAGGGCTACGCAATTGCAATATTTCCGCAACCATCTATCTCCCTATTCTTCGTTCCCTAGCGATGACAGACCCAGCCTAGATTTGCTCATAGGTCTTCACATTAAAGTTGGGGGATCAGTTCCCGGATCAACTCTTTTTAGAACCGTGTTATTTAAGGCCATTGGCACAGTGGTCAAGAGGATTCATAAAGCTGAATGTGTCGGCACGGGCGTGGTCCTTGCGCGAAGTCTGATGGATCAATTTTTCGACCCTGGATTAAACTTGAACCAGACTGGAATTCTAGCAGCCTACATATTGAGACAGGCAAAACGATGGGGCCAATACTGCGGAGGGAACAGCGACATCACAATCTTGTCGAATTCAGAAAAGAAAACTTCTGGAATGCCCGCTGACACTATAAAATCGCTTGAGCGACATTTCGATGAATTTGCCGTAGCACTGAAGCCAGTGCTTATTAACTGCGCAGATTTCAGTTTCGATCATAAGCGCTTCAAAGAGATTCTCGAGAAATTTCAATCTGACATGGACGTACAGCAACTCAAATTTTTTGATGATATTGTGATGAAAAATCTTGGAGAGCAAGTGCATGAGATGTGGAGGCACAGGAACAAAAAGAGTACGCGGCCACGTAAGTCCAGACGTAAGAAGCCGACTCCGAGCTAGGGCGTATTGCAACGTATTGATTCTAAAGCGAATATAGTTGCAATATTTTACTTGACACAAGGTTGCGCTAAGTATAACATTAAAGCATGAGAAACGAAGAGCAGCACAACCTGACGAACTCCGAAGTGATAGAGGCTATGCCGCTGGCGTGCTCCGATGAACTGGCGGCTGTCGAACTCTTTGAGGAAATGCGCTGGGGAAAGAATCCCGCGTGCGTTCATTGCGGAAGCGTGGATGTCTACAAGATGGCGGACTCCGTGACTGGCAAGCGCAACGAGCGGCACCTGTGGCGCTGCCGCGATTGCAAGCAACAGTACACGGTCCGAATCGGCACGGTGTACGAAGAGAGCCGCATCGACCTTCGCCACTGGGCTTATGCTTTCTGGCGCGCCTCCACTTCCAAGAAAGGCGTGGCCGCCCTTGAGATCAAGAGGCAATGCCAGATCAGCTATAAGTCGGCACTCTTCCTCATGAATCGTATCCGGTTCGCGATGGCCCCGGTGAATCCTGAGGCCAATAAACTGATGGGAACCGTCGAATGCGATGAGACTTTCGTTGGTGGGAAGCCCCGGCCCTACAGCAATGCGCGAAGGAAAAAGACCCCGGTGTTTGCAGCAGTCGAGCGCAACGGCAGGATTCGACGCCAAGTAATCGCCGACGTGAGCGGCAAGACCTTGAAGGGAGCCATCCGCGAGCTTGTGGCTAAGGAATCTCGCATCATGACCGATGAGCACCCGTCCTATCATGGAATCGGATACGAGTACGACGGCGGCCACCAGTGGGTCACTCACAGTACCGGCGAGTATGCTCACGGAGAAATCTACACGAACACGGCAGAGAGTTCTTTCGCGATCTTGAAGAGGGGAATCACGGGAATTTACCACAGCGTGAGCAAAGAGTATTTGCACCGCTACCTGTGGCAGTTCGACTTTATGTGGAATCTGCGGAAAGCGAACGATGGCGAACGCACGGCTGCGGCAATCAAATGCGCAGAGGGAAAGCGGCTCATGTACAAGAGCCCGGAGGCTGCCTAGCGGAAAAGCAAAAGGCCCACTGGGGGTGGGCCTTCAACAGAATTCGGACGGCATATTGAGACTCTTGAAGTATATCACAAGGGTCCTGCTGCATGCGACTGCGGGTGATGGTCGAACTCGAAACTTACGGAGGTGATGCTGTGTCCGATTGGATAGACAAATTGAAGAAGAACGAGCAATCGCAACTGAGCGAGAAAAATAGCCAGGATGAGATGAGGTTACACAAGGCCAAAATCATTCGCTCCAAGATGCCTGCGTTTTTGGAGATGCTTAAGGAGCGCGTCGAGGCTGACTGCAATAAACTGAGGGCGGAATTCCCAACCAACAAGCACCGAGACTGTTTCGTGACTGGAGTTCGTCCAGACCGCTTTACCATAAAAGGAGGAGGGCTACCACAGCGCAATCTTGACCTAGAATTAAACGTCGATGGTCTGTGCGTGGGAATATTTGAAAGCGAAATACTGGACCGCGGCCAACCTGCCATTCAAACGAAAGGCAATAGAGAAATTGGGATTGAGGTTGACGAAGAGGAACAACTACAATTCCGTTTCCGTGGAAAGCTGCATAGAGATATTGAGTCTCTATCTGAGCACCTTGTTTCCTACGTGGCTCGCATTCAGGAGTGACTGGCGGAAGGAAAACGGCTTATATATAAGCAACCGTTAGCTAGCTAGCCTGATATACTGAGGAGAAATCGCTATGACATTCGAGAGAAAAATTGTTGTGGGACTCGATGAACTAAGAGCAGTGACATTTGAATGCGTCAATCCCACATGTAAAGCCCGCACCACAATTCACGTAGACGGCTTGCGTAGCATCCCTGATGGCTGCAATGCCTGCAATGCGATTTGGAATCCGAAGATACTCAATGACTATGTCCAAACAAGCGGTCCAGCAGAGGCGGCCCTCATCAACTCCATTGTCAGGGTAAGGACGTTGATACAGGAAAAAAGATGCCCTGTGAGAATCCTGTTGGAATTCAATGAGCCAGACGGAAAATGATGAGCGGAAATTTAGAAGGATCAGAAATAACCTGTAAGCAGTGCGGGCAGGCCGTGGCTCATGGTATATCCGTCTGCCGTAGATGCATGCTAGGCAACCGAGCATGCAGGTTTGGATTGATTTTGCTGGGAGCGGGGATCGCTTTATTCATATTCATCATGGCTACGCTGCTCTCTGGCGTTTGGCCATTTGGCCAAGATCCGGCGCATCCGACACATCCATTGATAGCCGCAGCAGCGGCGCGGACTTTCTCGGTGTTAATGGCCGTTGGAGCAATTTTGTTCGTAGTCGGCATTGTGCATAAAATTCTTGCAAGCAGACGAAGGAATCTTATGCAACCGAAACCGAAGCCGAGGCCGCAACCATCCTACCGCGCTCCGCAATCACTGAAATATTGTCTTGATTGTGGAACGACTGGAAAATCTGAGGAACATACGCCCGGTTCGTTTCTGACAGAGATTTTCCTATGGCTATGCTTTTTGGTGCCGGGAATTATCTATTCAGTGTGGCGATTAAGCGCTCGTTATCAAGGTTGCCAGAAGTGTGGCAGTAAGCGAATCGTTCCAGCAGACTCTCCAGTTGCGAGGGGAATACCTACCGTTGCCACGCTCCCTGGTCAGCCTGGAACGTTGCAATTCTGCGGACAATGCGGAAAGCAAATCCCAATAGGCAATCGCTTTTGTGGACACTGCGGAGCGACCCAGCAAGAGGTATAGCCCATGATAAGCAAGGAACTCAAATCAAAGATCGAAAAACCAAGCGCCAAGACCGGCCCCAAGCCAGACGTTCTAAAACTCCACGGCAACTGGCAGTCGGCCATTAAGAAGTCACTCAAAAAGAAGAAGCCACCCGAGGGCTGGCCGAAGTAGCAGAGTGTGATTTTGTTGCGGAATTGGGTCAAAACGAAAGAGCCTCGACTGCAATCGAGGCCCAAGGTCTTGCGCGCGATTTCAATGATAAAGGAGACCTTGACCCAATGCAAGCTCCAAATTCTGTGTCAGTAGAGATTCAAGATGTACCTGTGCACTGCCCATTGTGCCATAAGGAATCCACACAGTCGGCATATCTTTGTCCCGGCTGTAAAAGACTAGTGGTCACCTACAAGCTGGGACCTAAATTTTGCGTGATGTGCGGCACTAAGCTGACCGACTAATCAATTGATGTCCACATTGAGTGCAGAAATCTCCAGCTTTGAAGAATTCACTTTTGCATTCCGGGCATTCGTAGATTAGTTCACTTCCGCACTGGCCACAGAATTTCTCGTATGTTTTTGGTTCGAATTTCTTGCACGTTAGACACAATGAGTATCGAACGTAGGTCGTCGGCATGAATCCTCCAATGCTTGAAAATGTGGCAGGAGTTTACACAAATCCAGGTCAGCAGTAAAGACTCTAAAGGGCCGTGGTAGTATAGGATGAACGCATCTCCCCTTGCGTAAAGTACATACTTCCGACTTTTTGACTCGGTTCTTTGTTTTCAATGACATTCCCGGTTTGTTCCTTCATTTTTCATTCTTGCCACAGCCGGTGGCCGGGTAGCGTGGCGGCGTAATTCCCGCACCCCGCGGTTCCGGGCGAACCGCCTGGCGCGACATTCTAGGCTATCTATTTAGGCATACATTGTCAAGGGGTTTTTGGGGAACGGGGCGCTGGGCCGTGGCAGCGGCGATTTTGGGTCCCCGAATGGCGGCGTAATGCCAGCGGGCGAAGAAGAGTATTGGAAGGCCTTCCAGCCATCTCTGTTCTTGACGTAAACATCCAGTTTGCTGTCCTGTTTCTTCCTGTCTGTGGTCGTGTCAAACTTCGCTTCCACGGAAGTGAGGGTTGCCTCCTGGGCAAACGCGGCTGACGTGAACACTCCCATCGCGACGAGCGCCAGGCAGCACATGATTGTCTTCATCTGAAATCTCCTTTTCTGATTCCGAACTGGCTAACCTGTAATGAATCACTCCTTTTATACGGTCAAGCTGACGCGTTGTCTGTGTCGTTCGGAACACCTGTTTGGTCAATGGTGCGCATCTCGCATTACCTTCCCCCCTAATAGTCCTCTCTCGAAAGGAGCACCTTACATGATCCGATCTATGGAGGAGTTTACGTCGGCGTTCCATGCTGCGCGCTGTGTATCAACTCCGCTTGTCGCGGTACTCACTGCCGACCCGGCAAGCACAACGCATTTCATCATCAATACTCTCAAAGAAGGCCGAAAGCTTCCCCCGCTGCTCGGCTGGGATGTGGTGCGCGGCCTCTATGCGATCGGCAGAGACAGCGGCGAGGAACTGGCGCGTGTGCTGGGTGAACGCCAGGCTGCCTCGATTGGGCCTGTCGATGCGCTGCTTTTGGCCCAGCAGCTTGGCGAGGCCTCCTGCTCTACTCGAACGCTCACCGCTTCTGGAATGACCCCGGAGTGATGCAAGGGATCTGGGACCTGCGAGATTCATTCAAGGCAACAGGCCGGATGCTGGTGCTGCTGGCAGCGCCTGGGGCGACACTGCCGCAGGAATTGGGCCAGGATGTTCTGGTCCTCGACGAGCCTCTTCCGTCGACTTCTCACCTGGAGAAGATTGTTCGAGAGACTTTCAATGCGGCCAAGCTGGATGAACCCGAGTGCTCAGTAATCGATAAAGCAGTAGACGCCCTGATTGGCCTGGCTGCATTCCCGGCGGAACAAGCTCTGGCCATGTCCCTGGTGAAACAGGAGCTTGACACAGAGGATCTCTGGGAACGCAACCGGCAGATCATTGAGCAGACACCGGGCCTGTCCGTTTGGCGAGGCGGTGAGACCTTTGACGATCTAGGCGGCTCGAGCAACGTGAAAAGCTTCCTGCAGGCAGTCCTTGCAGGCGTCGATCCTCCTCGCGTCATTGTGTTCATTGATGAGATCGAGAAAGCTTTCGCAGGGACAGGCAGGGACCTCTCCGGAGTGAAGACGGAAATGACCGGAACGATCCTCACCTACATGCAGGACCGCGAAGCCGATGGCATGGTGCTGACCGGTCCGCCTGGTGCGGCGAAATCAGCCGTAGCCAAAGCCACGGGTAACACCGCCGGCATTCCCACCATTGCCTTTGATCTCGCCGCCATGGAGAGTTCCCTGGTGGGCGCCTCCACGGACCGTCTGCGCACCGCGCTCAAGATCATTGATGCGGTCTCCCAAGGGCGCATGCTCTTCATCGCCACGTGCAATTCGATCGCAAGCCTTCCCCCGGAACTGCGCCGGCGATTCAGGCTGGGCACGTTCTTCGTCGACCTGCCTACGGCCGAGGAGCGCGAAGTCATCTGGCAGGTCTATTTCAAGAAATATGGGGTGACGGGCGAGCTTCCGAACGACGAAGGCTGGACAGGGGCTGAGATCAAAGAGTGCTGCCGAAAGGCGCACAGGCTGGAAATGACTCTGGTTCAGGCTGCCAAATACATCGTGCCGGTTTTACGTTCCGCGGCTGAGCAGGTCAAGGCGCTCAGGCAGATGGCACCTGGCAAGTTTATCAGCGCATCGGCTCCCGGGGTTTACCAGTACCAGGAGAACCAGCCTGCGCCGAGGGGACGTGTCATGAGGGACCTTGGCGGGCCGCTCACTGTAATGCCACCCTCGAGATCCGAAGCCTGAACAACCCTTGCAGAGTAATCCGCGATCGCACGTGGGTTTTCCGAATTCAGGAGAGACACGCGGCCCGTGGCAGCCAGGGCGTCCTATTTGCCCGACTATTTGGTTGCGGTGACGGGTTGACCGATAGCACCGCGGGCCGGCTGCAGAGCATAGTTATAGATCGAGCCGCCCGCGCCCACTCCGATGTGAGAAATGGAAACCCAGCGTTCCAGAGTGTGGTGGTGCATGCGATGGAAAAGATAAGACATGCCGATGGAAGCGGCCGTTCCGGCCAACTCGATGCCAACGAAAAGTTGGCGGTTATCTACCACCCAGTTGGACAGCAGCAATTCGTTCCTTCCCTGGTGACGCATGTGGCGACTAGATGCGTAGTCAAGCATGCGCGCGCCGCAAACTCCTGCGAATAGCTCGGCGTTTTCCTTATCCCAAAACCTGTGCGGCTGTGCCTCAATTTTGGCGCTACCAGACAGATTCAACTTTACCGGCGTGGATTCTGTAGGGCGGGTAGACGGGCTGTCCTGCGCGAATAGCCCCACGGCACTAAGGAAAAGGACGGCCACTACTACGAGTAATCTCCGGATTCCCGCCATGATGACCATATTAAACCAGGATCTCAGTGCTTTTCTCTGTCCGGCACGCCGTTTCCTATCCGGAGAAACACGTTAAGCCAGGCAGAAGTTTCCAGAGCATGTAACCCGCGGGAAATTCCTCTATGTTGAAGGGCGGCTCCAGTTGCGCAGCTACCAGGATCGCGAAGGGAAGAAGCGCGACGTGACGGAAGTGGTCGTCTACACGCTCAGGTTCCTGGGTCCGCCCAAGAACGGCAACGGCGCCAAGCCGGCTGAATCGTCGAAGGCGGCGGAGCCGAACGATGAGGGTGACAACCCCTTTAATGAACTGGCGGGCGATAACACCGAGCAGGACATCCCATTTTGACGGGTTCCCCCGGCAGTTCCCATTGAGCTGCCTCGCTCATCTCCTGCCGCAATTGAGCACTGCCTCTTGTTTGTTTACTTTATACCTTGCATGCACTCCTTTGGATCAATGATCCCCAGGCTGTTGACAATCTTGAAATTGCCGTTGTTTGCTTGGGCAATGTACATGTTCATTCGAACGTGATGCTGGCCAGGCACCATTTCAGCCGCACCGCCCGGTCCCTCAGCGATCTTTGCGTTGTCCAGCGCCTTGATGACATCTTCCTGCTTGAGCGAGCCCGCCTCTTTCACGGCAGCCTGCCAGAGTCTCAGACCCCGGTACAGGCCTGTGCACGCACCGCCGGCAGTAAACTTGGCCTTGCCGGGATAGAGCGTGTCGTACTGTTTGATCAGACCCTTACCGAACGTATCGCCGACGTTTTGGTAGTAGTCGAGGCAGCTGTACAGACCCTCCACGTGCGCGGCTGGCACCATGTTCAGGAAGTTCTCGTCGAAGTACGTGCAGACCAGGTGTCCACCCCGATTGGTGAAGCCGGAGTTGTAAAGCTGCTCGAGGAAGGGTGCGACCCCAGGAGGAACGGTCGTATTAAATACCACCTCGGCGCCACTGTGTGTGATCTTGTCAACCGTCTTGCTGTAGTCCGTGTGATCGAGGGGAAAGTACTCCTCTCCGACAATCGCACCACCGTCCGCCGTGACCACTTGCCGGACCTTCTTGTTCATCGTGTGCGGCCAAATATAGTCCGCTGACGGCAAGTAGAATTTCTTTGCCCCCCTTTGTCGCATCAGCCAGGGAATGAAAGGCTCAACCTGCTGCGCCGGCACCGGGCCGGTACAGAAGATGAGCGGGTCACATTCCTGCCCCTCGTATTGCTCCGGGTAGATGTAAAGTTTCTTTCCCTTTACGACGGCAGCCCCCTTGATCGCCTGCCTCGTGGAGCTGTAAATGCCACCAAAGATCACATCGACTTGATCTTGCTGGACGAGCTTGGCAGCTTTGGCTTCCGCTACACTATCGGTCGTCGCACCGTCCTCAATGTACAGAGCGATCTGCCGTCCCAACAAGCCACCTTTGGCATTGATGTCGTCAATCACCATTCTGGCCACGTTGGCATTGGCACTACCCGCGAATGAGAGTGCACCCGTTTGTTCCGCGATGACTCCCACCTTGATGGATTTACCGACTGAAGTTGAATCTTTCATGGCATTCTCTCCTCTCAAAACTGGTTATTGTTAATCTTAATGAAATCCCGGCACACGATGCGCCGACGAGCGTAGACCCAAAGGTCAGCGCCAGACCCGGTGGTTGTCGGCCCGACTTCAAGACTTCTTAGCGTAGTCGGCCATACCGGTCACGTCGATGATAACGACAGGTTCATCTCCCACGACCCAAGCATCGTGTCCAGGGGGGATATGACCCACATCGCCGGGGCCATACTCGACTTCCGTGCCGTCATCCATCCTCACGTGCAAGCGGCCCGAAACATGGTATTGGGTGTGGGGGGCCTCACAACTCTTGGTCTTCGCGGTCGGTTGGACATGGACTGACCATTTCCAGCCGGGATCCAGGGTAAGGCGCCCAAACTTGACGCTGCCTACGCTGACCAGGTCAACCTTGCCTTTGGGAAAATTACGGGTTTCGTCAGGTGAATTGAAAGTTTTCTTCGTCATCGGCTTTTCTCCTGTTTCCTCTTCAGAGGTAGTTTAGAGATAGATAACAAGCTGACCCACAACGTCCAAACTGGCTGGCACCGTTGCTGTCAGCCGACAATTGTCTCCCAACACAATAGAGAAGTGAGCACCCAACCACCACACACCAGCCCCGCTCGGCGCGGCTCGATCAACACCCGATGGGGCGCGACCGCCGTTCAGCCAGCCTTCAGCGTTATGCCCACTTCTTCCCGAGCGTGTCCAAACCGGCCTTGGCCAGGTCTGCCGGGGTCATCACAATATGAAACTCGCAATCGGCGTTGAACAAGAGGAACCACGGCTCGGAAAACGCCGGAACGTTGGACGGATCCTCCACATTAACGATCATGATCGCCCCGCGACGACCCTGGTATTCGGTAAAGTAGACCGCCTCCGGCTTCAGGTCGTCGAGGATGCGCTTTATTCTCTCTCCCACCGTACCGTTCTTCACGACGGTATTAAACGGCTCGTGGGGAAATCTGGCATGCAGAAGCATTCGCATGTCTGCCTCCTTCAAGGCGTAACTTGGTTGTCTGGCTACTCATTGGTTCAGATTTAGGTGTAAGCCCGAGAAGCAATCATACCACAAAAAGGCGAGCGGGGTGCTCGCGCACCGCCGATTAGAAAGATTGAAGAGCCAACTTCATGCCTATCGGCAGTCAGTAAGCTGTAAGCGCCTCACCAGTACAAGCGAGCCCTCCTGGCAATGGATCCCTCAACTGATCGCAAACCCATCAACCAGCAAAATATCTTCTGCTTTTGTGCGGGAAAAGTTAGAGAAACTCTATACTAACCAGGAGGGAAGAACGAAGTTTAGCTTTCCCTTGTTTCAAGGCCGGTAGCCGGTAGCTGCGGGCCTCCCTCACCGGAGGTAGAGAAACAGGGGATACGGGAAGGCTGAATGCGTAGCGCAAGTCGACCTCATCAACACCCGCATTTGGGTCACTCCCGCAATCGACCTGGGAGCTCATTGCCTAGCGCCTCACAAGCTCCCGAAGTAAGATAAATTAGGTCTTAGATATGAAGCTGACCAAGAAACAGCTCTCCGCCAGTTACGTGATGAAAGAAACGGCCTCCAAGAGCCTGAATGAACAGGCTTATCCAGGTGGGTTCACCGAAGGCGACGTAGCCAACCGAGAGAATTGCCGATCAGATAGCCATCTCACGGCTAGCCCTCAAGGCAAGGTAGAGCTTCCCGCACACGTCAGCTTCTGCAAGACCTCTCGGAAAACGGTACGGAGTCCGTATCACGGCCTAGAGAAGCGCAGCCAGCTTAGAGAGCGGCACCCGAGTTGTAAGGTTGAAGAAGGTCCCCAATCGGTGAAGTTCCGGGACACCTGTTACGTAAATGACAAGGCGCGGGAACAATGGCGGCGAAGCGACGGCGGACACCTCAGGCGAGTCACCCGTCTCGGAGCTCACGCTCCGAGCTGATAACGCTTCGGTGAGTGTGAGTAGGCAATAATCCCCCAGTCAGACATGTGTGAGGGCTCATCTCTCTCAGGGGGATTATTGCCGAGGGAAGCACTCACTCGCTCTGTACGTTTCCTAAGCTCATCACCCTTATTGATGATCCCGGCCGCTCGCACTGCTCGCTGCTGATACCGGCGCTGAGCTCCGGGCTGAGCGAGCCCCAAGCGAGCGAAGCCATTCGACGGATGCCCACGAACAAACTCAGACACAGCGAAGGCGAGTCCGCCCCCAGCGGCGAGCCTGAGCGGCGACATGAAACATGCGTCACCAACCATCACACCCATGCCTGCTACGTTCGAACGTCAGTAAACAGAGGGGTAGTGTATCTTGACGTGTTCCTCCCCATCTCCAACCCTTCCTCTTCCCCGCCTGCTCAGCCGAGAATTCGATGCTCCGGGGCATGAACATGAATGACCCGAGAGATGCTTTGATGATCGGCAGAACGATCAAGACCACCGGGATCACTGTGCTCCGAGCCGAACCGTCCAAGGGTCAAGATTGGTGGGTCTGCAAATGTCCCTGTGGCCGGGAGTTCGTGGCCCATGGATGGGATGTCAGGCATGGTCGTACCAGGGACTGTGGCGAGCATGGCAAACAGCCTCTGGATGTCGCGGAGCAATCCCAGCGGAACATCTCGCAGGAAGAAGAGGAACATTCAGAAGAACCAGGAATCTTTGCCTGGTTCGATGGCGCCTGTGAACCTGTCAAACCCCGGGGGAACTGCCAGCTTGGGTGTCGTGATCAAGGGCAAAGATGGTACCGTTCTCTTGAGGGACCATCGCGTGGTTGGCAAGGGTAAGGCAATGTCCAACAACGTGGCGGAATATGCCGGCGTTCTCCGCGTCCTGAAATACCTCAGTTCTCGCCCGCCTGGACGAGTCACCATCCGTGGAGATTCCAACCTGGTCATAAACCAACTCAGCGGCAAGTGGCGGATCAAGAAGGGACTGTACCTTTCGATCGCCACCGAAACCAAAGAACTGCTTGCGCACCTGCGTGGGCTGGGCTGGCAGATAAACTTCGGCTGGATGCCTCGTGAGCAAAATGAGGAATGCGACGCGTTATCAAAGAAAACAGCAGACAAGCCAGATTCGATGCACAGCCTTCAAGTCCCAGCCTGAACATTGCAGCGCATCCAGCTTGGGCGCAAGGCCAGGGCAGCTCTGCTTGTCCGATGGCAGCTACATAATGGAAACGGACTCCAGCCTGGGGTCTAGTCTGGATCCCTCCCCTCCCCATAAATCCAACCCTGCCTAGCAGAAGTATCTCTTGACGAGCTCGAAGCATCCGTCTGAACTCCAAATGGACACAACCAAAGTGTCCACTTGGAAGAATGTCCCTTAAGACTACATCCGCCTAGACGGCCAAAACCGTACGCTTACGGAATAACTTACTTCGATGGATGATCTCCACAAACACTACGCCTTGATTGGCAGCCTGGCCTCTCGGCCAGGCGGGTTGATAGAGGTGGGATATCCTTCACTGGCAGGTCCCCACTGGCGAGATGACAACTACATAAAAGAATCGGGTTCCGCCATAAGTTGTCGGTCGGAACTTTCAATTTGCACATTGTCTAGGCACACGGGTTCGCGCTGACGTACGAATCATGGCGCGACGTGCACCCAGCCGGCTTCGATTTTCGTCTCGTAGGTGCGGATGGATTCCGTGCGGACGCCCTTCATCAGCGTGCCGACGTGCTGCAGGAATGCGGCCAGTCTGGGCGGAAGGCTTTCGTTGCCCATGTCCGCTGGAACCGGGCCGGAGAGCGCTTGGCCGGTGGTGACGTCGAACTGGGCGCAGTGCATGGGGCAAGTGACAAACGTGCCGTCGAGCGTGCCCAATTCTAGCGGCGCATTCATGTGTCCACAGCGTCGCTGAATGGCGTAGTAAGTTCCGTCGCAATTGCAGATGACGATCTCCTGCCCGTCGAGCTCGACGCTTTTCATCCCGCCGGGCGCGATCTCATGGGTGCTTATTGCCGGGATGAACTTGTCACTCAAGGCCCACATCCTTTGGCGAAAGTTGGGACAGGCTGTCCGGGTCGACGACATCCTGGTGGACGAAGAGACCGCACCAACAGCGTTTGATAGCGTCGAAATGTTTCCGGTGAAAGGGAATGCATGGGCAGACGATCTGCATGTCGCGCACGCGGTCGTGGCGCAGCGGCTGGCAGGGGCAGAAGGGGATGCCGTGCTTGCCCTCCAGCATCACCTCCTGTTCGAGTAGAAAATCCATCAACTCCACGTCGGGTGTGAACTTGAAGCCCAACGGCCCCACGACCTTATCGAAGAAATAGTGAAGCGCCTTTTTCCTTGATGCAGCTTCCATTCAAAGCCTCCTTACAACCTCAACGCCCTCGCATAGCGTTCGGGCTGATAGCCCGAGATGACCTCGTCGCCGATCTTGACGTACGGGAAACCAGTGACGCCGGCGGCGTCGAGCTCCCCCAAAATCTTTCCCTGGGTTGCCTCGTCGGCGAGATCGTAGTCGACGTAATCGAACGGGATGTTGCGCTCGGTGAAAAACTTCTTCGCCTTGCGGCACCAGGGACAAGTTGAGAGAGTATACATGCGGACTTTGTTCATGCCATTTCCTTTCAACCGAGGTTAACTAACAGTTTGCCTGCCTCGAGCTTTGTGGCATACACAGTGAGGCCAAGTTCCGGCGCATCGAGGAACCTGCCTGTTCGAACATCGAAACGCCAGTCATGGCATGGGCAGACGACCGTGTAGCCCTCCAGCCTTCCCATGGACAGCGGACACGCCATGTGCGCGCACCTGCCTGAAACGGCGAAGACCGCACCGCCCACACGCGCCAGAAGGACATTGACTCCCAGCGGATAGACCGGCGCCATGCAGCCTTCCAACAACAAGGCTTCGTCCAATACGTACGTCCAGTTGACCGCACTGACTGAGGCGGCCCCTGTCTTTCCTGGCAATTCTGGTTCTTGGGAGAACTTCATCTCTTAGCCTTTGTGATTAATAAGCCGGGCTTCCCATTATGAACTTTCCGCCCGACCGGTAACATACACCTGATCGCCTCAGAATACAATCGCCCGTATCGCGCCGAATGATTTTGCGTGCTCAGCCTCTCAGCGATGGCGACTTACGGACAATTAATTGTGGGGCATCGTCGTGCCTCTTATCGCGAATACCCAACCCAGATACGAGGGTTGGTGGCAATTGTACAGGCACCTGTGCAAAAGTGGACAGACACGCGTCTTCGCCGCTTCTATCATGATGTT
>Ga0326728_10011693_pt1 | contig 19881 bp, 15 predicted proteins | sample MB3enrmetagenome_FD_207602 | JGI IMG/M metagenome (GOLD analysis project Ga0326728, IMG submission 207602) | Lab enriched peat soil microbial communities from McLean, Ithaca, NY, United States - MB31MN | ecosystem: Environmental > Terrestrial > Soil > Wetlands > Peat | place: USA: New York... | reverse complement strand
AATTGCTGCGCGGACATTTTTGAGGCCAAAACCGCTTCCAGCACGGTAGCCGAGGCCCAGCGGGCCTTTGGCGCCCTGCTCGGGGCCGTGCAGGCCGAGGGCGCCCTCGGCGCCAAGACCAAGGAACTGATCCTCTTCAGCCTAGTGGTTTATAGCCGTTGCGCCCCCTGCTTCGCCGCGCACCGACAAAAGGCCCGCGACCTGGGTCTGACCCAGGCGGAATTGGACGAAGCCGCCTGGTGCGCCATCGCCATGGGCGGCGCGCCCGTGCGTATGTTCTACGTGGAGCAGACGCGCGGGGGGTGAGGGGTGGATTGCTGGTTGGGCATCGAGCCGGCAGGCGGGCCACCGGGGCTAGTGGGTGCTTGGGGGATGGGAAAGCCAAGTGGGCGGTGGCGGATGCAGGGCTGGCGCGGCGCGCCGTGGCTTGGGCACGCCCAAGGGCGCGAACGGCCGGCTAGGCGCTGGAGCGAGGGGAGGTTGCGCCAGGGCCAGCCCGGGGCTACCTAGCAATACGAGGGTGGAAGGACTGCGGTGCCTCCGCGCATTCTTCCGCTTTCCGACTTGCCCGCCGCCAGTTGCCGAAGTTAAGCTACCAACTACCCACAGGGCTGATCCGGGGACGCGCGCGTGGCGCAGACCGAGCCTAGGTCTGGCCCTGCGCGACCTGGTAGGCGGGCAGCCGAATTCGCCCGGGCGCCGGGATCGGCTGCGGGGGGCGGACTCAGATGACAACCTGGCGACAGATTCAGGCGGCAGAGCGCAGAGAGCAGAGCGCGGCGCAGCGCCGCAAGCGTGAATTGGAGAGGCTCGCGCGGGAGAGCGCCAAGCGCTCCGCAGAGGAGCAAGCCCGCTTGGAGGTGGCCACCTACGAGAACCGTCTGGAGGTTCTCTTGTCGATCCACAGAGACCAAGGAGACCCGTGGGACTGGGCCGCGTTGGCCGCATCCCTCCCGCGACCGTGCCCGCTTCAAGGACAGGACCACGAGCTTCGGGCCAGAGAGCGCCTGCTGGTTTCGCCGCCGCAGCAACACCCGGCTGCCGAAACGGCCATCGCCCAGGCTCGGTGCGAGGACGAGCGGACGTTCCAGGAGGCCATGAGGTGCCACGAAGCCGAGAACGCCCGTTGGAAGGAAATGAAGTCGCTGGCCCAAAGGGTACTTCGTGGGGAGCACAAGGCTTACATCGAGGCCTTGGTGGGGCTGAGCCCGTTGCGCGAGATTGCGGATCTGGGCTCCTCTGTCAGTTTTACCGTTCACAGCGCGAAGCTCGTCGAGGCCGCGCTCAAGGTGAACGGTACCCAGGCCATCCCGTCGGACGTCAAGACGCTGACGGCGTCCGGGAGGGTCTCGGTGAGGCCGATGGCCAAGAGCCGCTTCCACGAGATCTACCAGGATTACGCTTGGGGCTGCGTCTTGCGCGTTGCGAGAGAGGTGTTCGCCCTGCTGCCGATCGAGACCATGCTCGTCACGGCATACGTGGATGCGGTGGACGGCACCACGGGGCTGGACGTGGAGCTGCCGGTTTTGTCTGTGGCAATACCCCGCGCCGTCATGAACCGGCTGGATTTTGACCGCTTGGATCCATCCGATCCGCTGGAGAATTTCATTCATAGGGGCGACTTCAAAGCGTCGCGCAAGACGGGCTCTTTTCTGCCGGTCGTGCCCTTGGCCCCCGCTGACATTGTGACGGGCTCAGCGCCGGCGGAAAGCCTGGGCGAGCTGCTTGTTCGGAGCCGGAAGGCGCGCGGGGAGATCAGCGCGAGGATCGCACAGATCGCCCCGACCGCGGCCCCGCCCACAGAAGAAACACCTCCGACGTTCGTATGAGCATTCTTTTCGCTCTCCTCGCTGCCGGCTTTCTCGCGGCCCTTATCTTCGTCCTCCTCGAAAACAAGAAGATCGAGATGGCAGCCGGCCAAGAGATTGAGCGGCAGCGGCAGAACTTTGAGGCCGAAACCACGCGCATTTACAGGGAGGCGCAGGCTGCCGTCGGAGAGGCCCAGAAACTGATCGACCGGCAGGTCACCGACTTAAGGGATGAGTCCGAGCGTGTCCGGCAGCATTACGAGGCAGAGGCCCGCAAGGCCCAGGAGGCAAGCGATGCGCTCGTGGTCGCCAAGACGGCAGAGATGGATTCGTTGCGGAAATATGAGCGGCTCCGGGACGCCGAGGCGGAGGTCGGCCGCCAGGTGTCCGAGGCCATCGGCGAGGCAGCCGCTCTGCGGGAGCAGGCGGAAGCACTGATGGCACGTGCGCGCGAAACCGCAGCCGAGGAGCGTTTGGCCGCAGAGGACAAAGATATGCTGCACAGGCAGTTTCTTGCCGGCAGGTGGAATAAAAAGAACTTCGGAAAAGAGTTTTTCCGCGTTTCTCTCAAGGAGATTCGTGGAGCGGTAGAGAAACTGGCGCAGGACAAGGGCTTTGCCGACGGTGTTTCCTGGCGCGAGACGGAGGCGGGGCGCGCAGCAGAGTGGAAGGAAAGCCGCGACATCGAGCAGAATGTGGAGGCCAAGCAAAGGTGGCTTGTGCGCGAGCAGGCGGCGGGGGAGGAAAGATGGCGGAAGCGCCAGCGGCGCCTGGCGATTCGCGGAGGCCTGAGCGTCTTGGGCCTGCCGGGCTCGGACAGCCACGATGCCGACGCCGTTGGGCCGGGGGCTTCTGTTCTGGGGGAGGAGCCGCTACCTGACGTCGCCCGCTCTCCCTAACCCTCCTCCGCGCATCCCGTGCGTCCATCGCATGTCGGGCTACCTGCGCCAGGCGCGGTGAGGGTCCTGGCGTGCCGCCGCCGTCTGCCGCTTCGCGGACGCCTCTCGGCCATTCGGCCGGAAAAGCGCCAGAGGCCAAGAGCGCAGGGAATGCCGGGGATGCGGCTTTTGGGCTTCACACGCCCCCGACAAAGAGTATAGTGCATTGTAGCTGTTAAAGATGAGACTGCCCAAGTCCATCAGTCCATGCCCGATACGAGAAGCGGCGGCCGAGGTCCGGTTTGAGGCGAATGTTCCGGCTGACGCCGTGTTTGGCATTGTTTACCAGGCGCTAAAGCGCGACTTTGCGAAAGCCGAGCCGCTGCTCCCATTGGCTTTCCCGCCGGATATCCGCAACACGGACAAGGACTTCGCCTTTCAGCCTCACTACCGGCTGAGCGGCGAGACGGCGGTCGTGCTCATTGGACCGAAGGTCATTTCCGTGGGGATACGTGGGCAGTATCCCGGCTGGACGGCGTATTCGCGGAGAGTCAGGGAGACGCTGTCGCACTTCCACCAAGCCGGGATCGTCACCCGGACGTTGCGACTGGGGCTCCGCTACATCAGCTTCTTTGGGTTCGACATCTATCCGCAACTCCGGCTGAGGATTATGGCGGATGAACGGTCCCTCGATGGAGACGAGACCTTCTTCAAAACGGTGCTCCCAGGCAAAAACTGCCGCAGCCTGCTGCAGATCGGCAAAGGCTTGGCCTTGCTGAGCCGGCCGGTTGAGGCCGGCTCTGTCATTGACCTCGACTCCTTTAGCACCGAGGTCAGCGGAGAGTTCATCCCCACGCTGGGCGGGTTCCTCGAGGATGCGCACCAAACCGAGAAGGAGCTGTTCTTTGGGCTCCTCAAGCCTGAGTTCCTGAAAACCCTCAATCCGGTTTACGACGATGCAAACTGAATTCTACCGTTCACGGGCAGAGTTCCTCCCCACATTCTCGCTCGCCTTGGCCGTTTCTTTGGCGGGCCTGAACACTGTCATCCGTTCTCTTCCCGGTGGCATGGGGAATGGAGGCGGCGGTTCGATGATGCCCGCGCTGGCCGGTTACCCGTACTATAAGCTCGCTGAGCGGGCGCCCGACCCGGCAGAGCAGGCTGCGGCACTGCGGCGCTTCGCCGAGAATCTCCTGGCAGAGGTTGAGGATACGCCCCAGGCCGTCGTGGAGGTCCTCAATAGGCATTTCTGGGATTTGGTATGACCGAGTGGTTTGAGGATTTCGGCATCTACCTGCCCAAGTATCTCTCTACCGCAGCGCAGGAGAACCTCTTCCTGGAACTGAGGCAGTTCCCTGACAACATCGACGGGCGGCTCTATACGATTGCGCTGCAGGGTGAGCGGACCCTTTTCCAGGGGGACGGCCTTGGAAGCTTGTGGGTGGCGGACCTGCCGGGCGCAGCCATCGGTAAGGCGCGGGTGATGGTCCTCTCCAATTCGTGCGACATTGCCCACGACAGCGGGCGTCTGCTCGGCCCTCGGCTACTTTACTGCCCCATCATCAGCTTTGCCAAATACGAAGCCATGCTCCAGGCGCAAGAGCATCTGCGTTCCCGCTTCGATGCAGCGGGCCACCTCGACGCCATTCGCAGGCAACGCAACTCCTCGATGTTTTATCTACCGACGAACGACAGGCTCGGGGAGGACGCAATTGCCTTACTCGACCGCATCAACAACTGCGACGCCCAAGCCGTGGATTCGGACGAACTATTGAGGAACCGGCTCTTCACCCTGAGCGACTACGGTTTCTACCTTTTCCTTTTCAAGCTTTCGCTGCATCTGACGCGCATCCGCGAAGGCATCTCGAGAAACTAAGTGCCTGGGCCGCGGCCGGAACGCCGAATGGCGCCGCACCCGAAAATAGGTAATAACTTCGTGAATTGGGTAACGAATTAGGTAATAGAGGGGGCGGCTTTGTCCATGAGTTACCCGGGCGCCTCATCAAAGTCGGCCTGTCGATCAGGCGGGTCTCCGCGCACGCGGGGCGGGGGGAAGTCCGTTCGGCACGGGCACATTTCTGGGGGACACGGCCGGAGGAGGCCGGGCGGCCAATGAAAACGCAGGCGCCGAGAACGCGGAGAAAAACACCGGGGGCGAGTTTTTGGGCCCTTCGGGCCTCTGCGTTTCATGGGCACGGCGCATCTGTTCCGACGGGCCCGTCCCGGAGGTTCCCCGCCGGGGCGCGGCCTCGGGCTGTGCGGCGACCCGCTCGGGCGTCTTGGACTGAAAAATTTCCCTTGCGGGTGGGCGGGGGAGGGGCTTATCTTGGCGCTTGCCTGAACTCCGCGAGGGCGGATGTTCGTTGAGGCTGAGAAAAGAAAAGTCAACCGGTTACCTAACCCTTAACCTCCGTTGCCCGCGCAACGATTGGTCCGTTAGGCGACGGAGAGTCTCGGAAAGCGCGTTGCTGGCCAAGTCTCCCCAAGGTTCTCAGAAGGAAAGCGGACAGTTTATTGATTATGTTAACCATGGAAGAGGCCATGCGGCAAACGGGCGCCCTGCCCTTTGCGGCAGGGAACATTGTCAAAGGCACCATCATCGAGGTGCGTCCCAAGGAAGTGCTGGTGGATATCGGCTACAAGAGCGAGGGGGTCATTTCCGCCAATGAATTCGAGGACATCAAGACCGTCAAGGTGGGCGATGAAATCGATGTGTTGATCGAGAAGCTGGAAGACCGCGAGGGGATGGTGGTGCTCTCGAAAGAGAAGGCCGAGTTCAAGAAGAATTGGGAGCGGATCCTGACGATTTGCAACGAAGGGGGGACGATCACGGGCAAAGTCAAGGCCATTGTCAAGGGCGGACTGCTGGTGAACATCGGCGTGGAGGCCTTCCTGCCCGCCTCGCAAATCGATGTCTCCATCCCCAAGAACCTGGCGCAGTACGTGGGCAATAGCTACGATTTCAAAGTGGTGAAGATCAACCAGGAACGGCAGAACATCGTGCTCTCCCGCCGCGAGTTGATCGAGCAGGAACGGCTGGAGCGCCGCCAGAAACTGTTGACCGAAATGACCCCGGGCGACATCCGCAAAGGCACGGTGAAGAACATCACCGACTTTGGGGCGTTCATCGATTTGAACGGCATCGATGGCTTGCTGCACATCACCGACATGAGCTGGGGCCGCATCGGGCATCCGTCCGAACTGCTGAAGGTGGGCCAGGACATCGACGTGGTGGTGCTGGACATCAACCGCGAAAAGGAGCGGGTCAGCCTGGGGCTCAAGCAGAAGCTGGCCAACCCCTGGGATACCATCGAGGAGAAGTATCCCGTGGGGGCCAGAGTCAAGGGCCGGGTGGTCAACCTCGTGCCCTACGGCGCCTTCGTCGAGTTGGAACCCGGCGTCGAGGGCCTGGCCCACGTCACCGAGCTTTCCTGGACCAAGCGCATCGCCAAACCGTCGGACGTGCTCAAGGCCGACCAGGAGATCGAGGCCGTCGTGCTGGGCATCAACCGCGAGGAGCAGAAAATCTCTCTCGGCCTGCGCCAGCTCGAGGCCAATCCCTGGGACAAGGCCCAGGAGAAATACCCGCCGGGCACGCGCGTCAAAGGCAAGATCCGCAACCTCACCAGCTACGGGGCCTTTATCGAGCTGGAGGAGGGCCTGGACGGCATGATTCACGTTTCGGACATTTCCTGGACGCGCAAGATCAATCACCCTTCCGAGGTCCTGAAGAAGGGCGACGAAGTCGAGGCGATGGTGCTGGAAGTGGACAAGGCCAACCAGCGCATCGCCGTCGGTCTCAAGCAACTGACCCCCGACCCGTGGGAGAGCATCGACCGCCTTTACAAGGTGGGCGACTTGGTCACCGGCAATGTCACCAAGCTGGCCAGCTTCGGCGCGTTCATCGGCTTGCAGCATGAAATCGATGGCCTGGTCCACATCTCCCAAATCAGCGAGGAGCGGGTGGACAAGATCAAGAACGTCCTCAAGGTCGGCCAGGAAGTGACCGCCCGGGTCATCAAGATCGACAAGAGCGACCGCCGCATCGGCCTCTCGATCAAGGCCGCCAACTACTCCAACGAGCAGCTCAAGGCCGAGCAGGCCGTGCTCGACGCCCTCAAACCGGGCGAAGACCTGGTCGCGCTCCAGCACGCCTTCGACGCCGCGGACGAGGCCCGGCAGGAAGAGTCCAAAGAGTCCAAAGAGTCCAAGTAGGGGCGGCGCGGCCCCTGCTGCCTACCCCGAGCGAAACCTCTCCACGGCCACCATACCCAGGCCGGTATGAGCGGGGTCGCCGGCACCGCCTGTCCTCCGGTCCATTTGACAGGCAGGCTCGCCTGCTCGACTGTTTGGGCCATGAAAATCTACTTATTGTTGTGTGCGCTCTCGCTTCTGAGCGTGGTTCTGGTTCAGGCGGCGGACACGCTTTACGGCGTGCCGCTCAAAGACATCGACGGCAACTCGACCTCGCTCAAGGCGTATGAGGGCAAGGTGCTGCTCATTGTCAACGTCGCGTCGAAATGCGGCTTCACCCCGCAATACACGGGGCTGGAGGCCTTGCAGCAGAAGTACCAGGAGAAGGGCTTTGCCGTGCTCGGCTTCCCGTGCAACCAGTTTGGGGGCCAGGAGCCCGGCAGCGCCGAGGAAATCAAGCAGTTCTGCTCCTCGAAATACCAGGTGACGTTCCCGCTGTTCGAGAAGCTCGAGGTCAATGGCCCCAATCGCCACCCGCTCTATGCTCTCCTGGCGGGCAAGCAAGCCGCTTTTCCGGGGAACATCAAGTGGAACTTCACCAAGTTCCTCATCGGGCGCGACGGCAAGGTGCTCAAGCGGTTCGAGTCGGCGGTCAAGCCTGACTCCGCCCCAATGGTGGAGGCCATCGAGAGCGCCCTGGCCGGGTCATAACCTCGGCGACGCCGCGGTCCCCATGAGGTGATCGAGGACCATCTGGTCGAGGGTGGCGTAGTCGAGCTCGGCGATGAGTTGGGCCGCCTTCCGGTCGTCGAAAGCGCGGGCCTTTTCCAGGAGGAGCAGGAAAGTGCGGCGGCTGTTGGCCAGGTGCTCGAGCCAGCGTTCCGGTTTGGTAGTGCGGTAGGGGTGAACGTCGAAGGCGACGTACTGCCCCTGGGCGCCGTAGTGGTTACGTTCCAGCGCGCGGACCTGGTTGAAGGCGACGCGCAGATTGGAGCTGCCGAAGGGCTTGTCCTGGTCGAATTTCAGGCCGTTCTGGTCATTAAGATGGATGGACCAGAGCTTGCCGAAGGTCATGGCGAAATCGATTTCGTCGGCCGGGTCGAGCCCCGCGAGCATGGCGTGGGCCGACTCGATGAGGCAGCCGACGCGTTTGACGTCGCTGGTCAATTGCGCCAGGGCCAGGGCGTGGCCGATGGTCGGGATGTAGGCCTGGTCCATCGGCTCGTTGGGTTTGGGCTCGATGGCAAAGCGCATCTTCGGGTCGTGCGCCAGCATCTTGTCCAGCGCCTCGACCAGGAGCTCGAAGCTGCGCCGGCCGTTCTTGGATTCGCGGAGGTAAGTGCCCTCGCGCGCCAGCCACAGGACGATGAGGTCCGTGCCCAGGTAGTTGGCGATGTCCATGCAGCGCAGGGAGCGCTCGATGGCGTATTGCCGGCACTTGGGGTCGTTGCTCGTGTAGGCGCCGTCGATGGTCATGGGGCTGAACCAGAGCCGCGGCGCGACCATCTCCGCCGCGATGCCCGTGTCGCTGAGTTTCTTTTTGAGGGCCTTGGCCTCGCTGCGCACCTGGGCGTCGCTCTTGCCGTCGATGTCCGGCACCGCGTCGTCATCATGAAACATCATGGCGTCGAAGCCCAGCTTCTTGAGTTGCTCGAGTTTCCAATCAAAGGTCTGGGGCGAGCGGGTCGGGGGGCCGTAGGGGTCCTGGCCTTCGCTGATATTCCAGGGGCCAAACGAGAACTTGTATTGAGTTGATTTTGCCATACTGCGGGCGAACTTAGCGCGACGGCCCCGCCTTGGCCATACTTTTCCTCGCCTTTCCCCCCGGTCCTTTCGCGGTTGGCCCCGGCGGCCGGCCGTGGTAGGCTGGGCCCATGAAGATCCGCCAGAGCTTCGGCACATTCCCTTCCGCGGCAGAGGCCGCCCACCTGGCCATGCGTTCCCTGCTTCCTTTGGTTCACCGGCTGTTCCTCGCGGCCATGAGGACGCGCCCCGCTTCCCGCTCCCCGCTCCCGCGTCTCGCTTGGCTCCTGTGGCTGGTCCTGGCGGCCCTGGGGCCGGGCGCGGCTTCCGCACAGGTCTTCACGCTGTTGTCGTCCAATCAACTTGTGTTCGTGAATGTGGACCATGCGCCGGTGGGGATTTGCTCGACTCTGGCTTATGGCTATGCCGGCTCGACCGGGGTTGACAGCAACTCTTACGGCGACGTGTCCGGTTTGGGGATGTCTTCCCCCGCCATCCCTTACCGAAACGGCGGCGGCGGTGTGGTCATCGCCCTTTCAGGCGCCACCGGCGTGCAGGCCTTGCCGTTCGTGGCCGCGCCCGCCAGCATCTCTTCCCGCGCCAGCTATTTCCCTGCCTCCCACGTCCAACGCGTGCTCACCCCCTGTACGGACCAATGGACCATCAACAGCGCCGGGCTCTCCTTCACCCATTACACCCCGGTCTGGTTCATGCCCAACCTCGACACCGCCACCCTCAGCGACAAAAAGCGGTTCTTCCTGCCGGCGACCTGGCTCGAGTTCACAGTCCAGAACACCAACAGCACCCCCGAGAACTTTTACCTCGGCCTGCCGGAAGCCGCCACCCAACAGAGCTTTGCCAATGGCGCCTACCAGGGCTTCGCCCTGGGCGAAGCCGCCCTGGCCGTCCAAAGCGGCACCTGCGATCTGTTGAGCGGCGCCAGCTTGACCGCCGCGCTCAATGGGATGACCCAGGGCTTCGCGTTTCACCTCGCCATTCCTCCCGGCCAGACCCGGACGCTGACCGTGGTAGTCGCCTACTATCGCACCGCCGCGGTGGATTCGCGCACCTCGGGCTCGTATTATTACACCTCGCTGTTCAGTTCGCTTGACAGCGTGATCGATTCGGCTTTTGCGGGATTCGCGGATGCCCGGATGCGCTGTCAGCAACTGGCCTCGGCGATGGCCGGCGCGGGCCTGAACCCCTATCGGCAGTTCCTCGCCTCGCACGCCCTGCACTCCTACCTGGCCAACACGGTCTGTCTCCTCACCCCGAGCGGCGCCGTCTCGTGGCGCGTCACCGAGGGCAAGTACGCCTACATCAACACCTTCGACCTTACCGTGGACATGGCCTTCTACGAATCGCTGATGTACCCCTGGGCCTTGCGCAACGTGCTGGACACTTACTCGGGCGCGCTGCCGGGCACAGGTTACAGCTTCACTCACCCGCTTTACGACCCCAGCACCGGCGCCCAGGTCTCGCCCAATGGCTTCTCCTTCCATCACGACATGGGCGACTGGCCGGCCTCCGTCCCCCCCGGAACCGACCCGGTCTTCGACGATTACATGGGGGCCGAACAGCTCCAGAATTGGATTCTGGACGCGGGCCTGTATTGGAGCCGCAGCGCCGATAACGCCTGGCTGACCAACAATGCCACGCTCTTGCAGACCTGCCTCAACTCGCTGCTCCTGCGCGACAATCCCAACGCCGCCGCCAGGAATGGGATCACCAAGTATGTGAACGAGCCGGAACTGACCACGTTCGACGACCTGGATTCCTCGCTTCAAACGGCACAGTTCAGCGGCCGGATAGCGGTCAGGAACTGGGCCTGTTACCTGGCCCTCGAGGCGATGTTCGGCCAGCTCGGCGACACGACTGACGCGGCGACCTGTGAACAGATGGCGGCCGTGGTGGCGCAAACCATCGCCGGTCTCTGGAACCGCTATGCGGGCACCCTGGGGTACATTCCCGCCCTTCTGGACGGCAGCAACGAGTCCGCCATCATCCCGATGGTCGAGGGTTTGGCCTATCCGCTCGAGATGGGCCTGACCAACGCCGTCGACCGCATCGGCGGCCCTTACGCGTCCATGTTGCAAGCCCTTTCCAATCACCTGGTCGCAGTCCTGGTTCCGGGCCGATGCCTCAACGCCAATAGCGGCGCGTGGGACATGACCAGCGCGACCGATTACATCAACGCTCACAACACCTGGCAGAGCAAGATGTACACCGGCCAACACGGGGCCGAGCACGTGCTCGGGCTCACCGGCAACATTGTCAATGGGACCGTGGACCAGATCCATGCCACCATCCAGTTTCTGAACGCGCCGCTCCAGGGGTGGTCGGACCAGACCGATGGCACCGGCGCCGGCCTGTTCATCGGCAGCGCCCACTATCCGCGCGGGGTCAGCAGCGCGCTTTGGTGGCTCAATGCCACCAACAATCCGGCCTATCCTATCCCCACTGCCGCGCCCCAGGCGCCCGGCGGCTTGACGGCCCTGGCCGGCAACCGCCAGGTGGTGCTCTATTGGAACGGGGTGACGCTGGCGCAAGGATACAACCTCAAGCGGGCCACCACCAGCGGCGGACCCTACGCCCCCGTGACCAACGGAATCGCCGGGGCCAGCTTCACCGATACCGGCCTGCTCAGCGGCCTAACCTATTATTACGTCGTGACCGCCACCAACCAGGCCGGCGAGGGCCTTCCTTCTGCCGAAGCCAATGCCACCCCTTACGGGCCGGTGCCCTCAGCCGGCACCAACCTCACGGCCTTGATCAGCGGCGGGAATTTGACCATTCGCTGGCCCTCGAACTACGTGGGCTGGATTCTGCAAACCAACACGGTGGAGGTGGGCAACAGCCTCGATTGGGGCGACCAGCCGGGCTCCCAAGCCACCCAGCAAATGACTTTCCCAACCACCAATCCCGCCATCCCCAGGGAATTCTTCCGCCTGCGGCATCCGTAGGTCGGAGATGCTAGAGTACAGCATGATCTTGATCCGCTTTCCGAGCGAAGATGCCAAGGACCGCGCCTTGGAACTCCTCCTGGGTGAGTACGCCTTCAGCAAAAGATTTCCTGTAACCTTTGGCGGATTTTCGTGCTTATCGATGTGGAAAGCATGACTGTCCATGAAAGCCGGGTGCATTAGGGTTCAGCCTGCCGCCGCCTCAGCGGATTGGGCGGGGCGGCGCGGTTTCACGCTCATCGAGTTGCTGGTGGTCATCGCCGTCATCGCGGTTCTGGCCGCCCTGCTGCTCCCGGCCCTGGGCCGGGCCAAGGCGAAGGCCCGGCTGGCAACTTGCCGGAGCAACCTGCACCAACTGGGCCTGGGCATCGGCTACTATCTCGATGATCACGGTGATTACTATCCCAACTCCATCTGGGGGCTGGGCGATATCCGAACCGTCGGCAACTGGTGCACCTACGAGGGCAAATTCTTGGGCTACCCGTCCAATGGCATCGCCACCCCCATTCATGCCGAGGCGGGTTCGCTCTTCACTTACGTCACGAGCCTGGCCCGGGTTTATCTTCACGACCCCTCTGGCACGTCTTCGGCCCCCGGGTTCGGGCCTGAAATCCTGGCCGATCCGGGGCAGACCAATCTCTACCAGGTCTATTACTGCCCCGACACCGGGCGGACCGGCCAATTGAGCCGCGTCACCTACGACATCAACGGCTATTTCGACCAACCCAGTGAGGGAAGGCAGTGTCCCTATGGCACACGCCAGACGATGGTGGTGAACCCGGCCGAAAAGGTCCTTCTCGTGGACCGGACCCTCCCACCGTCGCTGGGCGTCGAGTGGGATTCGGCCCACAATGATTGTCAGTGGTATTTGCTCAGCTCGCCCAACCAAATCCGGCATGGCGGGCTCGAGAATTTCGTGTTCGCCGATCAGCACGCCGAGACGCTCAAATGGGCCTGGGCCTACCAGGTGGACCATAACACCAACCTGGTCCAGCAGTACGTCAATCCTTTGGGCCACTAACTATCAAGAATCACGCCTGGGAAGCGTCGACCGCGGCCAGAATTGGTCATTCTTGACGCTTGTGCGGGCCGGAGGGGATCAATACGCTCGCCAACGTGACAACATCCGTCGGCATACCTATCCAATCAACATGAAAACCATTAAAACAGCACCAAGACACAGGCTGCCCCTGCCGTTGGCAGCCGGCATCCTGCTTACCCTCGCCCTGTCCTTGCAGGCGCAAACCACCATCTATTACGATGATTTCAGCGACTACACCAACGGCGTCCAAAACGCCGCGCAGTGCAACACCGGCCTGGCGCTCTCCTGTTGCGGCGGCGACCTGCCCGGCTGGACCCACGCCGGGGACAACGCCATTCACGCGGTGAATCTCAACGGGGTGAGTCAGTACGCGGCCATGATCTGGGACGGTGGCGCCGAGAACGTCATCACCATGTCCACGGGGATTGTGGCCAACGCCACCGGGACGGCCTATCGAGTCGGTTTCATGGCCGGTCCGGCCTGTTACGCCGGCTGCTCCCAGGCGACGCCCGCCGGCTACGGGCTCGTGGTCAGCGTGCTGCGGGCCGACAACAGCGTGCTCGATTCCTACACCGCTATTGTGGGCGCGTGGCAAGGAGTCGAGGCGCTGACGAACTTTTACTTCGACTACGTGGGCGATGGCAGCGGCCCGGTCCGCCTCCAAATCACGGGCATGCCGGGCACCAGCGGGGACGGGTTCTTCTCCGGCGCCGTCAACAACGTGGGGGTGACCAACATCGGGAGCGCCAAAGTGCCCACGATCACCACGCAGCCCGCCGGCGGGACGGTCTTCGAGGGGTCCGACTTCACCTTCACCGTCGTGGCCAGCGAAGCGGAGACTTACCAGTGGTTCCAGAACGGCGCCGCGGTGGCCGGGGCGACGGGCAGCAGCTACACCATCTACGATGTGGTGCCCGCCAATGCCGGCACCTACTACGCCATCGCCTCGAACCCAGCCTTCAGCGTGACCAGCAGTACCGCGGTGCTCAAGGTCACGCCGGTGCAGAGTTACGCGACTTACCAGGCCGCCGTTTTGGCGGACAATCCGATCCATTATTACCCGCTCAATGACGCCGCCGGCAGCCAGACGGCCAAGGATCTCGGCTCGCAGGCGGGGATTACCAATGCGCGTTTCATGGGCGGCGTCACCCTCGACCAACCCACGGGCGAGCCATCTCTCGGCTTCAGCACCTGCGCCCGATTCGATGGCCAGCCGGGGACCTATCTCGACTGCGGCCTGTGGAGCCCGGGCAATTCCGTGACCGTCGAGGCGTGGGTCAACCTGGACCCCACGGTCTCCCAAACCACGTGGCACGACATCGCTGGGCGGGTCAGCAGTTACGTCCTCGATTTTGTCCCGGGCGACGGGATCCAATTCACCGCTTGGAACCCCAGCGGCGGCCAGGCCGCCGCCATCACCTCCACCGCCGCCTCGCTCGGCCAGTGGCACTTCCTGGCCGGTTCGTGGGATGGGGCTTCAAGCAATTCAACCGTTTGGGTTGACGGCGTGGAAGGCCCCGTAGTGGCCGGCACCGGGATCGCGGACGCCGGCCTGGACGTCTTGATCGGGGGCTCGCGCGACGGCACAGATGCCTCCTTCAACTTCCAGGGTCTCATCGCCCAAGTGGCCTTCTACACCAATGCCTTGAGCCCCGCGCAAATCCGCGCCCATTTCCGTAACGCGGTCCCGGGCACTCCGCCGCTGAGCATCGAGCGCGCCGTCATCGTCTCCTGGCCGAACCTGCCCATCGGCTTCGTACTCCAGTCCGCGGCGAGCCCCGCCGGTCCCTACCAGAACTATACGGGTGAAATCTACACCCAAGGTGACTACTCCTTTGCCCCGGTGCCGATCAGCTCAACCAACGCCTTCTTCAAGCTCTCAGGCAGATCACCGTGAGCGGCGGCAGATGACTTGCCTCCCGGCAAATGATCCGGCTGTGTTAATGAAAAAGCCCCTGGGGAGAGCCGGTCCCAATCCGGCTCTCCCTCAGGCCGGCGGCGGATGCTGAGCAAGCCTGGGGTTGAAATGTGCCAGAGGACGCACTACAGAGACTGTGTTATGAAACGAATCCACATCCTGCCGGCCCCGGTTCCAGGCGTCGGTTCCCCTCCGGGGACGGCGCTGGGCGGCGCGCCTGGCCGTCGGGCTTTTACGCTCATCGAATTGCTGGTGGTAATCGCCATCATTGCCGTTCTGGCCGCGATGTTGCTGCCGGCCCTGGCGCGCGCCAAGAGCCGGGCCAAGACCGCTCAGTGCGCGAGCAATATGAAGGAAATGGCTCTGTGCTACTTCATGTACCAGACGGACAATGGCGGCAAGAGCATACCTTACAACCTCGACAACAACCTTTGGCTCGAAAGCCTGAGCACCTATTACTCCCAGGTCGCCAAGATGCGGTTCTGCCCGATGGCGCCTTACGATCCCAAGGTCCAGTACGGCACTGCCACCAGCGCCTGGGTCTGGTCCGGGCCGGATGACCCGCTAACCGGCATCCCGGCCTGGGCTGGCAGCTATACGCTCAATGGCTGGATGTACCAGGGAACCTGGTACTACGGCAGCGACTGCAATCGCCCCGCCACCACGAACTGGGCCTTCAATCTCGAATCCAACATCCATTTCCCGTCCCAAACCCCGATCCTCATGGAGGGCAACTGGATCGACGCCTGGCCCCAGGAATTCGACGCGCCGGCCCAGGACCTGATCGAGGGCGGTGCGGTGGTCACCATTGGGGTGATCACTCTCGCGCGCCATGGGGCGGGGCCGTTGGGAGCTTACAAGAATATAGCGCCCGGCAAGCCGCTGCCGATGGCCGCGACCATTAATATCGCTTTCTGGGACGACCACGTCGCCCAAGTCCCTCTGCCGCTGCTCTGGGGACTGTATTGGCACGTCAGCTACGTGGCGCCGTCTGTCGTGCCGAGATGACCGCTTTATGACCCAAAAAAACCTGAATCGCCTTCAAGGTCATGGCCGCCGGCGCCATCCCGCCCGAACCGGCCTTCCGCTACGCCTTTGAAAACGGGGCCGACTTCATCTGCGCGGGCATGTTCGACTTTCAAGTCGAGCACAACACCGCCCTCGTTCGGGAGCTGCTCCCCAAGGCGCGGAACCGCGACCGCGCTTGGTTCGCATAGGCTTGCTTCCAACGGCCTCCCCAAGCCGCACCGGGCATGAATCCGAAGCCAGAAAAGACCTTTCGCGCCATCTCGCGGGCCTGGGGGGCGGCCCCGTCTGTCTTGAGGGTCCTGGGCGTCTGCCTGGTGGCGGCGGCGGCCGCCGCCGCCGAGGTTGGCCAGTGGGAAGCGTTCGAGACCTCCTTCCAAACCGCCCGGCGCTACGCCAACCCCTTCACGGACGTTGAGGTCAACGTCACCTTCACGCACGGCGGCCGGCAATGGGTCGTCCCGGCATTCTGGGCCGGCGGCGGCAAGTGGACCGTGCGATTCGCGCCGCCGGCGCAGGGGGAGTATCAATACCGCGTTCAATGCACCGATCCATCCAACCGCGACCTCAATGGCGCCGGCCAATCCCTGAGCGTCACCGCTTATCCAGGGGACAATCCCTTGCTCAAACACGGCTTTCTCAGGGTAAGCGCGGATCGGCGGCATTTCGAGCACGCGGATGGCACCGCCTTCTTCTGGCTGGGAGATACCTGGTGGAAGGGCCTGTGCAAACGGATGACCTGGCAAGGCTTCCGGGAACTCACCGCCGACCGCAAGGCCAAGGGCTTTTCCGTGGTCCAGATTGTCGCCGGCCCATACCCGGACCAGCCGCCTTTCGACCCTCGCTGGGAAAACGAGGCCGGCCTGCCCTATGACCAGGATTACGCGCAGGTCCGCCCCGCCTACTTCGACCTGGCCGACCACCGCATCCGGCACCTCGTCGAGGCCGGCATCGTGCCCGCCATCGTGGGCGGCTGGGGCTGGCACATGCCGTCGGCGGGCGTCGAAAAGATGAAACGCCATTGGCGCTACCTGATCGCGCGCTATGGCGCCTACCCGGTGGTCTGGATCATCGGCGGCGAGGCCGGCGGCCCGCAATGGACCGAGGTGGCCAAGTACGTGCGCCAAGCCGATCCCGGCCCCCACCTGGTCACACTTCATCCCATCGATTCGGCCCGAAAGTCGGTAACCGACGAGACGGTGATCGATTTCGACATGCTCCAGACCGGGCATGGCGACTGGAGCGCCGCCCTTGGGGCCGTGCCGAAAATCCGGGCCGCCTTTGCCCGGACGCCGGCCATGCCGGTCTTGGTTGGCGAGGCCTGCTACGAACAGCACATGCAAACCGCTTTCCAGGATGTTCAGCGTTACGTGTTCTGGGGGTGCCTGCTCAGCGGCGAGGCGGGCCACACCTACGGCGCCGCCGGCGTCTGGCATGCCGGCGTCGAGGGTGATCCCGGCACCAGTCCGGTCTATGATTTCACCACCTGGCGCGAGGGTATGAACTTTCCAGGCTCAACCCAATTGGGGCTGGGCAAGAAGCTGCTCGAGCAATACTCCTGGTGGCGTTTCCAACCCCACCCCGAATGGGCTGAGCCCGACTGCTTCGCCGCGGGCATGCCGGGTGAAGTGCGGTTCATCTACCAGCCGCGGCGCGGCGTTTACGATTGGAACGGCAGCCTCGTCAAGCACCTGGACCGCAACGTGCCGTACCGGGCTTTCTACTTCAACCCGGCCAACGCCAAGCGGTACGATCTCGGCGCCTTTGTGTGCGCCGGCCCGCCGGCCAAGCCCTTCGAGGGCCACACCCTGCCTTTGCTCTTTTCAGACCGCTTCGACGGGGCCGAGGCCTCGGCGTGGAAGGACCACGGCACCCCAAGCCACTGCGAGAGTGGACGGATGGTCGGCGCCAAAGGCATGCTCACCATCGTCGAGCCCATCAGCGAAACCAACCTCATGGCCAGTGTCGAAGCCAACAGCGACGCTGAGGCCGGGATTGTCCTCCGCTTCCACGCCCCGGATCACTACTTGGTCGCCCTTTACACCCCTTCCCTCAAGGCCATTTATATCCACGACCGGCAGAGCGGGAACTGGGGCGAGGCCCTCGGCCAGGTCGCGGTGCCTGAGATCGGGCCCAAGATTCAACTCACCGCGGCCGCTTTCGGGCCATCCGCGGCCTTGGTCCTGACGGATGGACAGCGGACCTATTACACGCCCCCGGTGAAGGTCGCCAACGTTTCGAGCGGGAAGACCGGGCTGTGGCATTACCAGATCGGCGAGAGCCAGGAGTACGCCAACTTCCAACTCTCCCGCACGCAGCCCGGCGCCGTGCAGCGCGAAACTAACGGGCAAGCCTGCCCGGTGTTCTGGTCGGACGACTATAAAGCCCCCCGGCTGCCTTCGCCCCAGGATTGGGTGCTGGTGCTGGAACGGGCCAAACCGTGAGCTGAGCCCTGGCGGCCCGCCGGGCCGCGACAAAGATGCGGGCCGGTGGCCGGGATCACCCCGTGCTTCCGCAGTCGAGCGCCAGGTGGGAGCGCCCTCAAACACCACCATCTGCAGCGGCGCGCCGGAGGCCGCAACGGAATGGGAGAAGATTTCCTGTAACCTTTTGCGGATTTTGCTGCTTATCAATGTGGAAAGGATCACTGTGTATGAAAGCCGGGTCCAGGAAGGCCGGATGCCTTAGGGTTCAGCCTGCCGCCGCCTCAGCGGATTGGGCGGGGGGGGCACGGTTTCACGCTCATCGAGTTGCTGGTGGTCATCGCTGTCATCGCCATTCTGGCCGCCCTGCTGCTGCCGGCCCTGGGCCGGGCCAAGGCGAAGGCCCGGCTGGCAACTTGCCGGAGCAACCTGCACCAACTGGGCGTGGGCCTGCCAGGTTGACCATAACACCAACCTGGTTAGGGAGAACGTCAACCCTACGGGCTACTAAATAGATGGTGCGCGCCCCGAAGTGGGTGTCCTATCCTGGCGGGGTATGGACAACGCGACTGATTTCCACATGAGCCCGGAGGAGTTCCGTCACTGGGGCCATGAGGTGGTGGATTGGATAGCGGCCTACCAGCAGCGGGTCGAGGCCCTGCCGGTCCAGTCTCCCGCCGGGCCCGGGCAAATCCGCGCCTCGCTGCCTGAGCGGCCTCCGCTGCGGGGCGAGGGCTTCGCCGGCATCCTGGCGGACGTGGACCGGCTGGTGCTGCCGGGCATCATGCATTGGCAATCGCCGAATTTCTTCGGCTATTTTCCGGCCAACAACTCCGGGCCGTCCATCCTGGGCGAGTTGCTGTGCGCGGGCCTGGGGGTGCAAGGGATGTTGTGGGCCACCAGCCCCGCCTGCACGGAGCTGGAGACCCTCATGTTGGACTGGATGGCGGACCTGGCGGGCCTGCCGGCGAGCTTCCGGTCGGACGGCAAGGGCGGGGGCGTGATCCAGGACAGCGCCTCGAGCGCCGTGCTGTGCGCGCTGCTGGCCGCCCGCGAGCGCGCCACGGGCTTCCAGACCAATGAATCGGGCTGCACCGGGCGGCTGGTCGCCTACACCTCCGCGCACGCGCATTCCTCGGTCGAGAAGGCCGTGAAGATCGCCGGCCTGGGACGCGGCAACTTGCGGTTCATCGAAACCGACGCACAGTGCGCGATGCGCCCCGAGGCCCTCGAGCGCCAAATCGCCCAGGACCGCCAGGCCGGCCTCCGGCCCTGCTTTGTCGCGGCCACCGCCGGCACGACCTCCTCCAACGGCTTCGATCCCCTCTCTGCCCTGGGCCCCATCTGCCGCCGCCAGGGCCTGTGGCTGCACGTGGACGCCGCCATGGCCGGCGCCGCCGCCCTCTGCCCGGAGTTCCGCCACCTCTTCCAAGGACTTGAGCTGGCCGACTCCTACGCCTTCAATCCGCACAAGTGGATGTTCACCAATTTCGACTGCGACTGCTTCTATGTGGCCGACCGCGCGGCGCTCATCCGGACCTTGAGCGTCCTGCCGGAGTACCTGCGAAACCAGGCGACCGAGTCGGGCGCGGTCATCGATTATCGCGACTGGCAAGTGCCGCTGGGCCGGCGCTTCCGCGCCCTCAAGCTCTGGTTCGTCATCCGCCACTACGGCGTCGAAGGCCTGCAGTATCACATCCGCCGGCACGTCGAGCTGGCCCGCCAATTCGCCGGCTGGGTCGCGGCCTCGCCCGATTTCCAACTCCTCGCGCCGGCGCCGCTGAACCTGGTTTGCTTCGCCCATCGCGCCGGGGACGCGTTCAACCGGCGCTTGCTCGAGCGCCTCAACGCCGAAGGCCACCTCTTCCTGACGCACACCGTGCTCG
>Ga0326728_10011692_pt1 | contig 19881 bp, 16 predicted proteins | sample MB3enrmetagenome_FD_207602 | JGI IMG/M metagenome (GOLD analysis project Ga0326728, IMG submission 207602) | Lab enriched peat soil microbial communities from McLean, Ithaca, NY, United States - MB31MN | ecosystem: Environmental > Terrestrial > Soil > Wetlands > Peat | place: USA: New York... | reverse complement strand
GAGAGCAAGCGTTACATCGCTGGCAGAGAAAGGCTGACACCTTAAGGAACAGGTTGTGGAAGGGCGACGCTCGGATCAGAAAGGTGTCGGGCCGTGCCATTAGAAAAGTGTTAATCTCACTTAGAATGCAGTCGATTCTCGATGCGTGGCTTTTATGTAGGAGGCGCTAGAGGAGGAAGAAACGAAGGAGGATCACAGCCCCATGTCACGTGCAAAAGAAGAAAGATTCGCCTTCGGCTCAGTGTTAGAAGCGCTCAGCCGGGGGCTATATCCTGACAAGCGTCATGTCTTGCGTGAGTTCGTACAAAATTCCTATGACAGCCTCTCTGAACTGAGGCGAGAAGTCCCAAAATCTCTACTCTCGCCCATCGAGATCAAAATTGACGCTCCGTCTATTTTCATCGGTGACAAGGGCCTCGGGATGCGAGCAGAACAGGTCAAGCAATATCGGTACTTAGGTTTCTCAGAGAAACAGCCGGCCATGCACGCCGGCTTCAGAGGGATTGGAAAGTATTCCGCTGTCGCAATCGCAGAAAAGATCATTGTGGACTCTTCACCGCTCGGAGAAGCTAAACGCTACCGCGCCGTGATCCACGCTGACCGAATGATGGATACGCTTCATAAGGAGAAGAACCCGCCCCTGGAGAGGATCCTACGCGAAAACACGGAATTTTCAGAGACAGCTGGACGTCGGGATGACCATTTCACTTTTGTCGAATTACACAAAATTCGAAGTGATGCAGCCGAGCTCATGAACATGGAAAAGATCCGCAATTACATGATGAGAATCGGTCCAGCACCGCTTGACCTAACTTTTCCTTACGCGGCCAAGATCGAAAAGGAACTTAAAGAAAATGTGCCCAACTACCTGTCAGTTGAAATCAAGTTGAATGGACAAAGTCTCTTCAAGCCGTTTTTCGAAAACTGCTCAGAGCCGGAATTCGAAACAGTCCTTTTCGACGACAAAAAACCAGAGGTTTTGGCGTTCTGCTGGTATTGCCAAAATCAAGCCAAGGGCCAGCTTGATCCAAAAGAGGACGCTGGCCTGATCTTTAGGGTAAAAAATATTGCTGTTGGCGACGGGCAGTTGAGTAGACGGATGCTGTGGAAAACTACACCTGAAAGGTCATTTTACTTCTTCGGAGAGATTCACGTCCTCGATCCTGAGGTGGTTCCGTCTTCTGATCGAACAGACTTTGAAGACAACAGTGCGCGAGAACAGTTGATTAGCCGGTGCTTAAGGGTGTCGACCATTCTTAGGAAAAAGGCTGGCGAGGAGTCGGCACTGAGGAGATTTGACGAAACGCTTGAAAAGGGAAACCAGATCATTGCCACCCGCGAAGATGAGATAAACGCCGGGGAGGTGCCCGTCGAACTTAAAGACGAGGTTGTCTTCGAGATACAGAAGCTACAGGAGGATGTTAGAAAGCGCCTTGGAGGTCCGAAAACACCACAATCGGCAAGGCGCGCGCAGAGGTTATTGGGAAAAACTCGCCGAATTTTGAGATTTGTGAAAGGAGGTCAGAAGGGTTTTGTTGACCTGCAGGCTGAACTGAACTTCGACCCTAAACTCCGTACTTTGTACGACACCATAATGGAAGTGCTCCGCGAAGAGTTCAGACAGCAGCCGGATCGCCTAGAAAGATTGGTTCGCCGTATTCATGATGCGCTCAGAGCGAGGCTTTCCGCTTGAGACGAATCCCACAGACATTTACGCGGAACAAGGAAGTGGTTCGTTCACTTCAACGTGAGACCATTGAGGAACATTTTCGTTTGGAGCGTCTCGGGAACTTAAGATATTTCGGTTTGCCGTCGAGCAGTTTGGGAGATATTTCACAATGGAATGATCTTTTCGGCGAGTTCGTAGCGGTCGAGAGAGGAGAAGAGGATAAGGAGTGGGAGCTGCAGCATGATCTTGCACTTCAGGCCTATCAAACCGGCCTTCTCGAAAAGATAAAACTCCTTCGCGGTGACATCGATTCGATGATTCGGACGGGAAAGGACCCATTCCGTAGAAAAGTAAAATTCCCGTTCGACGTTGTCTCTCTCGACTACAGTGGGGGCCTCTTCTATCGGGACGCTAAGGGAGACTTGGGTAGGCTGAAAGCCATCTCAGCGCTCTTTGAGCGACAAGCACCAGCAAAAGGGGACTTTGTTCTGCTAATCTCCTGTAACTTGGATCAAGTCGACCAGGGAGAGGTGAGGAACACGTTGGCGAACATGAAGACCGAGCTCGTTAGATATGGACAGCAGGGCAACGAGGTTCTGGATGCATATTTGAGGCACGAAAGAGAAGAGTGCCGGCTGAAGCTCTATCTTCCCTTCTACGTAAACAAGGAAGCTGCGAAAAATCACTTCAACTGCGATACGAAGAAAGTGATCTTCTATGAGGGGAATCGGAGAGTTCGGATGATGGCCTTTCGCTTTCGATTGTCTTATGACGAAAGGACCCAATCGCTGCGGGAGCCGCGCGAAAGATTGAGTCAAATCATCAATCAGCCGTTCATCGAAGTGCGAGAAGGCAGTTGTATAGAAACGACATTGGATCTACCCAAAGTCGAGCCAGCGACACAAAGGAGAGCCGATGAAGAGAAGTGACTCCCGCCTCGTGGGGACCCCACGGATTGACACGCAATTTCAAATAACCGCCCTTTCGGGAAATCCGAAGCGGAAGACAGCACTATTAATCAATCCACCGGTGTATGACACGCAGTATTGGGCGGAGTGGGCACAACCATATGGGTTGCTTCGTATAGCAGCACTTCTAAAAAAGCACGAATACAAGAAGCTCTGGCTTTTCGACTTCATGGAGACCGGCATAGAGAAAGAGGTGCCAAGCCATAGAATCAATCCTGACGAAGGCTACGGAGAACAGGACCGGCCGACTGAGAAGGTCAAACCGATTACTCTCGAGAAAGATGGACAGCGGTTGGAGCTCTTCAAGCGACATTTTGGAAGAGATTGGGGGGATTTCGAAGAGTGGCTTAGGAGACGAGGGTTGAGCGCACGAACACCCCCGTCCGAGGTCTGGATTTCTTCGGTCATGACCTATTGGTGGGAGTCGACGCGGGATTTGACAGTTCGACTGAGACGCTATTTCGGGAAACGTACGAGAATAATAATCGGCGGCATCTATCCAACACTAGTCCCAGAGCACGTCGCCGAAATGACTGCAGCTGATATTGTAGTCGCCGGTGAAATTGAGGAAGCGAATGATTTATGGACGGACGTTTCTCTCTACCGAGAAAAACCTACCTATTCGATCATAACGCCCAGCCGAGGCTGTCCGTATAATTGCAGCTATTGCGCGCAAAACACGATCAATGCAGGAAATACGAAGGTTCGGTATAGAGATCCAAAGGATGTAGTCGCTGAGATGCGACACAAGTATGAAAGATATGGCATCAGAGACTTTGCATTCTACGCTGACTTCCTTTTAATAAACTTTAGAGCGAATATCATCCCAATTCTCAAACAGATCATTACAGAAAAACTGCCCTTCCGTCTTTATGCTCCAGAGGGGCTCGACACACGATTTCTTAGCCAATCCCAGGAATTGGTTGATTTGATGAAGGCAGCTCATTTTCAGAAAATATACCTTCCAGTCGAAAGCATCGATGATGAGTACGTGCGTACTCTCAATCGGAGGCACGTTAAGCTGGAACACTTTGTTCGCGCTGCACGCATGTGCGAAGTCGCAGGGTTTAGGTTGCGCAATCTCGAAGTTAACGCCTATGTCTTATATGGTCTCCCAAAGGAAAAGATAGAACGCGTCGTGCGTACAAGTCTGTTTGTTTCCGAGGTTGTCGGTTCGATTATACCAATGCTCTTCACCCCTGTTCCGTCCACGGCGATCTTTCAGGAATACCTCCCCTATTTTCGGCAAAGGGGATGGGACAAGAATCTTCACCAGCTGAATGGAAAACTGTTTCCTTTTCTTCATCTAAACGAAGGAGCGCTATCTGATTACGTTGATTTGCAGCGACTAATGTTCATGCTCAATGCCCACTATCGCGGTCGATCGTTCAGGCTCTTCGGCGACACTCGTGTGAGTAAATCACTCGTCGAGAACGTCCGGAATGGTTTTGAATCTTTTCTTAAAACATATGCGGAAGGAAGCATTTCTCAGGATTTAAGGGGCAATCCCGTAGGCAGCGCCAATGACACCAACCATGTTGACGGTGACGTGCTCCTCCGACCCCCTGCCCTTACGGTTTTGGATTAAAACTAAATGGGGTAGGCTGCGGATAGCTCACAAAAAGGGCTGCGCTTTGAACGCAGCCCCGCATAGCTGCTGGTTTGTACTTTCTATTTCTGCCGCTTCTTTGTCATTGGCTGTCGAATAGGCGCAGTGGCGTTGCCAGACTTTTTGTCGGTCTTCGCCTCGGTTCGATGGGTGTCTGATTTGTTCGCTAGTTCCGCTCGGACTACGGCGGCTACCTTCGCCGTATCGACTTTGTACCGCGTCGCCGTGCGCACGAGGTGTGAGTCTTTGGCCAGTGATTGCCTCGGGTTGTAGCCTGGGCAATACAGGTCGGAAACAAGAGCGCAGATAACAAGAAAACGATGGAGTTCTGCGGCGGTCATGGCTTCTACTGCTGTCGCCACAATCTTCTCGTAATCCACGGTTTCAGCGCCCCATGATGTTTTGCTTTTCTTCTCGTCCCAAGCGTAGAGCTTGGAGAGGCGGCGGTGATTGTCATGGCCCAAACGCCGGAAGTAGTCAAGGGCTACCATCTCCAAGTCGGGCCGGGACAGAACGTCCGGCAACTTCTTGCAGATGGCTTCGAGGATGCGCACACGGGACAGTTTCTCGACTCGCTCGGCAAGTGCTTCCTTCTTGTGTTGGGCTTGCTCCTGCGTCGTCGGCTGGTAGCGAGTCACTCGATTGTGAACGTCGCATTTTTCGGTCTGGCAAAGGTAGAAGATGCTGCCAGCACCCTTGCCGTCAATGAGAACGGCGGCTTTCGTGTTGGGGCACTCCCCTTTTGCTTTGGCTTTACGGTACTGCCCTTCAAAGAGCACGTCTTTGGCATGGCCGTTTGCCTGCCATGCGGGAGCCTGTGAAACTCGGAGAGGCTTCTCGCCTTTCTCCTCAAGCGGCTTCGCGTGAATTTGCACGAGTGCTTCGACCTTGGCTCGGTAGCATTCGCGGTCCGTGCAAATGGATTTCTGCCGGACTTCGGGAAATAGAAGTGGATTGCTGCCCGTTCGTTTCGGGCAACGAGCGCACGCACCCGCTTTGGGCAGAAGCGTTTCGTCCTGCGGGTCGAAAGGCGCGTTCGTAAGGTCCAGATGAATTTCGCGCTCAATCCATGCTCGAAGCTCCCGCACGGTTGTCGCCTCGGCCTTCTTGTCTTTCAGGATGGCGGCGGCGTTCCGGTATTGCGGGAAGCATTCCTGTAGAGCGCGGCGTTGGTCGTTCGGTTGTAGCCGTGCGATTTCAAACGCATGGGCAACCGTCAGCTTGTCCTCATAGAACGCTTGCTTCGCTTCGGGAATGAGTTGAATTAAGCGCAGCCGCCCACTGACGTAGGCCGACGACCTGCCAACTCGGGCAGCAATGCTGTCAACGGTGTAAGTGTCGGGTTGAAGTTCGATAAGGGCGGCGTATCCTTGCGCCTCATCGAGCGGATGCACGTCCACGCGCTGCACGTTCTCGATGACCTGTAGCTCTAGTGCTTGCGCGTCAGTCAGTTCACGCACTGTTGCCGGGATGCTCTCAAGTTTTGCGAGCTTTGAGGCACGGTAGCGGCGCGTTCCGGCCACAAGCTCATACGTGCCCGCTTCCCCTTCGGGAAGCGGGCGCAAGAGAATGGGTTGGAGTACGCCGTGTTGTCTGATGTTGTCCGCGAGTTCCGCCAGCTTCGCTTCATCAAAGAAGCGTCGCGGGTTGGTTTTGGATTCGCGGATTTTCGCTAAAGGAATGTCCTGAATAGATGAAACCACAGGGGGGACTGCTTTCGTTCCACTTGCTACCATCGTTGCGTTCATTTGCTTTAGTCTCCTTTTGTTAAGAAATTTGTTTGGGCCTAATACTCTTCGGGTAGCAAAAGCGTGGTCACAGAACGGTCCGATTCCGTGATAATCCACAACTTGTCGCCAGCGTGTGTGCGGTAGGCGCTCAAGAGCCGGAACCCGTGCTCTAAGCTGTAATCGTTTTCCTTGCGGTCCTCGTCGGGCAAATCGCCCCACTCGCGGTTGACATGGCGCGTGAGGAACTCGCCCGGCTGTTGTCCTGATTTCTTAAGCGCGGCCAAAGCGCCCGGTGTTGCGACGATCTGGCCGAGTTCAAAAGCAGGTTGTTTGCTGAGTTGTTGCATTGGAAAAACTCCTTTCGTTGGTTTCGTTTTTGCTTCTTAGAGGCACCGCAGAAGGCGGTGCATTAAAAGCAAATGCCCTTCCTGGCGGGGCGAGGCGCCTGGCCGCCCGCGCTGTCAAGGCCGCGTGGTTTTCGCGTTCATCGGAGCGGAGCGTGAGAGCCTTGACAGAACAAGCGGGTGGTCCAGGCGCAGGTTTTCAGCAGGAAGGGCACAGAAATGGGATCTGAAAGCTTGTGTACCGCAACTACTTGATCCTTGGTTTTTGTGATTATGCACACGTCAAGTAGGGCAGGCTTTATTCGTCTTGAGCGGGTTAGGGGGCTCAAGCTTATTCTTCGAAGCAAGGTTTCAAGCATATAATCTGGGCAATAGTTGTGATCCAGTGAGGACACGATGACAATCCCGACTGTGACGACTGGGGCTCTCGAAGAGGCAATGAATCTATTCGACAAAGAGCTGCGAAACACACCCTATTGGGCCAAATGGCAGGAAGATAAGACGTACCGCTACGCTATCGAGCAACACGGGCAGCTCTATCCGGTAAAAAAGGTTGTATCTCTAGCCACTGGAACTCCAGTGACCGAGTTTTCCGGCGGCGACCAAGCGAATGCATACGTTGAAAAGCGAGGATTTAAGGTTATAGAGTTGCCGGAGCGCGCCACTCACACCTGGATTTTTCAAGCAAATCCTGAAATTTATGACACACGGGGAGCTGTCGGGCAACTGTCGGAACTGACGTGGCTTGTAGCTAGATACAAGGACGAAATAGGGCCTGGAGACAGGGTATACCTCTGGGAATCGGGGCCAGGCGGCGGAATTGTTTCCGTTGCAGAGGTTCTAGATCGGCCCAATGTTCGCCCGATGCCACAGGAAGAAGTTCCGTTCGTCAGGAAGATGGGGAAACTTGAATCGGAAAATGCGCGAGTTCATCTCCGTGTTGTAGGAGTCGTAGAGCCTGTCCTAACAAGGGCAGAAATCTCGTTACGGCCCGAACTAGCAAATCTGCAAATTCTGAAACAACCTCAGGGAACTAACTTCGCGGTTGAGAAACAAGAAGCAAAGGTCTTGGAAGATCTACTGGCCGAGCGAATTAAAAGCAACCGATCGCCTGTAGATTTCACGGCGCCTGAAACCCTACGAAGACTATATGGTGAGTTCCAAAAGGATGAGGGAAGTTACGCAGAGTGGTGGACAAAGCTGACGACCTTTCTTCAGATGATGGAACAGGCGAACGAATCGGACCGTGCGAGATTGGAATTTCAGCAGCGTATATGGGACGAGAACCCTGTGAGTGCTGTTGGGCAGGGCTTCATCTCTGTAGACAAAGCCCTTGAAGACGAGGAGTTTCGAAAATGGATAGCGGCAAAGTCTTTGGAGCCGTTGCCTGAAGAACCGGATGAAGCGAGTGCGAGACTTGCGGAATTCGCTGATGCGGTAGTGGAGCGGATACGCCCGTACTGTCGCCAAATCCCTTACCTAAAAATATTCCGCGTTCTCACGGCTTTCTTTCCGGGGCACTTCACGACGATAGCTGATCGAGGAAAACTCAAAGAGGTCCACATTGCGATGCTGAAGGGCACCGGCGGTCCCTGGTCGCCACAGTTCGAGAGTTCAGCCAGCCACGCAGTTAAGCGCCACGCAAACATTTTGACTCGTCTCACCGAAGTATTAGGGCCGCTCCCCGCCGATTTGGCAGGTTTAGCGCGGCGGATAAGCTTTCCTTGGTACTTGTATGAAATATTGCACAAACAAGGCGCATCTGGTGGAAACAGTTCCGTTGCGACGGATTCGCTTACCGCAGTGGCGGAGGAACTGTTGATTGATCGGGACTACTTAGCTGGTGTGATCAGACTATTGGAGAAGAAGAGACAGCTTATTTTTTACGGTCCCCCGGGCACGGGCAAGACCTTTATCGCCCGAAGGGTGGCCCGCTTTCTTGGAGGCAGTGACGAAAGAATCGAGACAGTTCAATTTCATGCCTCGTATGCGTACGAAGACTTCGTCGAAGGCTATAGACCAAAACTTTTGTCGAATGGGCAGCCGGGTTTCGACTTAGTAGATGGCCCATTGAAGCGAATAGCTAATAAGGCGCGAAACAATCCAGACGAAACGCATATTCTTCTAATTGATGAAGTGAACCGTGGAAACGTGGCGAAGGTCTTTGGCGAACTATTTTATCTCTTGGAGTATCGGGATGAGCAAATCGCTCTCCTTTACTCCAGAAATAGATTCAAGCTCTGCGAGAACCTGTTCGTAATTGCGACGATGAATACGGCAGATCGTTCAATCGCGTTGTTGGATGCTGCTCTTAGGCGTCGATTCTATTTCATTCCTTTTTTCCCTGACGAACCACCCATTCAAGGCTTACTTCGAAGATGGCTTCAGAAGAACAAGGAGAATCTGTTGTGGGTTGCGGATGTGGTGGATGGGGCGAATGAGAAATTGAAAGACCGGAACGCGGCTATTGGCCCGAGCCACTTTATGGTTCCACATCTAAGCGAGGAATGGGTTCGCCTGATATGGAAGCATTCGATTATACCGAACCTCGCTGAACAGTTCTTTGGACAGGAGGATCGGTTAAGTGAATTTGAACTCGAAAGTCTTCGCCAGAGTATTGCCAACGCCTGATTAGTGCTATGCGCAAACTCGTGTTAACCGAATACTCGGTCGAGTCCTCCGTTCAATTGAGCGCGGAGGACTGTGACGCTTTGCGCGGACTTAACGCTGAGATCACAATTTCCCCGTCCATTGGCAGCCCTGGGTGCTACGACCTTGTGCCTTCCTCCTGGATTGGGGCCATTGAACTCCCAAATTTAACCGTCCAGATCCGTCCCAAGATAGCGATCAGTAGAGTCCTTTTTCTTCTGTCGTACGCCATGGACCCAAAGCATTGGCGGGACATTGAGTTCAATTTTGGTAAGGAAGATTCGCTCTTTGAGGCCATCATCCCGGGGTTTGTTTTCCATATCAAAAGAGCGTTTTCCCGGGGACTTTTAAAAAGCTATCGCTTGGAGGAAACCGCCTTACCAACTTTTCGTGGGCGTTTTCGAGTACAAGACCAACTCAATCGACATTTCGGAATTGCCCCCCCGGTCGAAGTCACCTATGACGAATTTACTGACGATATCGAGGAGAATAGGCTGATAAAGGCAGCGCTGCATTGTCTCGAAAGAATGCTGATCAGATCTAATGAAATGCGGCATCAGGTGCGTCATTTCCAATCGATCCTCCATTCTGTGGAGCTGGTCGCGTATGATCCCCGGCGACTGCCAACGGTCTACTACACGCGACTAAACCATCAGTATCGAGGAGTAGTTGAGCTGGCCAAACTCATTCTGAGGTCGGTTTCCTATGACCTCAAGTTTGGTACTGTGAGCGCGGCCGCTTTTCTAGTGGACATGAATGATGTTTTCGAGAAGTTTGTGCTGGCCGCGTTGCGGGAAGCTCTGGGACTGTCTGAGTGGCAGTTTCCGTCTAATGCCAGCAATCATTTAGTTTTTTTGGACAGGGCAAAGAAAGTCTCGCTAAAGCCCGACTTGTCGTGGTGGGAGGGCCCCAAGTGTGTGTTTGTAGGGGACGCTAAATACAAGAGGATCAATGTGAGCGGGATTAAGCATCCCGACCTATATCAGCTTCTTGCTTATGCGATTGCGACGGGACTACCAGGTGGATTACTTTGTTACGCTGCGGGGGAAGGGGAGCCCGCGATTCATGAAGTTGTAGATATTGGAAAGCAACTGCAAGTGACTTCGATTGACTTGTCTGGAGATCCAAAGGAAATCCTTGCCGACATGGAAAGGATCGCCGTGATTGTAAGAGGGTTGAGGGCAAGGGGAAATCTCCTACGGCAAGCCTCGTAGTTTGAGGAGGCCAGGCTACGGCATCGCAGCTTTTTTTCCGCGACTCGGTGCTGTATTCGGAGTTACAGTATTGGTGCTCGGGGGGATGTCTTGCAGAGGGAGGCCACGTAAAGATGATTATTGGAGACCGCTTGCGAGAGATGCGTGAGGGGAAGAAGCTTTCGCAGGGGGATATTGAAAAGCGGACTGGCTTGCTTCGATGCTACATATCGCGCGTCGAAAACGGACACACTGTCCCCGCCATCGAAACGCTGGAGAAGCTCGCTCGGGCATTGGAAATCCCGCTTTACCAGCTCTTTTATGATGGGGAGGAGCCACCCAGACTGCCGAATCTTCTCAAGCGGAAGTCCTCAGAGGATATCGTGTGGGGCGCTGCGGGCAAAGATGCTCGCTATCTCAACAAGCTTCGGCGTCTATTGGCCAAGTCGGAAGAAGAAGATCGCAAGCTTCTTCTATGCATGGCCCAGAAAATGGCTGGCAGCAAGAATGGCCGCAGCGCAGCAAGCAACTAATTCTGGGATGTGGGGTTTAATGACGATAGCTCTGCGGGAGTCCCGCACAGACAGGAACAATCCCTCAGGGTGAATTGAAAGGACGTATAGCCACACCGAAGTGGGGCTGCAAGAGGTGAACAGATGGACTTGAGCTGCCCGAAGTGCAAAAATACAGATCTCAAGAAGGTCTCTTTGGCCTACCAAGAGGGACTTTACCGTAGTAACGCCCGTACCCGCCTGAGTGCCGCTCTGGTTGGGGGTAACGGACCCGACCTCCTAGTTGGTCGTGCGGTCACGCAGGCATCCCACCAATCTGCCCTTTCGAAGCGACTGAGCCCTCCAGTAAGGTGGTCCTATCTGAAGGTCGGGTCTTGGTCCGTACTGGCGTTTCTGTGCGTCGGCTGGCTGGTCTTTTACGTCAACACGGTGACGACGAATTCCTCAACGGTGTCGTCTCCTGCGCTGACATTCTTCGTTTTGATTTTCGCCGCCATCTTCGCTCTTCTGTTGTTCCTCGTCTGGAGGCACAACCACTCGACCTACCTTCAACGATACGCCGAGTGGGACCGCTCTTTCCTTTGCTCGCGATGTGGCGTCGTGAGCCAACACCCCCACGGCAGTATCTCTTCGCCTTAGCGCCTTACCAGTCACGGCTTCCTAAGAGCTACGATGCTCTCCCGCAGATATTCGCGCAGATAGGGAAAACGTTTGAGTTGTTGCCCTGAAGTGTTTGCCCTGCGACACTTCGAGATGAGGTCAACGCTGAATCCAATCTGCTCGGCTAAGGTCGCCAGTAACAGATCAGTCGCGACCACGATTCCAACGTAAGCACTCTGATCGACAATTATGAAGCATCTGCCGCCACTGACCAGAGAGGTGAAGATCGAAGCGAGGACCTGCTGCATGTCATCGAAGTAGCCGCGCAAGAGGTTAGGGACAATTCGTGTACGAGCATCGCGTTTCCCCAGTAGCTTTTCTTTTTCGGGGACTGCAGACAGAATTTCGGCGCAAGTCATTTCAACAAGGTCACACGTGCTTTGCAATTCGTAGCCGTAAGAGATGCGGTAATTCCTAACTGCATTTGCACGTTTTGTCACTAGGGAATCGAGGTTACAGTACTCGCCTAGGAGCAATTCGAGCTTGTACGACTCAAAATAATCAAAGGAATTTGCATAGGGAGGAGAAAAGATGACCGTCGCCGCCCGTTTGTTGGTCTCAGTAGCGAAACGCTTAGCAGCGATCTCGCAGGAAAGTGCAGAGCACTCCACAGAACTGCCCTTGACGCGATCAGTGATGTTCCGGGCTTGAATGTCAGCCATAAACGTGCGGAGTTTTGCCGCGAAGAAAGAACGGACATCCGTAACACGACAGGGGACAGTCGCAAGTCCGTTCCCGTCCTTCTTCCGATTGCTGCAATCTTCGATGATCGAGAGCCACGCCATCTTTGCGAGCGAGAAAGCTGAACGGGAAGAGAGGCCCTCCATAGCTCGGCGGATCACAAGAAGTTCTTTGAGGTTGTCCGGCGGAAAGTACTTTCTTGTTTCGGCCTCGGTTCCGAATTGATATTTCTTGCTTTCAGAAACAATTCTCGACAGTAGGTCGCTCAGCTGCACCAAATCGGAAGCTGAGTAAAGGCACGTTTTTGCGTTAGTTAGGTCAACCGCATAAGGATTAACATCACAGCCCAAGGCATCAAAGCCGAGGTCGTTTGCGGCCACAACTGTGGTCCCAGACCCACACATGGGGTCCATCACGTAGTGTTGAGATCGGTCCAGATCAGACCGCCTGATTAGCTCGTGAACGAGCTTCGGACTATATCCTTCCCTGTAACGAGCCCACCGATGAAACGGCTGCGAGTGGACTGTGGAAGTATTTACGAGATCGGCAAAAAAAGAAGATTCGTCTGCATAATGATACCGACTCTGCAAGTCATCCAGTTTTCTGTAAAGGGAGCAGTCATGAACTGCCCGCAGTTCCGGGACTTTCGTCTCGCAGTCGCGCTCTACGTCGCCCAATTTCATCTGGACCGCACTACCAAGCCTACTCATGCCACTCTCCCGTTCCTCCGTCTCGATGAAAGTGTCTTTCCAGAATACTCTCTATATCGTCTATGCCAAAAGCAGACTGCAGCTGTGCAAATCCATCCTCTGAAGAAGCGAGTGTCACAAACAACGGGATGAGTTTTGGAAATATATTGACGTAGAGCTCGCTTGTCGAACAGTTCATGTTTCGATTCAAAGCCGCCCTTGCTAACTGGGTTACAAGGCGTGGTATCTCGGAGGTATCGATGGAATTCTTGTGGCCTTTTGGGGTCGGAGTTTTCAGAAACGTATAAATGAAATCCCCGTGGAGAGATCCTGCAAAGCGCGTGTGTGCAGTGTTCTTATAGTTTTCAATCGGCTCTTGGTAGATGACCCCCCGTACGTCGAGGTAAAACCCAGACTTGATTGCCGCCCGAACAACTGAGTACCAAGCATAGATGTCCTTGTTATTGAACGTGAATACCAAAGGACAGTTCGGCTTGAGGACTCGGTAGCACTCGGAGAAAATCCGCTGTAGCCCTTGCGCGTAATCCTCGTAGGTTTTTTGGGCAACCTTTCGGTGCACAAGCACCTCGTCAGACAATCCGAGTTGGGTGGCCGTAAGCCCAAGCTCATCGCGCAGCCACACGAGCCAGAACGCGCTTAACTCGCCGTACTGCACATTGCTTCCATACGGGGGATCAGTCAGGACGAGATCAACGCTGTTGTTAGGGATCGGCAAGGAATCTGATGATCTTGTCCAGAGAATATGGGTTCCGCCCTCTGACAACTCTGCAAACGTTTGGACCTTATGGAGGTTGGGCAATTTGTGTTGCTGAAACCGAAGACCAGAGACTACTGCCTTGCCTCTTTTTTCAATGTACTCAATCGGGTTAACCTCCACGAACTGGTTCGGTAACCAATAAGCGTGTTTCGTCCATGATGCGGGTCTCCCATCCATCCAAGCCTCAGTCGAAATGGACAGTTTATTCGTATGACGAAGTATCGCACTGAAAGTAAACAAGAGCAGTTTGTAGAGCTGTGGATCAAGATGGGGTTTTTGCTTTCGCAGTTGTTTCAAAAAGTAAGCTAACGCCAGCAAATGTCGACGTGTGAAGAAATCATCAAAAGTAAGGAACCCTTTTCGGTGAAGGCAATCTTCTGCTTGACGGTCCCACTCGCCGGGAATTGGGTCAGTCGGATACCACAGTTTGTGCTTAGATACGAGCTTCGTGAATTGACTCTCAGCATCTGCTAAACGGGCCTGATCCATGTCGCTCGGACGGACTCGGCTTTGCTTTTTGCACCGTCGGCATCGATATATGACCCAAAGCAGCTCCTGACCAATCCGGCGTGCATCGGCAGCCGAAATCTCCTTTTGACAGTCATGACACTTGTACGAGCCATTGGAGATCTTGTTTTCGTCCGCGAGACTAGCCTTACTGCCGCACGACCCGCATTTCACCAAATAAGCCATTTCGTACCAGCGGACATCTACTTCAACCCCGCAATCACGACACGCTGTGGTAAAAAATGGCCGGATGAACGTGGAGACCAGATCCCGCAGTTTTAGGAGTTCGTGAGAATACTCTTGGACGGAAACGACAGTGGTCTGACAGTCCGAGATGAACGTGGCAAGTGGATTGCGGTCTACAGCGACGACTTTACGTCCTGTCGAAATCCCTTCAAAGAGGGTCACTCCCCCGCCGCAGAAGCAATCAAGGACGATGTCATTCTGCTGTGAATAGAAGTCGATCAGCCACCGAAAGACATTGTGCGGACGTCGGGCGAAATACTTGTGCATCTTGTACACAAGCGTGTGTCCGTCGGCTTCAATTCCATTTTCTATGAAGCGAAAAGTGTCAGTTTCTTCGTGCTTTTTGAATTTGAGGGCAAGTTGCATTCGTCGAAAAACTCCAGAGCGATCTTATTTTTTGACAGGAATCCAGACCCAAGCGCCATACCCGCCATTCCTGGAAAGGAACTTGGGATCGCTCATTATAAGCTCTTCCTTGATTTTCTGTGCGGCTCCCCCCTTGACGGTGATGATCTTGGTTGTCCAATCGGTCGAGAAAAGGTCATCGAACAACTCCAGATGCCTCATGACGTAGCGGTACTGGTTCCCAGTTGTTAGACGATCCGTCCACACGTCTTTCGCGCTGAAGCCGACGGGATGTGTCGTGTTTAGCTGCGCGCGTACTTTCTCGCGATTTGCTTCGCTTGTCAGTTCGACATTTGGAACCTTCTCCCGAATCCATGATATTCGACGGCAGATCTCCTCAATCGAGTTTTCCATGCTGGCCGAAGGCTGGATTGAATAGAGTCCGTAGAGAAACTCTATATATGTCATGCGGCCCATCGCTCGGAGCACTTCAAAAGCTGCTCTGTACGGGAAGAGTTGGAATCCGTTCGAAATCTCCGAATAGAGCAACATTTGGTTCTTAAACAGAACTGGGAAAGAAATCTTTTTCTCTAAATACTGGATACCTAAGGGTGTTAACCGAAAATGGTTTTTGTCGATTGTTGCTATCATGCCCAATCTTACAGAATGGGACACGTTATTATGGCTATCTTTCAGTCTGGAGGTCGTGCAAACGTCTTTGGCGTTTTTGAACTTTGAGAGGGTGACATCGACAAGAGGCTTGTAGGTGTCCACATTGTAATCTCCGAGAGTCTTGAACACTCGCGTGTAAGTGCTAATGCGCTCTTTCTTGCCGAGTCGAGATCCCATCCCCACAGTTCCTGTTGGGTCCCTGTTCACGTCGGCGATTCGAACGGTCAGATGTTCGTAAAACGCTTCTATGTTGACATCCTCTGGCAGAATCAAAACTAGCTTCCCAGTCCCCTTGTTGGCCCGTCCAGTCTTGCCTTGCACTGCTCGCAAATTGATCGAGTCAATCCACTCTGCGAGGGTTTCGTCCTGATCTCGCATTGCTTGAATGACGTTGTGAAGCCCCTCAAATGCGGTGGCATTGGCGGATTCCACGTCCTGCCCCTTCTCTGGAATGATGAGGGGCACCAGAATGTAAGCGATCTTCCCAGAGGTTCCGTATCGCTGGCGCAATGCGCGTCCTACGGCTTGCACGATGTCAATGGGAGAGTTTCGAGGATCCGCAAAAAACACTGTATCAATCAATGGTATGTCTACGCCCTCAGAAAGGACCCGCACGTTCGACAGCAAACCGAGGTCCGAAGCTTCGAACTCTGAAATCGTCAGGGCTCGGTCGGATGCGGGCTGAGATCCATTCACGTGACCGAAGAAAGTCTTAATGCCGGAAAGACGATCATCAAGAATTACTGGAGCCAGTGATCGAAAGGCACCGACAAACCGTTGCGCTTCCCTCACGCTGGAGTGAAAGCTGATGGCCTTCGTTAATCCGAGTTCAGCGATAGCCCTTGTCAAAAGAAGCTCTCTGAATAGGTTTTGGGCGGTTACTGCTTGGCCTGCAGTTTCGGTGACGTCGGGAGAAACGTATCGGTTGGTGCTGATCAATTTGAGCACTTCTGCTTCTGTGACTCCCCCAAGCACAATCCGATAGTCAGCGATTATCTGTTGAGTGATTGCCTTTCCGAAAGATAGTCGGTGGAACACCGGGCCATACACGCTTTCGTCGTCCATGGAAAAAACGACCCGCTGCGCTTCCTCAGCTATCTCGCGGACTCTTGCCCGCACCATTCGCTCAGTTGCCGTCATGAAAAGGCGCTTTCGGGACTTTATCCCGCTGTCATCGTGTGCCAGAGAGAAGAGTCCTGAGTCGCGAAGCCCTGCTGTCCGGTGGGCCTCATCGAAAATCGTGAGATCGAATTGGAAATTCTTAACTCGGGAGCATCCTTCTGAAAGGACATCGAGAGACTGGTATGTACAGAAGATTACACGCTTCCCGGGCGCCGCCGTTTCAAGGAATCTTGTTATTTCAGCGGGATCAGTCGTGACAGGGACATCCACATCAGATGGGAGCAAAATCGCTTCGTCTTGGTCTATGTTGTCGCTGACCGTGATATCACTACACACGCATAGGTAAGAGAAGGGGACACGTGCCTGATCGACCCATTCGCCGAGCGTCTGGCGAATCAGCGCCAAGCTGGGTGCAAGAAACAGGACCGTTCCCGTTTTGAGTTCCTCGGTCGCCCAGAGCGAAACCAGGGTTTTTCCAGTTCCGCAAGCAGCGATCAGCTTACCCCGATCATGAGCACTGAAACCTGAAACAATATCGTTAAGCATCTCGCGCTGATACGGGCGCGGGGAATGCAATATTTTAGGCTTCGCGCTAGCTTTTGTGGCGAATAGAAACAGCGCTTCAAAGAACTCCACCTGTAATGCTAGGAACTTGTCTTCGAGCACCGATAAATGGTTTCTTTTCTTGCTGGCGACCGCCGGAAGAGCAAAAGTGTTCGCCACTACACATCGAAAGTGGGCGTATTCCCCCTCCGCCCAAAACGTAGCTAATTCTCGTGCACTCGGAGCGACGCGGCCCGAACGAAACTTTGCTTGGTAGGCGACGAGCTCTCCATTTCTGAGAACGATTGCTCCGTCCACACCGTAATCGCTGACTTCCAGCTTCAGCTCATCGACGATCCTCCTCGGGATTCTCCGATCTGGAAAAACGCGAGCGTAGACTTCTGCCGCTTGGTATAGGTCTTTGTGAAAATCGAAATAAAAAAAGACGAACTCCTCAAAGGCATTTCCCTTCTCAGTGTCGTCACTGATGTTTTGTATCTCTTGTTCAAGTTCAGCCCAGTTGGCGTATTTTCTATTAAAAAGACTGTGCATAAGTTCGTCTATTTAGAATGGCCGGAACCACGGCGACGTTCGCCAGCGCCTATCGCGAGGTGGAGTCGATTGATGAAAGCTGGAAACGGCATTTTGAGCGCACGACAGAAAGTGCGCAGTTCGACCACGTCGAGTCGTCGCTCACCCCTCTCGACCTTGCTGATGAAAGACTGGGTTTCTCCGAGACGTTTAGCGAGTCTGGCTTGCGTCAACCCGGCGTCGGCCCTTGCTTTGCGCAAATGGCCAAGGAAGATCCGATATTCTTTGGAAAAAGGAGATTTCTCCATGCTGCAGCGCCTCGGCTTCGTCCTCAGAACGACTCTATAGTCCGTTTTGGAATAGTCCAAAACAGACTATTGACTTTGCGGATTCGAAGGGTAGCTGTTGGGCTGCGCTCTCCTGCTGAGTTCGTGACTCAACCGTCGTACACGCGGGCGACGAGTTGAGTGATGGATCTAGGTAGGGCAAACAAACGGTATCTTTGGATGAATTCTGCTTCGATCATCCTTCTTGCTGTGGCGCTTGCGATTCTGAGTTATCGGGTGGGAGCCCTGAGTTGCCGGTAAGGACGGACTGTCGCCAACGGAGGGTGTGCGAATCAAGTAAGATGGTAGAAGGTTTGATTTTGGAGGATCGTCATGTCCTGTGTGCCCTTCCATGGCCAAAGAACGCGAATGTCGCGAGAGGAGGCGATTGAGAGTTACATTTCCCTGCGGCTTTGCACCGAGGACATCATGCGCCTGAGCTTCCTGGTGGAAGGTCTGCATGGAGGAGGCGTTCAGCTTCTGGCTGAGTCTCGATTCAGCCACGCCGACCTAAAGGATACGGCCAGGACCGCGTTCTTCGGATGGTTTGCAAAACTAACGGATAAAGATACAAGGGCAGTTTACGCATTCGATCCGCTCTTTGTCCTGTTTTCCGACCGGCGAGCGCAGATCAGTGCCGTGCAACAGCAATGCGAGAAGTGCCACGGTGTTCTGCAACAATTCCGTGGCAACGTCGCGTTCCACAGCCTGGACGCAAATTCGAACCCAAATCAAGGCTCGCCAGGCGCTGAGGGACCCAGCGACCTTCCAAGCTCTAGAATTCGCTAGGGTAAATTTTCAGCGGCTCATGACGGACCTGATTGCCGAGGAGTTGAACGCCATCCCAGAACTTCCGGAAAAGCTGACCGAGTTTGGTGTTGCGCACCACCCTGCGTTTGCAAGCGTGGCATCCGCTTTGGGAAGTGGCTCTGGCGTAGGCTCCGCGTTTTTGAGTTGCGAGGTTCTAGACTAAAAGAGGCTCGGAATGTTCAGGGCCAAATGGCGTCTGCGCGGCCGCAGTACCGGACGGTATTGAGATCAACCGGCTTCCGGCTGTTCGCTACGCGCATACGGTTCATTGCATCAAGCGTCTCTGTGTACTGCAGCTGGACATTCTCTGGCCATGCGGGATTGTTCATGCGGGCCACTTTCTCAAACAGTTCTCGGTCATCTGCCTCGACCTTGGCTTGTTCAACCATCGGTCTGGGTTCGTGAAGATAGTCAAGCTCCCACTTCACACTCTTGAGCGGCAGCGGAAGCAGCAGACGGCGCTGGATATGCTGCAAGTCTTCTTCGACCGAGGCGTCTAGAAATATCCGCATCCCTTTTCCGCCGCATTGCTCCGCGGCGTGAGCGCTTATAACCGCAGTTCCGATGAACCGCGACTTGCTGACGGTAACGTTCCCCACGTCTGTCTTTGTGAGGTACTCGATGTCGTAGAACGTGCCTTTGCCAATCCCCATGCGGACCGGCACACCCCACTTGATGAATCGGCGCATTAAATTCCTCGCGACGTGCACGGTACGCACCGAGTTGTCAAACACGAGGAAGGCGCAATCGGAAAAAAGCATCGCTTGAATCCCGCCATAATTGCTCTCTTCCAACACGCACTGGTCCAATACTGTGTTGAAGCGGTTGATTTGTCCCTGCATCTCGGTCGTTGATGCACCGGAGAAACCACTCTCTTCATCTCGGAAATTTCTTACGCGGACCTTGTACTGGTTCGTGGTTGCTGCGAACCCAAGGATGTCCACATAAATCAGAGACCTCGGTTGATCTTCAGACGCCTGTATCTCGTTCATCGAAACCGAGCTTTGCTCCTCTGCTCTGGCCGCTCGCTCCTATTCACCGCCTCTAACCGTATACCTCGAAACGATTGATTTGTATCACCAAAACCAAAAAATAGTGCTTGTCCCTCGGCTTCTGCCGTTGCGCGGCAGAGTCCATTTCTTGGTCCATTCATGGTCCAATAATTGTTCCTCTGGGTTCCGAAGCGCGACTTTGGTAGCCATCCGTGCCGCGTAGTTTCAAGCAGTTACCAAATAACAGTGTACTGTCACGGCAGAGGTCGCGAGTTCGAGTCTCGTCGTCCCCGCCATTCTTTTCA
>Ga0326728_10011689_pt1 | contig 19882 bp, 15 predicted proteins | sample MB3enrmetagenome_FD_207602 | JGI IMG/M metagenome (GOLD analysis project Ga0326728, IMG submission 207602) | Lab enriched peat soil microbial communities from McLean, Ithaca, NY, United States - MB31MN | ecosystem: Environmental > Terrestrial > Soil > Wetlands > Peat | place: USA: New York... | reverse complement strand
TGTGCGCGAGGTCGACATCTTCGACTCCAGCTTCACGGTGAGCAAGGCGCGCGTGCTGGAGATATGCCGCCTGCTCGTTGCAAAGGGCCTGCATCGCCGCGTGATCTGGGACGTGCGAAGCCGCGTGGACACGATCGACGAGGAATTACTCGACGCCCTGCGAGAGGCCGGATGCTACCGGATCTTCTACGGCATTGAATCGGCGAATCCGGAGATTCTATCGACACTGCGCAAGCAGATTGACCTCGGAACGGTGGAGCGCATCATCCGCTACACCAAGAAGGTGGGGATTAGCGCCTTCGGCTATTTCCTGCTAGGCAATCCTGGAGAGACTGAAAATACGGCACGGGAGACCGTTGCTTTTGCGAAACGCCTCCCCCTCGACTTCGCCATTTTCAACAATCTTACGGCGTTTCCGAAAACCAAGCTCTACGAAAGCTATTACCTCCCTCTTGCGGAGCGAGATTTCTGGGCTGAGTACATCACAAAGCCGCAGCCGGATACGGCCTTCATGGGTCGGCCATGGACAACCCTATCGGATGAGCGCCTGCGGCGCCTCGCCCACAGGGCAATGATCGACTTCTACTTCCGACCGGTTCAATTGCTAAGGACGGTCCTGTCCATCCGGTCCAGCGAACAGTTTTTCCGTTACATTGCCGCGGCATGGGATATGGCATGGGCAATCCGAAGGTGATGAACGCCGTGTCGGGCGCCAGCACCAGACCAGGGCTGGAGGAAGCAACCTCCGCCTCATCAAAGGCCGGAGTGCTGCGGCGCGTCCCGCACGGCTGGACGTGGTGGTCGGCCCTGCTTGTTCTGGTGCTGCTTTTTTCTTTGATTACCTATCGTATCGGATATTTCCCGGCCGCAGGCGGCGATGAGCAAAACCTTCTGGGTGATGTCTATCGTCTCACCGCTTTTGGCGACCCGCACGGACAGATCATCGTTGCGGAGAACTACAATCAGCGTGTCATTCAAAAGCTTCCGTTTCCATGGGTTGGCTGGGTGCGAAACGGCATACATCTCGTGTTCGGCTGCTCGTCGGGCGCGAGCAGGCTCTTCTCTGCATTTTCTATGCTCCTGGGCCTTGTAATGGTGGCATGGTGGCTGCCCAAGCGCGCCGGAGCACCTTACGTCCTCCGACTGGGCCTGTTGCTGATCGTCGGCCTCAGTCCTGCGTTCTTTTTCGCCGCGCGCGCGGTCCGCTACGAGCAGGAAATCTTCCTCATCGGGTGTGCGGGAGTTGGTGTGATCCCTTTTGCTATACGCTCGACACAGGCCAGTTGGGCGCGAGTAGCCTTGTGGTGTGCCGCCGGTGTTCTTGGAGGATATGCAGCGATCTGCCATCCGGGTGGCGCCGTGTTCTCCGGCGTCTGCCTGGCGAGCATTCTGGTGTTCGCACGCGCCTGGGAGGCCCGGGATGGATTGACGGGGTATGCACGGCTGGCGGCATACGCGAGTGGGCTGCTGATTCCTGTCGCCATCGCTGGGCTGGTGTTGAAATCGGACTTGCCAAACTGGACGGCCTATTTCAACGACCTGAACAGCCGTATGGTCTATGTAAAGGCGCGCCTCGTGACATTCTGGGCGCCTCAATGGGCCTGGGGCGCCTGGTCGCCGGAGTGGGCGGCGGCTCTGCGCGCCTATGCCCTGAGCGCAACCTCGCCGAACATCGCCTATGTGCACTCGGATTGGCTGACAGCCCTCTTTTTCTTCGAGTCGGCAATCGTGCTCGTCGCGGCATGCTGCCTGCTGATCCGGTTTCGATGCAGATATGAAGATCTGCCCCTGCGGACAGTCACCATCCTGGCTGCGGGCTTTATCCTGTTTCATTTCTGGTACGCCTTTCGAGCAAGCCCGAACTACACCTATTTCCCATACCTTGGCGCCTTCGTGCCGTTGGCGTTCTGCTGGCTGTGCATGCATGGAAGCATGCGCGCCTGGGCGAGTCAGCAAGCGTGGAGAAGAAAGATTGCCTTGCTCTTGATGCTGCCGCTGGCTGTTGTGCTGATCTCCTGGGCCCATTTCCAACTGGCGGAACGCGCCTTGATCCGGAAGGCTGGCGACGCGGGGAAACTGGTTTCTCTGGACGATCAGCTCACCGCAATCCGGCAGGTGGGTGCGCGATTGGGATGGACCGCTGACTCGCGGGCGGTCTATATCGATAACCTGACCTGGGCTGCGGCCGGTCCTCAATGGCGAAGTATTTTCGAGTGGATGCTTGCCGATCACGCCCGGCCTCCCGATGCCGCCGACAGAGTGTGCTATCAACGGCAGCTCTGTGAATCTCTGTTCGACTACCCTGGGTTCGGGCGCGTGCAACTCACTCCCGAACAACGGCGCGAACGGATGCGCGCCTTGCTTGGTCCACGGGATGTAGCGGCGCTGCTCTTTGACGGTTCGCAGGAGTACTACTTCTATGCTCCCAGGGCAGAGACTGCCGCGCACGCCGTTCTGGTGACACGCACATTGACGCCAGGGCGGGTGCGCTGGGCCGAAACGCTCGAACCGGTGCCCCTAAGCCAAGCGAACAAGGAAGAGTGGATCTGCCGGAGTCTGCACGCCGGCTCGTACTTGACCTTGCTGCGCGGAGGAGGGTTACCGGGGGCTACCGTTACGATCGCCTGCGGCGAACCGGGCCGCGGAGCTTTTGCCAGAGTGGAAACGTCCGTTGCGCCCACTTTCAATGATGTGGCCGTCATAGCCTTGCTGCTCGACGTTCCGACTGGGGCGCAGACACTGCACGTGACAACGAAGCCGGCCGGCACAATGCAAGTAACCACATATCCCCTCACGGCGTGGGAGTCCGGGGAGGTGGATGGCGCTAGAAAGTACCTCGGCCGACTACTGCAGGGCCGGGGCTCATTGCCTAGATCGGCAGACGGCCAGAAGCTCGTAGCCGGTTCGCGTTGCCCGCTGGAAAAAATAGATCAGGTCGAACGCCGCCGTCATCACTCTGGACCTAAACAGAGCTCTGGACGGCGTATCCGAATTCTCGAGCCGCAATAGGTCAAACCCGCAGTTCGCAAGAAGGGTTTCCAGATTCTTCTGCCCGAAATAATAGAGGTGTCCAGGCACGAGAAACCGCTTGAGCGGCCCATCGACAACACCGATGCTGAGATGATAAATGGCGCGAGCCATCCTCTCCAGAAGTGAGAAGGAGGATACAGTCTTCAAAAAAACAAGCCCTCCCGGCCTGAGCACTTTATTGGCGACGAGAAGAGCTGACTGAACATCTGGAAGATGCTCCAGGACGTCCCAAAGCGTAATTACGTCGTAGCGAACGAGCGGATCCGGGAGGGCTAGAAGATCGGCTTGAGTGACAGGCAGATTTCTTCTCTTCCCGATTTCAACGGCATCGCTGCTGATGTCTATACCCTCAGCTTCCCATCCGGCGCGAAGCGCCCACGCGACGAAATCTCCGGTTGCGCACCCGACATCCAGGAGCTTCCTTCCTTCCGGTGTCGTTGCGGCAAGGCCGCGATTAAAAAAATCAGCCAGGTGTGCCAGGTATGCGTTCGAACCCTCCTGATCCCGATATCGAACGTGATCATAGTAACTGTGACCGTACAGACCTGGAGGGATTCCATTCAGTGCGTATTCGGAGAAGCGGAGACCGCAGGAACACTTGAATATCCGCAGCGGCCCTTGCGGGTAACGGACGACGACATCGGGACGGGAGAGCCCTGGATCCCGAAGACAGACGGGACAGCGAACGATCTTCACGATTCACGTCGCCGTATCGATATCAATTTCAATGCAACCGGCATTAGTTTCAGGTGACAATTCCCATTCAGAAGAAAGTCGGACTGGGCGGATAGGAACCGCTTCAAAGACGCTGCCCGATTTCTGATCGCAATCTATCATCGGCTATGGGGACTGTCAAGGGAGGGGTGGCGCGCGTCCGGCGTCAATGCTCATGGACACCGGGCTGTGGGCGGGAGGTTGGGCAATTTCTATTTCCCTAATCTTGTTTTGTATTAAGATGTCAATGTCGGGGGCTTTGCGTTATTCGAGACATTGAGAAGCCGGATCTGAAATCGCCATTAAATCCATTTACAAGACTGTGGGAGCGGTCTTCACCTCGGCCGGTAGGAGAGAAATATTCTTTATGCTTTCTATCCGCTATAAGCTTGTTCCGGTTCTTGCCGTGTTGGGGTTGCTTGTCAGTGTCGTTTTGAAAGTGACAGGCTTGGGGCAGAGGTTTTACAACCAGTACGTCCTCGATACCTATCCCAATCTGATCGCTGCCGGAGTGAGCATCTCTTGCCTGATAGCGCTCGCATGCGTTTTCCGCTACTTCGAGTCCCGTGATTCAGTCTTTTCAAAATCAGGACCTGCCGGTCAGGGCATGGGCAGGGCTTGGATTGTGGCCATCTTCCTTGGTCTTTTGTGGGTAGCCTTGTGCTTTCCGACTACCTTTCGGTGTCTTGGGGATGCCCGGATGACTGTGCCCCATTGGATAGACGATGCCATTACCCTGGATCAAGTAACCGATTTCCTGACAGGATCTTATACGATACCATCCTATCGCTTCACGCAAGGATGGCCTCTCTTCCTGAGCACCGTGGTAGTTTCCTCGGGGCTCTCGAAGATTGTTCCTGTAGACATTTCTTTTGTCGACGGGTTCATGCGGTTTCAACAGCTGGCCGTCCTGTTCTGCCTGATCATCGCGGCTTTTCTTTTGATATACCGGTTGAGCGGGAGTTTGTGGGTTAGTGCCTGTGTCAGTCTGGTCTCGTTTTCCGACATTTCAACGTTCTTCACGGCTGTCCGCAGTACTCGTTTAGATAATTTACAGGTCCTCGTCTTTGTCTTGTGCCTTTATTTCGGTTGTAAGTTTTATAAGTCCGGTTCCGCGAGAGATTGGTTCTTTACCGTTTTTTTTGCCGCGTGTGCTTTTGCGGCCAGATATTCCGGTCATCTTTTTCTTCCAGTACTGGGGACATTGTGGCTTCTTCATTACACAAAGAAGTCGAGCCCAATCCAATTTGGATCGGGAATAAAATGTCTAATGTCTTCAAGCCGGCTGTTCCTCGGGGGAGTCATTTTCGTTTTTCTCCTCACCTTCTTCCTGATGAATCCCTATCACGTGTATTACTTTGATCAGTTTATTTCGGCGATCAGGGATCTGATGCGTGTCTATTCGTCGGATCTGGAATTCGACAGCTTTAAACGAGTACCCATTTCCCTGCTTACATCGTGGTGGCATGCTCTGACGGTTGAGGCCACTCCGGAAGTTTTTTCCAAGGCGTGGCCCACTCTGGTGCTGGCCAGGAGCTCGATGGTCGTGCTATCGATTACCGGGACGGTCGCTGCGGTTGTGCGGATCATGGCGGATTTGCGTAAGGGACAGAAGCTGGCTCCTCCCCCAATTGGCGATTCGCTTTTTGTCATCTGGCTGGTTTCTTATTGGGCCTTCGTACTCCTTGAATTCCGGGGTCGTTTTATATTGCGCACTTACATCGAACCGGTTTTTTTTGTGATGTCGTATTTCGCCATTGCACAATTTTATTGGCTGTTTCAATGGAGCCGGAAAAACTCCCGCGTTCTTTTTAGATCCGGAGGAATCCTTTTGTGGGGCGCGGTTTCCGTTTGGACCCTCTGGTACAGCTCACAGGCGTTCGCGAATTCCTTTAGGGATCTAGCAATCTACCGGGATCCTTCTTCCAACGCCATGGGCGTGGGAAAGTACCTGGATGATCGTATTTCGAAAGGACATAATCCTGTCATTTTAAACACGCACTTTGCCTATATCCCTACACGATTTACAAACATACTTGTACACAATGTGGATGTGACCTCCGAGTTTCTTAAGAAAAATAACATCGAATATATCGTTGTGGATGACTTCTTGTTTGATTATTTGGCCGATATCGACATGAAGGGGAAGGAAGATTGGGTTTACAAAAGGTTCAACGTCAAATACGCAGACGTCACGAAATTGTATAGCGCGTTGAAAAATGACCAATGTCCAGATTTTCGTCGGATTGCCCGAATAGGGCAATTTTCAATTTTCGAATCGAAAAATATCTATGCCGAGGTTCCCATGGATTGGAACCTGCGGGAGTCTGAAATAACATACCTTCCGGATTACTTTCCGAAAAAATCATATTGGGAAGGGGTTGGGAATGAGATTTTGTTAGAAACCAATGAAGTTCGAACTTCGAGGATATTGTCGGTTCCGATAACCCCCTTGCGTCAAGCAGGCGAATATGCCGTATCAGGCTCCATCGTGTTTTCACCGAAGGGGAAATCACAACTTGGAGGGATAGGAATGGGCGTGTTTGACGAATCTAGAAAAACGTACACGAGTTTTCAATACGAGCGGGGTTGGAGAGCTGTTGATTTTTCCCTTCGGTTTCGATTTGATCCGTTACAGAGTCCTCTCAACTTCGTGCTCGCCAACGGGGGAAGGCCGGTAAAACAGGAGCTGAGCATTCAAAATCTCCGCCTTGTTTCCTTGCTATGGCAACAACGTCGGGAAAAGTAACTTAGGAAGGGGCAATTGAGCCGGACCCAATAGAAATTGTTTCCGATGATGACTTCAACAGATGTCCTCCTTTTCCCGTCATCCAAAAAACATGTTGGATCCGCGGTGTCTGAATGGAGACTCTCCCAGTCCACGGCCACTGGGCTAGCCCGCCAGACCGTTCTCCGCGTCCTGGAACGGGGGACCGAATGGCATGCCGATCCTGCAACCGGAGGCAAGTTTTGATAGCGATTGCACCTTTCCGGGAGGTTAGTGGAAATATGAAGTCAAGCAATGAAGGAGATGTTTTGGAAACGGGCTCGCTCTACGCGGCTATTTGGGATGAGTTTAGTCGATCCCAATGGGAGGCTTTCTCCGATGCGCATTTTCTTGATTGGTCCCCTCTTCCCGATGAGAAAGACTTTTTTCGAAGCAAAGTCTGCCTCGATGCCGGATGCGGCAGTGGACGCGCTGTTCGAAGCCTTCTTTTAGCCGGGGCAAGCAAGGTCTGTGCGATCGATGTGGGTGAAGGCTGTGTCAGAAATACGCGTGAGAGAAACAGTCAGTTCAGAGAAAAGATTGAAGTGCGGGTCGCTTCCGTTCTCGATATTCCATACCCGTCTGCATCATTCGATGTGGTTCACTGCGACGGAGTTTTACATCATACAGAGGATCCGAAGAAAGGTTTCTCTGAGTTGGTTCGAGTGCTGAAACCAGGGGGGTCTCTGATTGTAGCTGTTTATGGGCGGGGCGGCTTGATGAATTTTGGCATTTACTCCGCAAGACTGTTTAGAAGATGGATACCCAGGCAAGTTACTCTGGCGCTGTGCAAGTTATTTAGCAGGAATCCTGTTTTATGGTATGCAATCATGGATTGCATGTATGTCCCAATCCGGAAGAATTATCATGAGTATGAGATACTCCAGTGGTTTGAGGAACTGGGGCTTAAAAATATCCAACGCTTGGATTCGCTTTGGGGGCCTTACCGATATGGCCGTTGGATGAGGGGAGAAGGGTACCTGAAATTCATCGCGGCAAAACCCTCGTGATCTTCTCGCTCTCGTGTGGATATTGAACCTCGAAATGTATCAGAGTAATGATTCTATAATCGATTGTGTTTCCCGATTCTAGAATAAGACGAGTTTCTCATGGGATTTAATATATTGATGCTTGCGGACTTCAGAAAACGCTCCGCGAATACGATTATTGACCATGTTACCAGCTTCAAGAAGTATTCGAGGAATAGGCTGTTCTTTGTTGATCCGCTGGCTCGCGATAAGCCTGCATGGCTAAATATGAACCGGTTCGATATTGTGGTTCTTCATTACTCAATCTATATTTTGGGGGAGAATTACATTAATGCAACCTGGCGTGATGCAATTTCAACATGTAAGGCTGTGAAAATCCAGTTTCTGCAGGATGAATACCGAAATATCAATGCCTTTCATCAACGCATGACAGAACTCGGGATTCAGGTGCTTTTTACCTGTGTGCCGGATAAAGAAATTGAGAAAGTTTATCCTTCTGACAAGCTCAAGGGGCTTGTAAAAATCAACAACCTGACCGGATATGTGCCTGAATATTATGAAAGAAAAAAGCCTGATTTCTCGATGAAACATCGCCCGATAGATGTTGGATACAGGGGGCGTGGATTTGGCGGGCTTTTCTGGTTTGGGGAATTATTTCAGGAAAAAGTCTGGATTGGAGAACACTTCCTGCAGCATGTTAAGGATCATGGCCTTCGTTGCGATATCTCCAGCAGGGAGGAAGACAGAATCTACGGAAAGAACTGGCTCCATTTCCTGAAGAACTGCAAGTGCATCCTTGGAACGGAGAGCGGCGCAAGTGTTTTTGATTTCACAGGGGAAATCGAAAAAAATGTTTCAGACTATTGCAGCAAAAATCCCCAGGCTACTTTTGGCGAGGTAAAGAAACTGTTTTTCAAGGATATCGATGGTTTAATTCGTTTAAACCAGATTTCGCCGCGCGCGTTTGAAGCCATCGGATGTGGCACCTGCCAGATACTCTATGAAGGTAATTATTCAGGCATCCTGAATCCTGATGTGCATTTCATTGAACTGAAAAAGGATTTCAGCAATATCGAAGAGGTAGTCGCCAGGATTAGAGATGATAATTATCTGAACAAGTTAGCTGAAAGGGCATACAACGATATCATTGCTTCAGGAAAATATTCTTACCGTTCTTTTATTCAGTTGTTCGACGACAAAGTTGATCAGTATATGACGAAATTTCCTGCAAGCAGCGGATCTATTAAATTAATACATTTAGGTCAAAGTCGTTGGATGTTTATATACCGTTGTGCAAAATCTGTAATCCGGTATCTCTATAATAGAATGATTTCTATGATGAAAGCGGTCTATTACCGATTGCGTCTACGGCGCGCCCACCCCTTTTTTAAAAGAGAGAAATTGCGTCTATTGTCGTTTTTGATGAAAGGCAGCTGACTTTGCCGTGGTTGTAATCCTATGGGCATCCCCGTGTTGCGTTTCATGCCCATACGCAGGTTTCGTTTCAATGAGGATGACAGTGATTTAGTCCGGCCTAGCGAACCAGGGGGTGTTAGTGGCGTTTTAAAAATGGGCCACTTTATCGGAACAGATGGGGGCTAAGGCAAGGTGCTGTAAATGACTCCGAGACGAGATGAGGTTGGAACATGCTCTGATCTTATCCCCATACCAACTTGGAAATCAAATTACGGCGGATGAAGGAAATGCTTGAGGTCCTCCTCGTGTCCGTTGTCCGTACTGCCATTCTGCGTGAAACGACGAGTCCAAAACTCCGCCATTGGGCTTGAAACGCAATACCCCGAAGCCTCTCAGCGACCCTGTGCTTTATAGATAAGAAGCCACAAGTCCCACGAGCATCCTTCGATAGGTTGCAAATACCGGCGTTAGCGACTAGGCAACGGATGGGGCCGCTTTCATGTGCGCTGCATGTTGGTTCATGCAGGCGAGAATTAATGGCAGATTGCTCTTGGTCCATTCGATGGTAAGGCGCAAGCCTTGATCCAGGGGCACATGGGCTTCGAATCCAAGTTGGCGCCTGGCCTTCTCGGGGCTACCGAAGCGTTTCCCTGAATGGTCCCAATCTCGTCGGGGCTGCAATTCGAGCGGGGCGTGGTTCCCGGTCATTTCGTTAATGCGCTGTGCAAGGTCGAGGATGGTGGTTTCTTTGCCGCTTGCCAGATTGTAGACATCCCCGGGCAGGCCTTTGGTGGCGCAGAGCAAGAGGCCCTCAACTATGTCCTCGACGAAAACGAAATCGCGCGAGGCTTCGCCGCCTCCCTGGACCGGCAGGGATTCGCCCTGCAAAGCCCTGTATACAAAAGTAGGGATCACGTTGCGCCAGACCGTGGCGGGGGTGCCGCGCCAGCGGCCCGCGCCCAGGATCTCTCCCGGGCCGTAGACGTTCTGAAAGCGTGCCCGGACGGCTGGCAGGCCGTGCCGGTTGAAATAATAAACGGCGTAAAACTCGCCCACAATTTTCGAAATGGAATAAGGACTGTCCATTTCCAGGGAAATGGGCGCGTTCTCTGGCGTGGCAAGTGCCTGGGCATAGGTTTTCTCTGCCACCGCGCACCCGGCCCCGGAGTAGACCAATTTTTTCAAACGGTGGAAGGCCTTGATCCGCTCGAACAGTTTCAAGCTGGTGATCAGGTTGTTGTCGTGATCGGCGATCGGATCATTGATTGAGCTCTGATTCCCGTGGTAGGTACATAGATGGAAAATGTAGTCGTACTCATCCAGCAGCCTTGCCAGAAGCCCATCGTCGGCGATCGAGCCTTCGGTGAAGGAGACCCGCCTGTCCTGCGGAATGTTCCGGCGGTCGGACGAAAGCAGATTGTCGACGATGTGGATTGTGCCGGCGTCTTGGGTCAGCAGGCGGCGTACCAGGTTCCCGCCGACGAAACCGGCGCCGCCGGTTACCAGGATCTTCGCATTCAAAAACTGTTCCATCGGGGATTACCTGGATATTTTGAGATGAGTGAAAGTCTCGCTGATTCCGAATTTCTTGTAGTACTCGACGGTTCGGGAAACTCCAGCCTTCAATGGTGTGGTCACCTTCCATGCGAAGTCGCGGTTGGTTTTGGATGGATCGAGCAGTATCGAATACACATCGTCTGGATTGCGGTCGCGCTCTTCCACGGGCTCCGGCAGGCTGAGCCCCAAGGCGGAGATAGTGGCATCAAAGAGTTCCTTGATGGCGTAGTCGCTACCGGAGGAAATATGGTAGAACCCGGGCTGGCCCGTTCCATCCAGTGCCTTGATCACAACATCCACTAGATCGCTGATGAAGATGAAATCCCGCCGGGTGTTCATGACAAAGCATTTTTTCCCGGTCGTGAGGCGCTGGTAGAAGGTGGGCAGCGGGCCGCTGAGGTTGCGTGGGCCATAGGCGTTGGCCAGGCGGAAGGAGAAAAATTCAAGCGAGCTGAGGGCGATGTAATTTTCGCCCGCAGTCTTGCTGATCGCGTAACTGCTCCCTTCGGGACGAATGGGGTGGCTTAACGTAATGGGCTGCTCCAACGGTTTCAGGCCATAGCACAGGGCGGTCTGGAAGTAAATAAACCGCTTTACCTTCAGCCTTTCCGTGGCTTGGACAACCAGGGACGTGCCGACAACGTTCGTCCTGGCGTCCTCTGCCCAGTTGTTCGGGTCTTTGTAGGATGCGGCCGCATGGATGACCCTGTCGGGCTGGAAATCATCGAACGTCCGGTTGACCAGTTCTGGGTCGGCAATCGTGCCTTCGATAACCTTGAGGTTGGGATGCGGGATCAAATTGTCGCGGCGTCCCGTGGCGAAATTATCTATTACGAGGACCTGATCGCCGCGGGCCAGCAGGCGGTCGGCGACGTGGGAACCGATGAAACCCGACCCGCCGGTAATTATTACTTTCATTGAAGCACCTCGTGTGTAGAAGATATTAGTTCCTTGAAACGGGCCTCCTGGTCATGAAACGCCTGCTGCCACAATTCAAGACACAACAGCCCCCAAATGTTCCGGCCGAATTTTGTTTCCCTGGAGAGTTTTTCCGCCACCTTGCGATTGTCGACCAGCGTTCTTTCCTGAGCATTCTTAGTGGAGAAAACATCGCAAACGAAATCATGGGCCGCGCCTTTGATCCATTCGGTCAGCGGGGTAGGGAACCCCATCTTATCTTTGCGATTGTAAATTACCTCGGGAATGATGGATCGGGAGGCGTCCTTCAGGACACGCTTCATCATCCCGTCTTTGAACTTGATATCGGCCGGGATGGTGGCGGCGAACTCGACCAGTGGGTGATCGAGCATGGGCACGCGCGACTCGAGGCCGTGCGCCATGCTCATCCGGTCCTCGACATGGAGCAATGCGGGCAAGAGAGTCTTGAAATCGAAGTGGGTCATGAGGTCGAAATAGGATTCTTTGCGGACATTAGGGCCGTTGAAAATGCTCCGAAAGGTCTCATACGGGGAATAATCGTTGAGGCTTTCCCAACGGATTTCCTCTCCCAGTTGCGGGGCACGGTTGATGAGACGGAAATAGCGCCTGTCCATCTCTTGGAACAGGCCTTCGCGCCAGAACTCCTGCAACAGGGGTTTGTAGTTCTCCAAGGCCGTCAGGTTGGGTATGATGGATTCGTAGGTGACGACGAAGTTGCCGTTATGCATCGTGCCTTCGATGGCGGCCTTGATGCACTGTTCGAAATAAGCGATGAGATAGCGCGTGTATCCCCCGAATATTTCGTCGCTGCCCTGACCGCCGAGGACCACCTTCCGGTGTCGGCTGGCCAGGCGGGAGACCATGTATTGCGGGAATGCGCCGGGGCCCGCGGACGGGTAGTCCATATAGTAGATCACGTCGCGCAGGTTTTCGATAAAATCCTGGGCCGTTATGTCCACTTCGTGCAACGCGAAGCTGCAATGCTCGGACAATGCGCGACCGTATTCGCTCTCGTCGTAGTCGCGGCTGAAGGAAAATTTTCCCAGGAAGCCGAGGAACTCCCCATTGGCCTGCCGGCTTGCCAACGAGGCCACAATGCTCGAGTCGAGCCCGCCGCTGACATAGGCGCCTAGAGGCACATCCGCCCGCAGGTGCAGGTCCACGGAGTCCGCCAGAAGCGTGCGCAGCTGTTCCTCGAAATAGCGTCCCGTATGGTAATAGTCGACGTCGTAGTAAATTTCCCAAAAACGTTTCACCTCGACCTGACCATTCGAGATGCTCAAGGTGTGGGCGGGCAGCAATTCCTGAATATTCCTGAAAAGCGTCTTCCCGGCCAGACAGAATTGAAACGCCAGATAGTCCTTGAAACCATCCAGGTCTGTTTCGATTTTTCCGACGAAGGGCAGGAGGGCTTTCACCTCGGAAGCAAAATACAGCATCTGATCGACAATTGCGTAATAAAAAGGCTTGATGCCGAACCGGTCACGGGCACAGAACAGGGTCCCCGCGGCTTCGTCCCAGAGCACGAATGCAAACATCCCGCGCAAATGCTGGACACACTCCCGACCCCATTTCCGGTAGGCAAAAAGGATCACTTCGGTGTCGGAGGTCGTGACGAAGTTGCTGATCCCCAGTTCCTGACGCAGCTCGATGTAATTGTAGATCTCGCCATTGAAAACGACCCAGTTCCCGGAACGGTCCGTCATCGGTTGCCGGCCGGTATCTTTCAAGTCGATGATGCTCAAGCGCCGGTGCGCAAGGCCAACACGGTCCTGGGGATGGCGCCAGGTCCCCTCCCCATCCGGACCCCGGTGGCGAAGCAAATGGTTCATGACTGCCAGCTTGCGGTCAAGCCTGGGGATGGGGCGTGATTTCAGGTCACAAATGCCGGAGATACCGCACACGCTCGAATCCTCTGAAAGTATGTTCCCTCGCCAGCGTCCTGACCGGTGAATGGGTGATCAATTTCCACTCTTAGTCTTCCACTGGAGAAGTGAATCCGTTTAAGCAGGACCGGGCACCTTCGCAGCAGGGGCATACAGCCCCTATGCCCCAATGGAATGCCTTGAGTCACTGATTGTACCTTATCCAAAGCTCGCCGGTGCGTGGAAAAATTTTCTTTTCCGGATATCCGCCGTTGGACGGGATGCGTCGCAGAACTATGAAGGATGGCGAAGATATTTTCCGATTCAGGCGCTGGAGGCTGGGTGCACGCTTTCCGTTTTTTATGCCGAGATAGCTTGTTCGATCTGAGAAGCAAATGCTCTGTAGGAGAATTTATCATTTAAGCAAATATCCACATATGCTCGTCCAACTATTTCCTGAATCAACCGCGTGTCTTTGGTTTTCTCCAGAACATCGTCCAGATTTGAAAAATCCCGTTTGAGTGGGATGTAATGTAAATCAGGACTCAGAATTCCACTGTAGGAGCCTTCAACCAAGACTTGGCATGTCTTGGTAATGACCGCCTCCAGGTGGCGCGGGCTGATTGCAAAGAAGGAGTAGCTGTCCCAGCCTGCGGGCAATCGTAAACTAACTTGCTCAAAGGTCAGGGTTGGATCATGTTCGAGCATTGCCCTGATTTGTGCCTGGATTTCGCCTCTCCGGTCCAAAACGCTGGAACCGCTCTCGCAACCGATCACCACCTTCCCGGAAGCCATAAAACTCAGCCAGGCTTCACCTACAATCGTATCGGTTTCGCGCGTTGAGACATCGCAGGTCAAACCTTTTCGCCGGGCTTCATCCGCGACAATTCCGGCAATTTGATGCTTGAGTTGCCCGTGGCTTCCAAACCAGTAGGGCAATTGGGTGGCCCGGTAAATAATATGCTTTCCTCGAGGCTCTAACGGTTGAAGTTCGCTCTGTAACTGCCTTGCCGTCCCCTCATCGACATAGCCCGTCAGAGCCGGGAAAAACTTTGCCCTTTCAGACATGAGCGGATATAGGATTTTGTGCGTTAGGTGATTAAAACAGCTAAATACGACCGCCACATCCCACTCATACATCCATTCATCCAGAATTTCCGAGTGATCGTATTCATCTTGAGGTATTGCAATCTTTATGCAGCTCATTTCCTTTATCCATCGAAGTTCCCATTTCAATCGATAAAATGACGGGTTCCAGCGCAGACAGAGAAAGGTAGTATGCAGAATCACTGCGTCATAATTGAGGTTTTGCAGGCGACCGGTGTTTTCATATACATTATGATACCGGACTGTGGCTTTCGTCCCGCCCAGTTCACAAGCCAGTATATGCTGTTTAATGGCAAGCCGCATTTTACTGAGCGGCACAGGATAACAATAGAGAACCAGAATGCGTTTTGGAGCGGTCATACTATTCGATCATTATACAGTTGTTGGATTGCGCTCAGATATCCGGCCGGTTGTGCTGCGTTATCTCCTTCAAATTGTTCGGCGTCTGGAATGCTCAAGACACGGCTGATTCCATAAAGTTGTTCCACACTGCGGCCAGATTGAGGCGTAGGAGTAATGACAATATCCGCTTGCCGGATCCATTTCCTTTCTATTGATGTCCTGATAGGATCCCCTGCACCTGGCGTTGGCTGGCGCCTATCATAGATGACAGGAACGCCGAAAAAATCCTTTAGCATGATTGCGGCCCTGAGCGTGTGGATATCGTGGCAGATAATCATCTTGGGCGGTACCGAGGATGACCTGGCGCGCTCGAAAAGCGTCTGTGATATCCGTTTCTTATAATAAAACATTCCCAAAGTGCGTTTTGATCTGTTAAGTGGTTGTGTGCGACCGGAACGGAAAAATGATTCCGTGGGCGTCGTTTGGCGCACCCGCTTTTCTATTTGGGTTGGAAAGCCATTATGAAAGCGCCAGTTGGCCTCTTTATTTCTAAAGAAGACTATCAGGTTTTGGCCCCAGGAGAAATGGCGTAAACTCCTGTGCGCAAATCGACGAATGATTATATAAAAAGACTTCCGGCATTCCGTGGGGTGCAATACCAGATGGAATACAAACAGTAATTTGAGAAGGACCGTCCTGGGAGGAAAATGGGATGGATGGACTCGTTCTGTATATGTGACTCCATCATATTCTCTGAGGGGTTTGTCAGTCTGGCAAACAAACGCCAGAATATCGGTTCTGCCGACCTTTGCGCACAACTGGGCAACCAATTTGATGCGCGGATCCGAGTCCGGTTCATAAGGCACCAGCATCAGTATCCTGGGAGGATTCTCCGTATTCGTCAGAGGCTTCACAGGCATGGGTTCCTGATCAATGGCGACTTCCCGGTCAGCCGTCAGCTCCTGACCATCCAGGCGCTCGGATGCTCGAAAATGCCCTTATACGGCTTATTCCCTATGACTCTAAAAGCATAACTGCGGTCGACAAGATCGTAGCTCTCCACCAGGCCGGTCGGGTCTAAGGTTTTATAAAGGGCAACTGAAACAACATAATCGCCATCGCCGAGGTTTAAGCCCGGCAAGGAAAGTATGAACTCTTTCTTTTCTCCGCGGCGCCATTCCAGATGAAGGGATGTGCCGATATGACAAGTCACTCGAATGCCATCGCGTGTGTAAAGGACGACATTGGGAATCACGTCGTAATTTCCCGTTTCTGTCGCCCTGCCCGTTATGGTGATGCGTAAGGACTCTCCAGGAGCAAAGATTACTTTTTCAATAACATCAAAACTGCCGATTTGAACATGGTCTATGAGGATACTTCCCTCTCCCGGCCAATGGCTTATCGTTCCGTGCACCTGTTTAACCGATGATGGGTGAGGCGACGCGCCGCTTGCGTGAGATGCCGGATCCGTCTCCACACTCTCGGCCTTTTTCTCATCCAAACGGAAACCGGCGGAGGTCCACTCTGCCCAGTGCGGCGTACCAATTGGAATTTCGAGGTGGTCGCAGAACGTCACTTTGTTTCGTCTGACGTTCAGGGAAAGCTTGCTCAGGGAGTCGAAGCAGCGATAGCGGATCTTAAAAGCATATTCCGCATTATCATACAGCGCGTATGAGTAAAAAACGATTGCTCCGCTTGCCCGAGCCTGCCCTTGGGGAATTAGGATACTCCGGTAATAAGAATCCCCTTCTTGTTCCGAATTCGACCACTGACTGTCGTTCAAGGAGACAACGGATGTTTGGGACCGGTTTGTATCCTGAACATCCCCGACCCTTATCGTATCCTCGGCCTGTCCGTTGCGCAGTAATTGGATTTCGCTGATGTCGCAGCCTCTACCTGCCGCGCCGGTGGCATCAATGGATACTAGGATGGTTTCGTTGAAGAAATCCAGGCTCCACGAATCGAAAGCGCCCTTTGAGCGTTTGTAGTTTTGTGATTTTATCCGACGTTCTTCGAGGTCCCGAATAAATTTTTCATAAGCCTTGATCACCTCGAGAGCTGACCCGCTCATCACGATCTTTCCACGCTCTAACCAGATGCACTCTTCACAATAACGCAATATCTGGTCCAGGGCATGCGAAACAATCAAGACTGTCGCACCACTGCTTTCTACCAGGGTTTTCATGCGTTCAAGCGACTTGCCGGCAAAATACGCGTCGCCCGCACCGAGGATTTCGTCTACGATAAGGATATCAGGCTTCAAGATGGTCGCGGTTGCGAATGTCAAGCGTGCCTGCATGCCGGTAGAGTATGTTTTAAATGGCTGCGAAAGGAATTGCCCGAGTTCAGTAAAGTCTGCTATGTCGCCGATCGCGGTCTCGATTTCTCGGTCATCAAGGCCTTGGTAGGTCAGAGAGGCGCGAATATTCTCCAAACCGGTAAATTCCGGATGGAAACCGGTCCCGGCCTCGAGCAAGGCTTGTACCTGGCCATTGACCTCCAATGAGCCTTCCGTTGGGACCTTATTCTGCGTTATTAACTTGAGGAGGGTACTTTTTCCTGCTCCATTTCGGCCGATGATTCCGAGGCGCGTGCCGGCTTTTACTTCCAGATTTATCCTGCGCAATGCCCAGAAGTCTTTTATCAGGGTTCTTCGCCGAGGAGTCAGCCAGGATAGATTAAAGGCGTCCAGCATATTATCCAGCCGGCTGGGATACATCTTGTACACCTTGCCGACTTGGGTGAGTTTAATGGCAGTCTTCTCAGACATAATCAACCATGACCTGCTTTGCGCGGCCGAAGAAGTATCCGCCAACAGTGAATAACCCCAAAGCTGACACAAACATTGCCAAACAGTCCCACCAGCGAGGCAGCTTCCCCAGGACGAGAATTTGCTGGTAAGCTAGAACGAAGTAAGCCAGCGGATTTAACAAAATCAGTACCTTGAGCGACGATGGCACCATTTCAGGAGTATAGGCGATCGGAGATGCCACCATCAAAATCAGGATTATCAGGCTGATCAAATTCTGCAGGTCTCGGACTACGAGATTGAGGAGGGATAGTATCCACAAGATGCCGATCAAGGCCAAAACCTGCAATAACCAGACCGCCGGCAACAGGAGCGCCGTCCAGGACAGGACATGGAAGATCGCCGAGCCCGCCAAAATCACCGTCATGCCAACCGCCATGGTGAATTGAGAAAGGAGTACGGCCTTGACGGGAACAAGGTCAATCGGGAAAACGGTGTTGCTCAAAACTGCGCTGTTCGCAACAATGGAGCCCACGCCGTTGCCTAATGCCTCACTTGTCATCAGGAACGGTATAAGGCCGGAAAAGATAAATAGGACGTATTGGACGGAGGACATATTGGGGATCCGTACGCGAAAAATGACGAGATAGACAAGGCAATATATCGAGATCATCAGGATAGGAAAAATCACTGCCCATCCTGCTCCGAAAATGAAACCGGCATAACGGGACTTCAATTCGCTTTTGGAAATCCGCCAAAGGAGCTTCCAGTGACTTCGGATGTATTTGGCGGAGTGAATACTGCTTTTTGGTTTCATCTGAACAGATAACATTCCGTTATTTTTTGGTTTTCGCTTATTGAGCTTCTGTGAAGACCGTCAACAGCATTTCGTCAGGATCTCCAGGATTCGGGCCGCGCTGTTGCCTTCGCCATAAGGCTTTTCACGGCTGGCCGGCTTGCAATGAATGGCGGCGGTTATCTGAGCGGCGATGGCTTCGCTGGAATCCATGGGCGCCAGGGCGTTCCATCCCAGGCGTACCAGTTCAATCCATTCCGTCTCGCTGCGCAAGGTGACGCAGGGGATCTCGTGAAAAAAAGCCTCTTTTTGAACTCCGCCGGAATCCGTGGCGATAGCGGCCGCATTTTTTTCAAGGGCGGTCATCTCCAGGTATCCCACAGGATCGATGACAATCAGCGACGTGTGCGGCTTGAACCGACGCGAAGCGCGGGAGGCATGAAGCCTGGCTCTGGTTCTGGGATGCAAAGGGAGCACGACAGGAATTTGCCGGGCGACTGCGTTGAGCGCTTCCATGATGACAATCAGCCTTTCCAGTTGATCAACATTCTCGGCACGGTGGATTGTAGCCAGGACATATTTGCCCGCTTTGAGCCCTAATGTGTCCAGGATACCTGTCTTCTCTTCAGCTTTTGCAGCATAAAAAAGAGCCGCATCATACATGACATCTCCGACCTGTGCGATCAGGGGGCGCCGGGAAAAGTCGGCTGCCGGATACACCCTGTCAAAACCCTCCCGCTTGAGGTTTTCCACTGCGGTTTCCGTTGGAGCAAAAAGCAGGTCCGCAGCATGGTCTGTCAGCACCCGGTTGATTTCTTCGGGCATCCGTCGGTTATAGGAGCGAAGACCGGCCTCCACATGCGCTACCGGGATATGCAGTTTAACCGCTGCAAGGGCGCCTGCAAGCGTTGAATCAGTATCCCCATAGACCAAAACCCAATCGGGCTTCTCCTGAACGATCACGCTTTCTATTGCTTCCACCATCCGGCCGGTGTTTTGCCCGTGCGGTCCCCCCCCGATTCCCAGGTTGTAATCGGCCTGGCGAAGCTCAAGCTCGTCAAAAAAAATCCGGCTCATGTTGTCGTCAAAGTGCTGACCGGTGTGGACGAATACTTCCTCAAAGGGAACATTGGAATGGGTTTGATTATGGACTTGTATCGCCCGGCTTACACTGGCCGCCTTGATAAATTGAGGCCTCGCTCCGACGACCGTTGCAATTCTCAACATTCCGTTCCCCGTTCCCTCGGCGGAAGATCTGCGAAACCCGCTCCTTTGGTTCCCCAAACGCAAATCCTCAAGTCCTTTTGTTATTCCGGGGGGATTCGCAGAGGCTGCTGCAGCTTTCCACTTGATAAAAAAGAACTTAGTCCATGCGTGCTGGAGAACCGCAGGAGCTCCTAATGGGGGCCCGTCATGGCCGCCATAGCCTTGGGTTTATTGCGAGCAGCGATTGCCGCCAGGTAAGGATGAATTTGATCATCGAACGGGGAATGCTTGGCCGTGCGTACGCGATAGACAAGCTCGATCGATGGCCTGGCTTCCTCAATTCCGAATCCTTTGCCCGCCAAAACCAGTTCGTAAACTTTTGCATGCAAATCGCCGAACCCGTCC
>Ga0326728_10011686_pt1 | contig 19885 bp, 13 predicted proteins | sample MB3enrmetagenome_FD_207602 | JGI IMG/M metagenome (GOLD analysis project Ga0326728, IMG submission 207602) | Lab enriched peat soil microbial communities from McLean, Ithaca, NY, United States - MB31MN | ecosystem: Environmental > Terrestrial > Soil > Wetlands > Peat | place: USA: New York... | reverse complement strand
GTTGCCGTGGTAGTGAAATGCACGGTGAGATTGGCTTGATCGGCGGCCAGTACGCCGCTGATATTGGCGCCAGAGATCGACGGTACGCTGATCGCCGCCGTTTGCCCATAGGTTGCCGTCTGCGAGGGCGGTGCCACGGTGAGAGCGATAGCCGCCACCGTGAAGTTCTGGGCCGCGACGCTTTGGGAGTTGCTGTACCCAGTGGGGGTAAAGGTCGCCGCAACCGTATGAACGCCTGCCGCAAGTGCGGCGACACTGAGAATATAGGAGCCGCTGCTCAGAGTAGCTGCCTGCGCCGTGCCGCTGTCGATGGTGAAGGTAAGGATGCCAGCCGGCGTAGTACCCGAAGCGGCGCTTACCGTAGCCGAGAACGGCGCTGACTGCCCATAGACTGCTGAAGGTGGAGGCGTCACGGTCATGGTCAACGGCGCAACCGTAAAGGTGGTGGCTTTTACTGTGGACGAGTTCGTGAAATGGCCGCTGGCCGTATAAGACGCCAGCACAGTATGCGGACCTATGGCAAGCCCGGTCATGGTGAGCGTGTTGAAACCGAAGGCCAGATTCTCTGGCGGTTGCGCCACGCCGTCAACAACAAAGGTAACTGTGCCGATTGGGGTGATGCTGCCGGTGTTTGGCGTTACCGTTGCCGTGATCATGACGGTCTGTCCAAAGACCGGCGCGGCAGGCGTCAGGTTGACCAACGCCGTTGTGGTGGCGACAACCGTAACTGCGTTGTAGCCGGTCAGCGTCATGGTGGGTGCGCTGAGGATGGAATTGCCGTTGAAGGTCATCACATCGGAGAGATTGCCGGTGGCTACCGGGGTGAAATTGGCCGTCAGAGCGCAATTCCCGCCGGCATTCAGAGAAATCGCGGTGATGCCGCTGCAACCGTTGCTGGCTGCATCGATTACCGTGAAGTCGGTGCTGTCGGACTGCGCAATGCTGGAGCTGGAAAAGGGCAGATTGCCGACATTGGTCAGCGTGGCCCCCAGCGTGGTGGCCAGAGTGGCGAAGTTCTGTGTGGAAGAGAGGCGGTTGTAACCGCTCACGCCGCTGTTGGCGCTGTCGGCCACATAAAGGCCGCCGCTCTGATCCAAAGCCACACCGAGGGGGGTGGTTAGCCCGGTGACGATGGCCGTGGTCGCGCCGCTTACCGGGATCTCGACCACCTGTTTCAACGACGCATCGAGGTATTCGATGTCGCCGGCCGCATCCACCGCCAGACTGACCGGCTTGATGCCGGTGGCCACGGTGCTTTGCACTCCGGTGCCCGCGGCAATCTTGACGATTTCACCCAGACCGCTATCGGCCACGTAAACATTGCCGCCGGCATCGACGGCCACGGCCACGGGAGTGGTAAAGCCGCTGCCCAAAAGCGTCTGCAGACCATTGTTGACGGGTTGGAAGAGAACGCGGTGATTGCCGGTATCGGCGATGTACAGATTGCCCGCCGCATCGACAGCCACGCCATCGGGTGCATTGAGACCGTTCACCACCGGTGCCGCAGCCGTCGCTCCCACAACGAATTCGGCAATGCGGTTGAGGCCGGTGTCGGCCACATAAACATTGCCCGCGCCATCGACAGCGATCTGGTGGGGATTCGACGTGTTGCCGGTAATGGCCGTGGCCAGCGTTCCCGCCGGAGTGCTGGAAACGGTGCCGTTGGCCCAGGCGATATAGGTGTTGCCCGCCGCATCGGTGGCCACGCCCTGAGGCGAGGTTCCCGATCCGATGGTGGTTGCGTTGGCGGGATCGATCGCCAATTCGGCGGCGTTGCCCACACCGCTCAAGTAAGACGGGGTCATGACCACGGTTGAGCCGTTGATGGTCGCGGTGATCTGCACCGCGCCGCTGCGGGCTCCGGCAGTGGCCGGCTTGAAGGTTACCGGAACCACGCAGGTGGTGATGGCAGTGCTGGAGCTGGTCGTTCCCACGCTGTTGCTGGGGAAACCAGTGAGTGTCGGTGTAGCCGCGGTCAGCGAGGCTGTGCAGGTATCGGCTGTCCCGCCCGCATTGGTGAACTCTGAACTTGCCGTTCCCTGGGTCAGCACGGCCACCGGGGTTCCGGTGCTGCTGGCGGTGTAGCCGGTGGTGCCGGCGGACGCGGCGGTGAGCAGTTCAAAGGCGAAGTTCTGTGTAGACGAGTTGCCCACGGCAGTAGCAGGGAAGGCTCCGGTAAAGGTCAGCTTGCGGATCAGGCCGTAGCCGCTGTCGGATAAGTAAAGATTGCCGGAGGCATCGAAGGAGGGATTGCCCTCCAGGTGATCCTGTTTGCTCTCCGTGGCCGGGCAGCCGTCGCCGTAGTTGTCGGTCATGGTGGGACCGTTGCCCGCCGTGGCCCCGCTGGCGCAGTTGTTGCCCATGGCGAGGGTACTGGGGGAGGCGCCGGAGATAAAGGTGAGCAGGCCGGTGGAGGCGTTGATCTCGGCGATCGTTCCGGCGCTGCTGTAGTCGGCAATGTAGATATTGCCGCGGCTGTCGAGGGCCAGGCCCTGGATTTTCTCAAAGCGGACGGTGCTGGAAGTGGCCAGCGCTCCGTTGCCGGTAGCTGCCGTGGAGGTTCCGGCGTTGCCGCTGCCGGCCAAGGTATAGACATCGTTGGCAACCAGCGATGTCGAACAGTTGGAGATGCTGGGATTCTCCAGGCAGATCAGATTGCCTACCGGGTTGTTCGCGCCTCCCGCATAGATTACGCGCACCGTGGAAGGCACGGTGGTGACCGCCGCGCTGTTATCGCCGAAATAGACGTTGCCATAATAATCCACCGCGATGGCCAAGGGATCGAGGAGGGCCGAGGAAGCACTGGAACTGGATACCGCGGGCACTCCCGAGCCTGGGGCAGCGGCCAATGCGGTACAGCCAGTGCTGGCGACGCAATTGTAGCCGGCGATGGTGTGAATGAATCCCGGCCCCACGCCGCCGCTGTTGGCCATCGAACTGGTCGTGTTCGGGCCGTTGATCATGCGGATGGCGTCGTTGGTGTAGTCGGTGATGTACAAATTCTCGCTGGCATCCACGGCCACGCCGTAGGGAATGCTGATGGCCGCGCTGGTGCTAGCCAGTACCTTGTCCGAATAGTAAGGGGTGGAACTGCTGCCGGAGGCGAGCTTGTAGATGTAGCCCACCTGCGGAGATGTAATGGTGGGATTCTCCAAAGTCACCAACTGCGCGCCCAGGCTGGTGGCATTGGCCACGACTTCATAGAGGATTTTGTTGCTCTTGTCGACGATGAAAAGGTTGCCGGCGCCATCGACCGAGGGCGAGTAGGGGCCGCTTATATACGAAAAGGTGGCCGGGCAGTTGGCGCCGTCGGCGGTGCCGGCCACCAGTCCGGAGCCATTGTTATAGCAATAATAGGGTGCCGCGGAACCGGCCAATACCCCTGTATACCCGCCCGCAATGCCATACACATTGCCTGCCACGGGTGTCACGCCGCGGCTGCCATAGGCCGCCGAGATCATGGCCCCGGCGGGATTCGGCACTCCGCCCACGGTGACCGCACCGGCATAGATCACACGGACATATTTGTGCCCTTCATCCGAGAAATAGACGTTGCCCCAGGCGTCCACCGAAGTGCCCCAGGGGGTGGTGAGAATGGCCTGGCTGGGCAGACAGCCGTCGCCGTAGTTGTCCGCTGCCGTGGGCGTGCCGGTCGTCGATGTGCCCATGATGGGCAGGCCAGTGGTGCAGGCAGCCGGTAGGGTGGTGGCGGCAGCTCCGGCGCTGGTGATGTTGCCCACCGCCACGCTGACCCACGGCACCTGCACGAGCATGGGGGGCGCGGACTGGGCCACGGCCGGGGATGCGAGCAGGGTCGAAGCGAGTGCGAAGACGGAGGCAAGGAACAGGCGGGAGCGCGATGTGTGATTCATAAGCGGCTTAAACCCTCGGACGAACGGCTTGGTGGTCTGACCACGGAATACTAAAGATCCCTGCGCAGGGCTGTCAAGGGATTTCTCGGCGGCGCCCCGGCGCCGTGCTCGATCACGGTTTCACAAAGGGAGCGATGCACGTTCCATCTTTCCCTCAAAGATGCCTCGGGAGCCTTGGAAAGACCGGCAGAGATGATTATGAGGTCCGACCGCTGGGGCCAATGAGAGAGAATAGCAGCGAAGGCAGAGTCCATTGCGGCGATCGTTTGTGCCGCATGAATGGGAGGGTTATTCGCTTGTCTCATACTCCGCACCAATGCTTCCTTCTTCTGGCCGTGGGTTTGGCTGCAAGTCTGGCTGCGGTCGGGCAGGCCGCGCCCCCTGACCGCTTGCCGACCCCGAAGGAGATCCCCACCTTCTCGCAGGCCACGCGGTTGGTGGTGCTCGATGTGGTGGTCACCGACGAGGCGGGTCAAATCGTTCCCGGTCTCGGCAGGGACGACTTCAGCCTTCTTGAGGACGGCCGTCCGCAGGCCATCCGCAACTTCGAGGGTCTCGAGGAGCATCGCCTTCCGGCGGCTGTACAGATCGAATCGACCGCCGATCTGGCCAAGGCGCCCCAGACGCCGGTCACGGTTCTGGTGCTGGACGAGCTGAACACTGCCTTCACCGACATGAGCTATGCGCGGCAAGCGCTGAAGTCCTATATCGAGCGCCAGCCGGCCACGCTGACCCAGCCCACCACCCTGCTGGTGGTCAATAATACCCGCTTTCAGGTGCTGCAGGACTACACCCTGAACCGCCAGCATCTGCTGACGGCATTGCACAACCACTTTCCCGAGTATCCCTGGCGATTGATGCATAGCGGCAAGGGAGGTCCCGGAGCGGCGGAGCGGCTGGCCAGCACTCTGGGCTCCTTGGAGCAGATCGCCCAGGCTACCAGCGGCCATGCGGGGCGCAAGAACCTGGTCTGGGTGGGGCGCGGCTTTCCCGCCATCAACATTCAGCAGTCCACCGACCGCGAGGCCGCCGTCCCGCAGCAGGCTCTGCGCCACGCTATCGGCGTGCTGCGCGAGGCGCGTATTACCCTGTCTTCGATCGATCCCACCATCGCCTCCTCCGGGGCGGTGCTGATCGAGACTCCCGACGATCTCGATGCGGCGGAGAACGACAACGGCAGCGACCCTTTTGCCGGGGAGATGAACTTCCAGCTTCTGGCCCCGGCCAGCGGTGGCCGCGTTTATGCCGCGCGCAACGATGTGGACGCAGAGATCGGCACCATCGTCCGCGATGGCGAAAACTACTATACCCTCAGCTATACTCCCGGCAACGGCAGCGATGCCGCGCCAGCCTACCGGCGCATTCAGGTGAAAATGAACCGCCCAGGGCTGACCGCGACCACCCGCAATGGCTACTATATGCAGCCGGCCGGCGTGGTAGGCGCGCTTCCCGGCGAGTCGAAGCTGGACACGAGGAAGTTGGCCTTCGATCTGGGCTCCGCTGCCAACAGCAATCTAGCCTATACCGGACTGATCGTCCGCGCCCGCCGCCTGCCGGACGGCGATTCCTTTGCCGTTCTGGTGGAGAGCAAGGATCTGAGCCGGCAGGCCGGAAACGACGGCGATTCCAATGGCGAGATCACTCTGATGATCGCCAGTTTCAATGGCAGCAGGATGTTGACCCATCAGATCGGAGAGATGAAGGCCCACTTCGCCGCCGCCACTCCCTACGCGGAGTTTCATCTACGCGCGCCGATTCCAGCCGAAGCTAACCGGGTGCGGGTGGTGGTGCGCGACGCCGTCAATGGCAAGATCGGCACGGCGGACCTGGCCCCGCCAGAGTTTCGCGCCAAGTAGGGCCACCGTCTCCCGTGCCCCACCGTCTCCGGGCGCATTGCCGTAAACGGGTTGTACGCGACTCACTCCAGCACCAGCACATGGCGGCGGAATTTCGCTCCGGCCAGATGTAGTATCCCCTTGTCCAGCGTGACTAGAACGCCGTCCTCCCGGACGGCCAAGCCCAGCAGGTAGGCGTCGGTAATCTGCTGCGATCCAGCGACACGTTGCATAAACGGTGCGGCCAACTTGGACCAGCCTTCGTTCATGCACCAGAAGCGGTAGCCGGGATGCAGGGCCATGGCGTTCAGAAGTACGGTGGCTTGTGGAACCGTCAGCATGCCCACCGTCGAGTTCGAAGAGATACGCAGGAAACCCGCTTCCGTGAAGGGGCAGACACCCCAATCCAGACTCATGGTGTTGAACCATCGCATCACCAAAGCATGGTGAACGTGATCCTTTTCCAAGAGCGCCAGCAGAACATTCACATCGAGCAAATGCCGCACCTTAACCAAGCTCTTCCTCCAGAGCCGCTTTCACCATCTCCGAAGTAATCACTCTTCCCCTGGATTTGATGACCAGTAAACCGTTGGATGCGCGTTCAAAAACGGACATGTCGACAGGTGCGGCAAGATCGGCCTCACGCCCCTTGCGCGCCAGTTCGCTCAGCGCCTTGCCCAGCGTCATCCCCTTGCCACAGGCGTACAGGGAGGCGACCTCATAGACATCCTGATCAAGCGTTACAGTGGTTCTCATGCCTTCAATATGCATGAACAGGGGAGATGATGCAATAGAAAACAATGATGCAAACTGAATAGCACTGCATCTAACCGATGAATTGCATCATATAGCCCTTTCTGGCTTCTATGGATGCCTTTCCTGCGAAATGGAATCGGTAGATAGCCGATTCCCTGTAGGCAAAGCTGCTCAAGCGGCCTCGGCGCTGATAGGCTAGAGGCAGCTATGAACGACAATTTGCACCAGTTGCGCTGTTTCGGATGCGGGGCGCGGATCGCCGGCAAGGATGCTCGGCCGGACTTCCGTTGCGCCCTCTGTGGAGACCTCTTCGAAGTCGAATATCCGGGCTGGAATCAGCGCCGGGGCAGCGACCGGCCCAACGCCGGCGCCCTCAAGTGGCTGTGGCGCGAGCGCCGCTCCTCCGCCGAGACGTTGGACCGCTCCGGTGTCTGGCGCTTCCGCGAATTGCTGCCCATTCTGGACAACTTCGGCAATGCCGTCACCCTCTTTGAGGGCAATACCCCGCTCTACCATCTGCCCCGCGCCTCCAAGGCACTGGGCATCGACCAGGTCTACGCCAAGCACCAAGGCATGAACCCCTCCGGCTCCTTCAAGGACACGGGCATGACCGCGGCGCTGAGCGTGGCCAAGGAACGCGGCTTCAAATGGGTGGCCTGCGCCTCGACCGGCAATACTTCGGCCGCCATGGCAGCCTACGCCGCCCGCGCCGGCCTGCGCTGCCTGGTGCTCATTCCCGACGGCAAGATCGCCTGGGGCAAGCTGGCTCAAGCCATGGACTACGGCGCCGTCACCTGCCAGTTGAAGACCGATTTCGACGGCTGCCTTACGCTGCTCACCGAAATCGTGCAGCAAGCGCCCATCTACCTGCTCAACTCCGTCAATCCCTATCGGTTGGAGGGGCAGAAGACCCCCGCCTTCGAGATCGCCGAGGCCTTCGACTGGAACATTCCCGATCACCTGATCGTTCCGGGTGGCAACCTGGGCAATAGCTCGGCGTTGGGTAAAGGCTTCCGCGAGTTGCATGAGCTGGGCCTCATCGCTCGCATGCCGCGCATCTCGGTCATTCAGGCCGCCGGGGCCAACCCCCTGGTGCGCAGCTTCATCGCCAGCAACGGAACGGTTCTGGAGCCGGTCGAGGCGCGGACCAGGGCGACCGCCATCCGCATCGGCAACCCGGCCTCGTGGCGCAAGGCAGCACGGGTGATTCTGGATACCGGCGGCTGGTGCCTGGATGTGACTGAAGCGGAGATCGCTATGGCCAAGGCAGAGATCGGCGCCGAGGGATTGGGCTGCGAGCCGGCCTCCGCCGTCACCCTGGCCGGCCTCAAGAAGCTGCGCGCCCAGGGCAAGATCGGCGCCGCCGAAACCGTGGTGCTGCTGCTCACCGGCCACACCCTCAAGGACGCCGATTACACCATCGACTTCCACCGCGGAACGCTGCTTAAGGACGATGAGAAGACCGGCCTGGAGGCGGAGATCGCCAGCCTGCGCCGCAACGCCCAGGTCGTCGATGCCACGCCCGCTGCCGTGCTGGCCACGCTCGGGGAAAGCCTGGCATGAGCGACGACGACATGAGACCCGGTCTCCGGCTGCGTCTGCCGGCGACCTCCGCCAATCTCGGCCCCGGTTTCGACGCCGCCGCCGTCGCTTTCGACTTCTTTCTCGACGTCGAGGCCCAGCCGGCGGCGGAGTTTTCCATCGCCGCGAGCGGGCGCAACAGCGACCGCTGCGGGCGCCTCGAAGACAACCTGGTGCTCGAGGTCTATAAAGAGCTGCTGCGCCGGGAAGGGAAGCCGGTTGTTCCCCTGGCCATTCGTATGGACAACGGTATTCCCCTGGGGATGGGCTGCGGCTCCTCGGCCGCGGGACGGCTGGCCGCCATTGCCATGGCGGATCATTTCGGCGGCTTGGGCTGGTCGAGCCAGCAGATTTTAGAAGAGGCCACCGAACTCGAGGGCCATCCGGACAATGTAGCCGCTTGCTGGCTGGGCGGCTTTGTCGCCGCCGCCTGCGAGGGCCGTGCAGTGCATGTGGCGCGCGTCGTTCCCCCCGCCGCCTGGCGCGCCATCGTGGTGCTGCCTTCCACGCCGCTGCCCACCAGCGAGGCGCGCGACCTTCTGCCCGAGTGCTATACCCGGGCCGATGTGGTGGTGAATATTCAGTCGGTGGCGCTGCTGGGGCTGGCCTTTGCCCAGGAGCGAGGGGATCTGCTGCGCGTGGCCATGAACGATCGCATCCATCAGCCCTACCGCGCTTCCATCTGCCGCCTCTTGCCGCCACTCTTGCCACTGGCGGGGCATCACGGCATTCTCGGCGCGGCCTTGAGCGGAGCCGGCTCGGCCGTACTGCTGGTGGTGGAGAACGAAGCCGGCTTGACTGCGGCTAAGGACGCCATTCACCAAGCCTTGCGGGCCTTCGAGCCGCCGGAACTGCTGACTTGCTGCTTTCAGGCAGAGGGAGCCGACCGCCTGCAGGAAGTTCTGCGACCCTGACCGGGTATTGTTCGCCTGGCCAACAAATCGCTTCTTCTGTTGATCTGTTTGACAATTACCCATTAGTTTTTAATCGAGCGATTACCTAAGTTCTCTTGCTATCTGGAGTGAAAACCCTTACATTCCGTGCGTGGGCAGTTCTGGGGGAGGGCTGCTCTAGCGCCTGTAATCCTGACAAGGATTGCGGGCGCTTTTCTTTTTTCCCGCACCGCATGTGCGTTGGATCCCTCGGATGCGGGGATGCCTGGGCGGGGCGAGCGGCATGGGCCGGCGGACCGCTTTGCGCGCCGCTTGCGACTTTCCCGCACTTTGCCGCATCCCATGTATGTACCGCTGCCGTTACACTAGGAAAGTGCAGTCAACGCAAGGAGGATCATGGCTGGAGTGGGAGTTTTGGAAGTAAGCGATGCAACGTTCGAACAAGAGGTGCTGCAAAGCGCGCAGCCCGTCCTGGTGGATTTCTGGGCCGTGTGGTGCGGGCCCTGCAAGGCCATCGGCCCCATCGTGGACAGCCTGGCGGTCAGCTACGCGGGCAAACTGAAGGTGGTCAAGGTGAATGTGGACCAGAACAGCGGCACACCTTCGCGCTTTGGCATTCGCGGCATTCCTGCCTTGCTCTTCTTCAAGGATGGCAAGGTGGCGGATCAGATTACCGGTTTTGTACCCCAGGAAGTCATCGAAGAGAAGATTCAGAAGCTGTTCTAAGCGGACAGTCCCGGCGGAGCAGATGCAGGCAGGTGTGCTGCGGGGGGCACGCGTCCGATGAAGCGATTGCAGGGATAAAAAGAGCGCTGCTCCAGAACTTCTGGAGCAGCGCTCTTGTCTTTGTATCCGTAGAAATGAGCGGTCTTCAGGCCATCGCGCCGACCGGCTCGGGAATGTTCAGCACGGGTGCGGCTACCGCGGCGGCAATAGGAGTTGCGGGCGAAGGGTGCGGGTGGACTCCCTTGGTCAGGCGATGAACAAAATGATACGGAGGCCAAGGGCCCGAGATCTGCATCTGGCACTCACGCATCATGGCGCTGGTGGTGGCGAATTTGTTCTGGTAGCGCTCGACATATTTGCGGTCGATGAGATGGGCGACATCCAGCACCATCTTGCCGCTTTCCGTCAGTCGGCAACTGACCTCCTCATCCAGCGGTGCAAAGAGGCGGTGCATCTGGAAGCTGACAGCGCGGGCGCGGGTTTGCCGCTCGCGCTGGCGTGAAGCGCTCTCCCGCAGGTTGGTGAGATACGCGCGCCCCGCACCCTCGATCGGCAGGTGTTTTTCCAAGGACCGTGTGCAGCAGTCGTCGACCAGGATCTTCAGGTGCATCTCGGTCTTGCCGCGCAGCTTGTCGATATTGCCGAGGAATTGGCGCTGATTGGAGCGGATGGACTTGCGCAAGGCTTCATCGTCTTGAAAGACGGTGCCAAAACGGAAGGGCAGGACGGTGGAGTGCTGGAAGCAGTCGGCAATCACCCGGGCATGATCCACACCCGACTTCTGATTGAGGGCTTCGGTGGGGTTGTGTTCGCTGACGATTATCGCAAGATCGCTGGCGGGGTAAAGGAAAACCTGGTTGCCGCTTACGCCCAAGACCGATTCCAGGGGGACAGGTTTCCGATGACGGTCCAGTTCAGGGAAAGCAAGTTTTTCACCGATGCAATAGGCATACCATGCCATGTCGAGACACTCCATGCGCGGACACCCTTACAAGCGCCGCTTGTTGTTGAAGCTCTGGGAACTTGGGAACAACAGCATAGTAGACATGTGAGCAGGAAATCTCGGGGAGATCCCTTTCATCCTGCCTGATAGTAGTCTGCGCAAAATACGACTGGCAACAGGCGTATTGAGGAACTTGAGGAAAGGGAGCAGATAACGCGAAAGTTGTATTGGTGATAGTGAAAAACCTGTTGCTATCGTGAATAACCGTCCCTATACGGGAAAATTTACCTTGAAAAAGGAGAATTCCCCCCATCTCCGTTGTCGATTCGCAGCACGGGCCTTCGTATCCGGCGCCGTGCGCCTCAGGGCAGGATACGGCTGATATGGAGGTAAAGCAGAATGTTGAGCAGCACCGAGCCGGCCAGCAGAAGCAAAACCAGGACAGCAAAGAAGTTCACCTTGGTGCCCACCGTCTTGAGGTCTTCCATCAGTTCCTGTTGTTCGAGGGTGTTGCGGTCGGTAGCCTCGCGCACTTGATCCAACTGATCTTCGACGCGCTTGATGGAGGTGTTCTGTTCCTGTATCTGGCTGCGCAGGTCGCGGTGATGAGCGCGCAGTTCGACCAAATGGTTTTCAATCGGCTCCAGATCGATGGATGGCGGCTGCGGCTGGGGGTGGGCAGGCGTGGTCAGGAAGCTGGCGACGGGGTTGCCGGCGCTGCTGTCGAACAAGGGCAGGATCTTTTGCAGGAACGGGAAAGCCGTGAGCAGGGCGCCGACCGTCCGTTGCAGATTGGCGGCCGCGTCGGAGGCGTTGGCTTGCGGGGTGAGGCCGCGGCCTGGCAGGGAAACGCTCTGGATGCCCTGGTGGGGCTCTGGGTGCGGCGCAAAGGGCGGATGGACAGCTCCACCAACGGGCAACGGAGAACCGATGACGCGGCTCTGCGACTCGCTGCCGCGCGCCTCGGGAACTTGCCCTCCGAATTGTAATTTGCCGTTCATGGTCACGTCCCCTTAAATATATAAGGAAATTCGGCTTGCATGTGAAGCCCGAAGAGAAAAGAACGGCGCGGGAGGAACCGCATAAGCTACGGGAGGGCCACTGCGCCGCCCGCTGCAACTCCTCTACAGCAATGGTGCGGCGCGTATGCTCGTAACTGGAGCGGAACCTGAGTCACTGCGTCCTGTTGAGTTTGGTCCAATGTAGCCGCTCCCTGTTGGTCGCGTCGACTTGAAGGTTGTGGTTTCGGGATACATAGAGTCTGGTTCCGCTGTAGACTATCGAAACCGAACCTCGATTCGGGAGAAACTCATGAAATCGGTTCTCATTCGTTCCATGCGCAGCCTGCAGCGCTCGATTCTGGCTGGCGTGATCACCATCGGCCCGCTGCTTGTGACCTATCTGGTCTTCAGCTTTGTGTTGGGAAGCTTGGCCAAGGCGGGTTTGCCGGCGGTGCAACTGCTGGCCATCCTTTTTCCCAAGGAGTGGCTGAACCATCCGCTGATGCAGTCGGCTTTGGCGATTCTGCTGACGCTGCTGGTGCTGTATGTGGTGGGGCGGGTCACTTCGCTGGTCATCGGCCGCCAGGCCTTCAGCCTCTTCGAAGCGCTGCTGGAGCGGCTGCCCTTTGTGGCCAAGGTCTACACCTCGGTGCGCCAGCTTCTGGATACCATGATGGCCAAGAAGGAGACCAGCCAGCGCGTGGTGCTGGTGGACTTTCCTATCGCCGGGCAGAAGAGCCTGGGTTTCTTGACGCGTACGATGAGGGATTCGGTCACGGGCGCCGAACTGGCCGCCGTGTTGCTGCCCAACGCCATCAATCCCACCTCGGCGTTTTTGCAGATCCTGCCCATCGAGCGGGTCACGGAGACCGACCTGACCATGGAGCAGGCGATGAGCATGTTGATGACCGGCGGGGCGGTCTCGCCGGAGACGATCCGGTTTAACGCACGCGCCTCCGTCGATGCAGCGCCTAGGCCGCCTGCTCCCGTGGCTTGACCTTGGCCAGGGACTGGTCTTGGGGCAACCTGCAGGATTAATTGAAAATCGGATTTCCTTCCAGCTGAGAATTGTCGCTGAACGCAGCGCAGGACCTGCTCTTGTAGCTTGATGCAGAGAAACAGATCCTTCGACTGCGTTGGGTGCAAAGAAGCGCACCCAACTTCGCTCAGGATGACGGTGCATTTTTACGAACATCAGACTCAGTACACGAGCGACAATCTCGACTTAGGGAACCTCTGATCAAGTAGCTTTCTCCAAGCTGTCCTTCCCTCAGGGGCTAAAGCCCAATTGATTCTATGAGCTTTATGTACGGGCTAAAGCCCGTACCCTTCAAAGCCACGACTTGATCAGAGGTTCCTTAGCTGCGTCAAAGAGCGGTGGTTTCGCTGGCGGAATCCTCGTCGGTGAATTCCTCCCCGGCGTGCTCGCTTTCCACGGCGATCTTGCGCAGACTGACGTGCTCGAACTGCGCCCAGATCAGGCCCACCGGCACGATGCCCAGGAAGGTGATCAGCAGCAGCGTCGTAGCGCAGGCGGTGGCGGTCTCCGGCGGCATGCTGAAGAAGTTGCGGAGAATCTCTTCCACCGCGGCAATCTGCGTAAACCACCCCAGAACAGGCAATTGGACGATGCTGGCGGCGCCGCTTCCCACCATCAGCACCATGCATTTGGAGAGGGTTACCGACGCTTGGTCCGCTCCGGCGACAAAGGCCCTGGTCCCTTCCAGGTAGGCCAGGGTAATCAGTCCCCACATGAGCAGGGAGAGAGTCAGAGCAACGGCAAAATCGGCTGGCGTACGGAGCGTATCGAGTCCGGTGCGGAAAGTGCGAATCTTGTTCCCTACGGCCAGACCCAGGCGCTTGGAGAAGACGGCGAAGGTTTTCTCCAGAAAAGCGGCCACGACCCCTCCGGACAACCGCACAACCACAAGAAACAAGCCTCCCGCCACCGTGGCGATCAATCCTCCATAGCCGAATCTGCGGAAGACCTCGGGATGAGGCAGCGCCCCGCTGGGGGCAAGCAGAATGGCCAGGGAGAAGATCAAGGCCATCGAGCCGGCGTCGAAGAGGCGCTCGACGATGTACACCGCAATCTGCGAGCTGATGGGCAGTCCCGTCTTTTTGGCCACCAAATACGGCCGCACCAGATCGGCAATGCGGCCGATCAGCGCCACCGCGGTGAAACCGATCACCTGTGTGCCCAGGAGGGAGAACAAGGGCACCTTCTTGTTGTGCTTGACCAGCAGCGCCCAGCGCGCGGCGCGAAAGGCATAGGCCAGATAGATGCAGCCGGCGGCGATGGCCACCATGGTCCAATTGGCCAGTTGGAATTGCTGCAGGAACTCGTGCCAATGGAAGGGATGCTTGGATTGCGCGTACATCGCCAGGGCAACGAGGGCCAGAAGCACCACCAACCCTACGATCAACTGTCTTTTCTTCAAGAGTTTCTCCGTTTCCGCGACAAGAGGTTCCCGGATTCCGCGGCGCTGCGCGTTCTCTTAGCTTAAATGCCCGAGCGCTGGCCGGGGTTGGGCCGGGGCCATGAGCCAAGATGAAGATTGTTTGAATCGGAGCAAGGGAGGGGCAAAACATCCCATTTTCGGACTATTTGCAAAGAAGACAACTTGCGCACCGGGGGGTGGATTGGCAAGGATGGTAGCAATCCTATGCGCAAGTCCAAGGAAGTTCCATTAACGGTTTTAGCGGCGCTGGCGTTGTTTGTCACCGGCTGCCACGAGACGCCCGAGAGCCGCAACTGCGTCGATGAGCAGGGGCGGATCGTTCCCGACACCAACTGTCAGGCCTATTCCTCGACCGGCGCCCACTATCACTATCTCTACGGAGGCGCCAGCGGCGGCCACGTAGGCGATGCGGTGGTGGGCGGCAGCGCCACCCCCAGCAGCAGCAGCGGCGTCTCGCGCGGCGGCTTTGGCGGCGGCAGTGGCGGCGAAGGCGGAGGCGAATAATGCGCAGGCACACCATTGCACCGCGCAAGCATTGGCAGGCTACGGTAGCCCGCACCGGCCTGACCTGCCACACCCTGGACGACGGCACGCCCTATTGGGACGAGTCCGCCTACTGGGAGTTCAGCGCCGCCGAGGTTGACCGGCTGGAGGCGGCCACGGCCCAGATTCAGGAGATGGCGCTGGCCGCCGGCGATCACATCCTGGACCATAATCGCCTGGAAGAGATGAAGATTCCCTCTGCCGCCGCGGCGCGCATCCGCGAGACCTGGAACAGCGAGCCCCCGGCGCTCTACGGCCGCCTCGACCTGGCCTACGACGGTCGCCAGATCAAGCTGCTGGAGTACAACGCCGACACCCCCACGGCCCTGGTCGAAGCTGCGGTCACCCAGTGGTATTGGCTGGAAGACTGCTTCCCCAAAGCCGACCAGTTCAACTCCCTGCACGAGAAGTTGGTGGCCAAGTGGCAGGATCTGCTGCCCTATCTGCAACAGCCTGTCTACTTCGGCCACGACGGCAGCGAAGAAGACTTCTTGACCGTCAGCTACCTGCGCGATACCGCCCAGCAGGCCGGGCACAAAACCGTTCCCATCGCCATGCACGACCTGGGCTGGGAAACGGCGGGGGCGCGTTTTGTGGATCTGGATTGCAAACCAATCCAGAGCCTCTTCAAGCTCTATCCCTGGGAGTGGCTGCTGGGCGAGGAGTTCGGACCGCACGCCCTGGAGTCCATTGGCGCGGTCAATTGGATGGAGCCCATCTGGAAGATGATGTGGTCGAACAAGGCGCTGCTGGCCATTCTCTGGGAACTGTATCCCAATCACGAGTTACTGCTGCCGGCATACCTGGATGGGTCGCGCAACCTACAGGATTACGTGAAGAAGCCGCTCTATGGCCGTGAAGGGGAAGGAGTTACGGTCTTTCGCAACTGGGTGGCGGAAGAAGGGGACACCGAAGAGGGAGTAGCCTGCGTCTACCAGAAGCTGGCTTCGCTGGCCGTCGAGGAAGGCAATACCGCGGTGATCGGCAGTTGGCTCGTGGATGGCGAACCGGCCGGCATGGGTATCCGCGAGTCTTCGGGAACGATTTCCAACAACACCAGCCGCTTTGTGCCGCACCTGTTCCGATAAATCCTTCCCCTCAGACAGGTCGTGGCCTGGGGAATCTAATTTGCGGTCTTTGCCGTAAAGGCATTTGAAGGCGGCGCATGTTTTGCCTGCGCCTCGCGGGCCTGCACGCGGCGATTGAACTCGTGAATCACGCGGGCGACGTAGGCGCGGGTCTCATGGTAGGGGGGAATGCCGTGGTACTTATCCACGGCGGCCGGTCCGGCGTTGTAGGCGGCCAGGGCCAGGGCCAGATTGTCGTGATAGCGGGTGAGCAGGGCGTCGAGATACGTGGAGCCGCCGCGCACATTCTGGTCGGGCTGAAAGCTGTCCTGGACGCCCAGGCCGGAGGCTGTCCCCGGCATCAACTGCATCAGACCGCGCGCTCCGGCGCTGCTCACGGCGCGAGCGTTGCCGCCGCTCTCCGCCTTGACCAGGCTGGCCAGCAGATCCACATCCAGATTATGGACTTGCCCGGCGCGCGAGAGCATTTCGTGCAAGTCGGCGGGAGAGAGTTGCACATCCTGCTTTTTGGCCGGGGCGGCGGGAAGATTCTTGGATTCGGCAGAGGGCGGCGGAGCGGCGTCGGGAAGCTGCTCGACGGCGGCGATTTCGGCGGCGCGCAACTCGATGTAGCTGTCCTCACCCGCGCTCAGGTAGAGGCGGGTCTTGCCCCCCACTTCGCCATGGTGGTTGCAGCGCATCTCGAAGCCGTTGTTGAGGGTGATGCGTTCGGCTGCATGAGCCATGGGCAGAGCCAGGAGGCCCGCTGCCAGCACCGGAATCAAGCGAATATTCAAGATCAGCCGTTTCATCGTGCCGTTGGTCGGATGTCTGATTCTATCGCAAGCGGCGATTGCGGTCTCCTGCGCTGGTGCAAAGATCGCCGCCCTCCGCTCGCCTCAACCTTGCGCCGTTAGGAATCTACCCAAGTCATGACCGGGGGGCTACAGCAAAACCAGAGTTGGTGTATCCCGAAAGCTATGCATTCAAGTCGCCGCGACCATCGGGGAGTGGCGATCTGGCATTCACTGAACAGGACGCAGGAACTCTGGTTTTGCTCTGGGGCTGGCAGGGAAGGGCTCTCCCCCGGCAAACGAATCGGCGTTTCTTCTCATGCCCAAGGGAGCATCCCATGTTGGCGGTGGGGCTGGACCTATGCTACTGTGTGGGGTGTTGTTTCGCCTGGACGCAGACGGGCTTGTGGCAGGTCTTTTCGCTCATCGGCGTTCTTTTCTTCCCGGTTTTCCTTCATTTCACCACCCTCGGCCGGGGAAAAAGCGTGGATACAAACGTAAAGAAGATCGGCAAATACGAGATTCTGGGCATCCTGGGCCGTGGCGGCATGGGCGTGGTCTATCGTGCCGAGGACAAGCGCATTGGGCGTCAGGTGGCCATCAAGACGCTGACCGAGGGTTTCTCCGGCCAGCCGGAGATGTTGGAGCGCTTTTACCGCGAAGCACAGGCTGGCATCCTGCAACACCCCAACATTGTCATTGTCTACGACCTGGGCGACGAAGACGGGGTGCCGTTCATCGTCATGGAGTTCGTCGAGGGCGAGCCGCTGGACAAGCTGATCGCTTCCGGCCGGCAGTTGCCCCTGATCGACAAGCTCACCATCATCGAGCAGGTTTGCTCGGCGCTGGGCTACGCGCATCAGCACGGCGTGATCCATCGCGACATCAAGCCCGCCAACGTGATGGTGCAGTCCAATCCCATTCACGCCAAGATCGTGGATTTCGGCATCGCCCGGGTGCAGGGATCGTCCTCGGGCGCCACCAGCCTGACGCGCACCGGCAACGTGATCGGTTCGCTGCATTACATCGCTCCGGAGCGGCTGCGCGGCCAGCCCTTCGACGGCCGCTCGGATATCTTTGCCACCGGGGTGATGCTTTACTACCTGCTCACCGGCCAGCTTCCCTTTACCGGGGAAGATATTGCCGTGGCGCAGAAGCTGGTGCACGAGCAGCATCGCCCGCTGAGCGCCTGGCTGACCAACTATCCTCCCGCCCTGGACGGCATCATCGATCGCGCCATGGCCAAGGATCCCGAGCAGCGCTACGCCACCGCCGAGGTCTTTGCCGCCGATCTGCACTCCGTCTGCGAAGAGTTGCGCAAGGGCCAGGTCGAGGAGATGTTGACCGACGCGGCGCGCCTGAGCGGCGAGGAGCAATTCGGACGGGCCCGGGAAGTGCTCTTTCAAGTGGTGCGCATCGATCCCCAGAACACTGCCGCCCGGCAGTTGCTCAGCAGCGTGCAGCAGAATCTGGCGCGCATGCAGCGCACCGAGCAGATTCGCCAATTGGTGGCCGAGGCCCAGGAAGCCATCGCCGCGGCGCGCTTTCAGGAGGCGATGTCGGCACTGGAACAGGCCATCAAGCTCGATCCGGAGAACCCCGCACTGCTCGCCCAGATGGAAGAGGCCAAGGAGAAGAAGCGGCGGCACGAGGAGATCGGCGCGCTCATGTCCCAGGCCGATCAACTGCGCGAGCGCGCCGACTATACCGGAGCCTTGCAGGCGGTCGAAAAGGCTTTAACCCTGGATCAGCAAAACTCCGGCATTCGCAAGGTCTTTGCCGAACTCTCACAGCAGGCCAAGGTCGCCGCCAAGCAGGGGCAGATTCGCGAGATGCTGGGCAAGGCCAAGCTGGAGATCTCTTCCCGCCATTACACCGCGGCGGTGGAGATTCTACGCGAGGTGGCGCAGATCGATCCATCCCAGCCGGAGATGGAAAGCCTGATGCAGACTGCGCTGAGCGCCCAGGAGCAGGAGCGCCGCCGCCGCATCATCGAGCAGATTCAGACCGAGATCGAGAACAGCCTGCTGGCCGAGGATTACGACCGGGCCACGGAGTTGATCGAGCGCGCGGTGGAGAAGCTCCCCACGGAAACCTCTCTGCTCCAGCTCAAGACCCGCATCGCCCAGCAGGCGCGCCAGGAGCGGGAGCGCAAGCTGATTGAAACCGCCGCCGCCCAGGCGCAAGAGACCTTCACCGAGTCTCCTGGCGAGGCGCTCCTGATTGTCCAGCGGGCGCTTCAGGAGCTGCCCGGCGCCGAGCGCCTGCTGGCTCTGGAAGAGTCCCTGCGCCAGCGCCTCAAGAACGCCGAAAAGGAAGAGGTGCGCGGGCGCTATCTGCGCGAGGCCCAGCAGGCCATCGACCACAGCCAGTTCGACAAGGCGGTGGAGATCCTCGAGTCCTATCAGTTGGAAACCGGTGACGCCGAGGGCGTGGGCGAAGTGCTGGAATTCGCCCGGAAGGAGCAGACCGAGCAGCAACGCCGCGAACGCGTTGCCACGGTGGGCGCGGAGGCCCGCACGCTAGTGCAGCAGGAGCGCTTCGAGCCGGCTATCGCCTTGCTGGAGACAGCCGCCGCCGAATTGGCCGACCCCTTCCTGGCTCGTCTGCTAGCCGACACCCGCGCCCAGCGCCAGGAGGCCGCGCGCAAGGCCGAGGCGCTGCTCACCCGCATCGCCCGCCTGCGTGAGCGCGGACAGATCGAGGAGGCGATCGAACTACTGCAAGGGCAGCCCTCAGCCAGTGTGGACGGCTCTCCCTTTTATGCTCTGCTCGCCGAGTTGCGCGCCCAGCAGACCCGCAAGCAGGCTCTCTCCCAGGCTGCGGCGGCTGCCGCCAAGGCGGTGGAAGAAGGCGACTACTTCGCCGCCCTGGAGGGCCTGAAGAGCGTGCAGCGGGCCTACGGCGAGGATGCGGAAGTGCGGCGCGCCATCGCCGCCATCGAGGCCCGCCGCGCCGAGGTGGCCAACAAATCGCTGACAGACGCCAGCGAAGCCGCTCGCCAGGCATTGGTCGAACAGAATCCCGAGGCCGCACTCAAGGCCCTGCGCGCGGTGGGCGAACTGGTCGAGTTTGCCGACGCTGCCCGGCAGGCCGAGTGGCGTCGCCTGGGCGCCGAGGCCGGCAAGCCGCAGGCCCGCCGCGGCACCTCGACCATCCCCACCCTGGGCGGGGAAGAAGCTGCACCGCCGCCGCGCAAGCTGCTCTTGCCGGCGCTGGCGCTGGTGGCGCTGCTGCTTGCCGTGGTGGGAGGATGGTTCTTCTTGCGCGGCAACAAGCCGGCTCCCGCGGGGCCGCAAGCGAATCCTGCCATTACTCCTGCATTGCCCCCTCCGCCGCCCAGCGGAACCCTGGTCATCAGCGGCAATGTGGACGGCGTAGGCGTCTTCGTCGACGGTCCCATCAAGGGCTT
>Ga0326728_10011683_pt1 | contig 19887 bp, 17 predicted proteins | sample MB3enrmetagenome_FD_207602 | JGI IMG/M metagenome (GOLD analysis project Ga0326728, IMG submission 207602) | Lab enriched peat soil microbial communities from McLean, Ithaca, NY, United States - MB31MN | ecosystem: Environmental > Terrestrial > Soil > Wetlands > Peat | place: USA: New York... | reverse complement strand
ATTCCGGAGATGATCGCTGCTCCTCGCGATAATCCTTATATCTACTTTCAGGCGCAGAAGGGAAGCCAGCCATGAGTACGGCCCCGAAGCGGATTACCGATATTGGCCCGCCGCGTTACGACAAGTATCTGCATCCGGTCATTCTGAAGAACTATGGCCAGTGGAAGTTTCACGAGAACATTGCCCCGGGTGTTTACTGCCACGTCGCGGAGTCAGGCGACCGGATCTATACGGTGCGCGGCGCATCGCCGCGGCTGTTGAGCGTCAAGACGCTGCGCACATTTGCGGATCTGGCCGACAAGTATTGCGGCGGCTATCTGCGGTTTACCAGCCGGAACAACGTTGAGTTTCTTCTCGATGACCCCGCGCAAATTGAGCCGCTCAAGCAGGAGTTGACGACGCTCGGCTTCCCGGTCGGCGGCACGAACAACGCCATAAGCAACGTCGTACACACCCAAGGCTGGATCCACTGCCATTCCTCGGCCACTGACGCATCGGGCTTGGTGAAGTGCGTGATGGATGCCGTATTCGAGCACTTCACGCATGAGGACTTGCCGGCCAAGGTGCGCATCGCCGTGGCGTGCTGCCTCAACATGTGCGGCGCGGTTCACTGCTCCGACATCGCAATCCTGGGCGTGCATCGCCTTCCGCCCAAGGTTCAAAAAGATATGATCCGGCGGGTGTGTGAGGTTCCTACGCTGATTGCGTCGTGCCCCACTGGCGCGATCCGACCGGCCACCGAAGACGGCAAGCCAACGGTCACCGTGGTCGAAGACCAGTGCATGTATTGCGGCAACTGTTACACGGTATGCCCGGCGATGCCCATGAATGACCCCGATAACGACGGGTTATCGATATGGGTGGGCGGGAAGGTCAGCAACGCGCGAACCGCACCAACATTTTCCAAGCTGGCCATCCCGTTCCTGCCGAATCACCCTCCGCGTTGGCCGGAGGTGGTTGAGGCCGTAGTCAAGATCGTGGACGTTTACGCAAAGAATGCCCGGAAATACGAACGAGTGGGCGAGTGGATCAACCGGATCGGATGGCCCCGATTCTTCCAACTCACGGGGTTCGAGTTTACCCGGTACCACATTGATGATTTCAAGCATGCAGGACTGACCTATGCACGTTCCGCCCATGTGCGCTACTGACGTGCGCTACTGAACTGAGCTGCTTGCTCCCCCAAGAAGAGGAACGAAACAGATGGGGTTGTTCAAAGAGGTGAAAAAGCCAGTCATTAAGACTGCGCTCGCGGGCGCGAGTGAGATCAGCCCGTTACGTCCCCTTTTTGCTGCGAAATCGCCGCCCTGCGCTTCCAGTTGCCCCAACGGAAATCAGATTCGCGATCTGCTGGTAATAATCGCACAGGCGAAAGACTACGGACTCAGCACCGAGCAGGCTTTCGAGAAGGTATGGCACCGTATCGCCGAACGGAATCCGTTTCCGGCGATTACCGGCCGCGTCTGCCCGCATCCGTGCGAAGAAGCTTGCAACCGCGAAGCGAAAGATGGAGCCGTTGCTTTTCACGAGATCGAACGCGGGCTGGGAAACTTCGGCCTTGCCCGGAATCTTCAACTCCCCCGCACAACCGGCGATCGACGCCAGGAACGAATTGCAGTCGTGGGATCTGGCCCCGCCGGCTTGTCGTGTGCCTATCAGCTCGCACGCCGGGGATATCGTGTCACGATTTTTGAGCGCCTCGCCTTGGCGGGCGGCCTGTTGCGCTACGGCATTCCCGAGTCTCGTTTAGAGCGTGACGTTCTTGATGCAGAGATCAACCGGGTTTTGGGCTTGGGGATTGAACTGCGTTTGAACTGTCGAATCGGCAGCGATATTTCACTGGAGCAAATCCGCAACGAATACGATGCCGTCTTCGCTGGCACGGGCGCGTGGCAGGCAGTTCCGCTAAGCGTGCCGGGCGAGAGCGCTCGAAATGTTGTTGGAGCCATCGATTTCCTGGGGCGTTCGAACGCCGGGGAAAAGATCGACGTCGGCGCGAAAGTAGTCATTGTGGGCGCCGGCCCAACCGCGATTGACGCAGCTCAAGTCAGCCGAAAACTAGGCGCTGAGGTCACCATGGTTGCCGCGGAGATCACCGCCGCTGCTGCCGAAATCGCCGCCCTGAGCAACGCAGGCGTGCAAGTTCGGGCCCCGGCGGTGGTTGAAACTATCCACACTGAAGATGGGCGCGCCAAGGTCGTGCGTTGTGCGAACCTCTCAGCCACGGCTGGCGATGCTCGAGAGCTCGTGGCTTCTTCGGAGTGTTCTTCGTATGTCAAGTTCGAGTTAGATGCCAGTTTCGTGATTCTGGCCACGGATCGGCGGCCAGATCTTCAAGGCTTCGGGTCTGTCTCGAACGGCAGCGGTTGGTTTCATGCAGACGATTGGGGCAGAGTAGCAGACGGGTTCTTTGCCGGTGGCGATAACACCGGTCTGAGCACAGTCACGCGCGCCATTGCGCAGGGCCGTCTTGCAGCGGAAGCCATCGATCGTCAGTTCCTGGGCTTGGAACCGGAGAAGCCACTGTCTCTTCCCATCATCACCGCCGAAAAAATCAGGCTGGACTGGTACCAACCTGCACCTCGGCTCGAGGTGACAGGGACCAATGGCTCCTGCTCCGATGGCGTCCATGAAGCGGAGCTCGATGAAGAGAGCGTAGTAACTGAGGCCAAGCGCTGCATGTCATGCGGGATGTGCATGGATTGCGAGACCTGCTGGATGTATTGCAGCAACAACTGCTTCGTTCGATTGCCGAAGGGCGAGCATTCCCGCATCAAGCTTGAAGTTTGCAATGGGTGCAAGAAATGCGCCGAGGCCTGTCCGACGGGTTATATCGAGATGGCTTAGAAGAATTGGTGGATTGAACAGGAGGAGATCACGATGCCGCAGTTTGTTGTAGAGGGACGAAGCTACGAAGTCGACGAAGATGGCTTTCTTCAGGAACCGGAACGCTGGAACGAAGAAGTCGCCAAGGATTTCGCGGGCACGGAAGCCGTTACCGAGTTGACCGAAGGCCACTGGAAAGTCATCAACTACATTCGCGGTTACTACGTTGAGTTCGGGATCGCCCCCATGATTCGCAAGTTGTGCAAGGAGACCGGCTACAAGCTGAAGGAGATTTATGAACTGTTCCCATCCGGTCCCGCCAAGGGAGCCTGCAAACTGGCCGGCTTGCCGAAGCCGACAGGCTGCGTGTGAGAAGCGATGAACCCGAGTCAGGAAATTGTCGAGAAATGGATCGGGCGGATGGCGGAGTCCCATCATGGGGACCCGTTAGCCGCGCTTCGGGCGCCAGATCCCGATCCGTTCCGCAACCCTGTGGGCCACACAATTCGCAGGAGCTTGGCACAGCTCTGGGAGCAACTTCAAGGCGACATGGACCTAGATGCGATTGATTCGGCGCTAGACGCGGTCATCCGCATTCGTGCGGTACAGGATATCGCGCCGAGCGACGCCGTGGGCTTTGTGATCCAGTTGCGATCGATTCTGCGCCAGCAGCCTGCGGGATTCGATCTTGTCTTATTAGAGAACAGGATCGATCAGCTCACGCTAGCTGCTTTCGACAAATACATGAAGTGCCGCGAGCAGATCCTTGCGGCCCGCCTTCATGAAAAAGAGCGGCTGACACGCGCACACCGCGTTGCCGGAAAGGTTGGCGCATGAACGCTGTTCGCGCGTTGATTGCGCTTGTTGGTGTTGCGCTCGTGGCTGCAGCCGTAGCGTGGTTCAAGCTCACCCTGGCTGTGGTGGTAGCTGCCTATGTGGCATTTGCCTTTTTTCTGGTTGGCTTCAGCTATCGCGTCCTACGGTGGGCCTGGGTCCCGGTGCCATTTCGCATCACCACGACATGTGGCCAGCAAAAGTCCCTGCCTTGGATCAAGCAGGCGACTCTCGATAATCCATCGACCGGCTGGGGTGCCTTGGGCCGCATGACGCTGGAGGTCTTGCTTTTCCGTTCGCTCTTTCGCAACAGCCGCGCTCGGCTCGTGCGCGGAAGGCTCGGGTTCCGCGATGACCAGTGGTTGTGGCTCGGAGCGCTGGCCTTCCATTGGTCGTTGTTGATCATTCTCGTGCGGCACTTGCGCTTTTTCCTGCAACCAGCTCCCCATTTGATTGGTGCCATGGAACGGCTCGACGGCATTCTTCAGGTTGGGCTGCCGCACATCTACATTTCTGACGCGGTTTTCGTCAGCGCGCTGGCATATCTGATTGCGCGGCGTCTGCACGATCCCGTGCTAAGGTTCGTTTCGCTCTTTTCAGATCATTTTGTACTTTTTCTTTTAGCCGGTATCGCGCTCTCAGGTCTGCTGCTGCGGTATGCAATTCGTGTCGACCTTGTGGCCGTCAAGCAGTTCGCCCTCAGCCTGGCGGCCTTGCATCCACGCGCGGGCGCACCTGCCAGCCCAATCTTCCTAATCCACTTCATACTGGTGAGTACGCTCGCCGCCTACTTTCCACTCAGCAAACTCATGCACATGGCGGGGGCGTTCCTGAGTCCTACACGCAACCTGCCCAACAATAGCCGAGCCCAACGTCACATCAACCCGTGGAATGCTCCCGTTGTCACACACTCGTATGAAGAGTGGGAACAAGAGTTCCGCGGCAAGCTGGAAGCAGCCGCAATTCCGATTGAGGCGCAGGATGCCGGAAGAACTACTGCAGATTGAACAGGCGCCACCGCGCGGCGACTGGACCGATGCCTCGGTCCAGTTTCGCAAAGGTTCGCTCTGCTATGGGGCTACGCCGAAGAACGCTTCGTATCTCGGTCTCGCCAATCCGCGCAAGTGGCAGCCGTTTGACGCTGACTGGCAACTGCCTCCGGACTGGAAGGAAATTCTCCTCGCGGGCATGAAAGAGCGGTTGAACAAATACCGCTCCTTCCGTCTTTTCATGGATATCTGTGTTCGCTGCGGCGCCTGCTTTGACAAGTGCCATTTCTATCTCGGATCGAGCGATCCGAAGAATATGCCAGCCTTGCGCGCGGAATTGTTGCGCTCGGTTTATCGCCGCTATTTCACACTCAGCGGCCGGGTCTTTGGAGCGCTCGCGGGTGGCCGCGAGTTAACCGAAGACGTCGTCAAAGAGTGGTTCTATTACTTCTATCAGTGCACGCAGTGCCGCCGGTGCTCGGTCTTTTGTCCTTACGGAATTGATACGGCCGAAATCACGCTGATCGCGCGCGAACTGCTCGAATCGATCGGTTGCGGCGTCAACTGGGTGATCGAACCGGCGGCGAATTGTTTTCGGACCGGCAATCATCTGGGAATTCAGCCCCATGCTTTCAAGGACAGTCTTGAGTTCGCGGCCGGCGAGGTTAAAGAACTTACCGGGATTGAAATTGAAATCCCCATCAACCGTAAGGGCGCCGAGGTCCTGTTTGTGATGCCGTCGGCCGACTACTTCGGCGAGCCGCATTACTTCACCCTGCTCGGCTACCTGATGCTGTTTCAGGAGATCGGACTCGACTACACGGTGAGCGCGTTTGCTTCCGAAGGCGGGAATTTCGGGCTGTTCTCGTCACACGAACTTACGAAGCGGTTGAACGCCAAGATTTATGAAGAGGCACGCCGGCTGAAGGTCAAATGGATCTTGGGCGGAGAATGCGGCCACATGTGGCGGGTCCTGCACCAGTACATGGATACCATGAACGGCCCCGCCGATTTTCTCGAGCCTCCGGTTTCACCCGTTACCGGAACCCGTTTCGATCACGCGCGCTCCACTCGCGCCGTTCACATCTGCGAATTCACGGCCGACCTGCTCTATCACAACAAGCTTCGCCTGGATCCACGCCGCAACGACCGGTGGAAGGTTACTTTTCACGATTCCTGCAACCCGTCGCGCGCGATGGGTCTGCTGGAAGAACCGCGCTACGTTCTCCAGCGGGCCTGCCGCAACTTCCACGAGATGCCGGAAGACACGATCCGCGAAAAAACATTTTGCTGTGGCAGCGGAGCTGGTCTGGGCACAGACGAAAACCTGGAAGTGCGCCTGCGAGGCGGGTTCCCGCGTGCCAACGCGGTCCGGTACGTCAAGGAAAAGCACGGCGTCAACCTGCTCGCCTGCATTTGCGCCATCGACAAGGCGACTCTGCCCACATTGCTGGAGTACTGGGTGCCCGGCGTTGAAGTGGCCGGAGTCCACGAACTGCTGGGCAACGCGCTGGTTATGACCGGAGAAAAGAAGCGCACGACCGATCTCCGCGGTGAGCCGCTGCCGGAGGAAAGCGAATCGTGAACGATCGTCCTTTCATTATCGCCGGACTCGTCGTTTTCGTTGCCTTCGTGACAACGCCGATCTGGCATGGGGTAGCTACCAAAAATGTCGCGCTAGCTGCGCCAGCAATCAAGCTCCCCGCGCAAGAAAAACAGTGTGTTGCACCTGTGAGCTATATGCGTGCTTCCCACATGCAGTTGCTCGATGAGTGGCGCACGGATGTCGTGGACGCCCAGAATCGGCAATACGTAGCCTACAACGGCAAGGTCTATGACAAGAGTCTGACGCGGACCTGTCTCGGATGCCATGGAAGCCGCCAGGAATTCTGCGACCGCTGCCACAACTACAACGGTGTCGCGGCTGTGAATTGTTGGGAATGCCACAACGATGCCCCACCGGCCGGCAGGAATACACCATGAAGATCACGCGAAAACATTTTCTTCAATTGTCGGGCTTGTCGTTGCTCGCGGTCATTGCGAAGAAGTTGGTCCGCGGCGCAGCGAACGTCGCGGCATCGGAAGCTGCCACAAAGTCAACTCGCTGGGGCATGGCGATTGATCTGCAAAAGTGCCGCCAGAAAGACGGATGCGGCCGCTGTATCACGGCCTGCCATACGGCTCACAACGTTCCTCAATTCACTGACCGTGCACACGAGATCAAGTGGGTCTGGAAACAGCCGTTCGAAGACGTGTTTCCCTTTGCGCAAACCGAGTACACGCGGGATGTATTTGCAACCGCTCCCGTGCTGTTGATGTGCAACCACTGCGACGATCCCCCGTGCCAGGACGTTTGCCCGGTGGGAGCAACCTGGCGGAGAGACGATGGCGTCGTGATGATGGATTTTCATCGTTGCATCGGTTGCCGCTATTGCATGGCGGCTTGCCCGTACGGTTCGCGCAGCTTCAATTGGCAAGATCCGCGGCCTGCGATCTCTCAAGTGAATCCAGACTTTCCCACTCGCACCAAAGGCGTGGTGGAGAAATGCAATTTTTGCGAAGAACGGCTGGCCAGGAAATTGAGCCCGCTTTGCGTCGAGGCTTGCGGAGGAAAAGCCCTGGTGTTCGGAGACTTGGAGCAACCGGACTCCGAGATACGCAGGACGCTGGGATCGAGATTTGCTTTGCGGCGCAAGCCGGAACTCGGCGCTGGCCCTTCGGTCTATTACCTGATTTAGCGTGCCTATGCTGATGTCTGAAAAAGCGCTCGTTGGAGGCCGCGGTTACTGGCTGTGGATCGCGTGTCTCTTGTCGGCCATGCTGGCGGGCCTCTTCTGTTACCTGCGTCAACTAGATCAAGGCCTCGTCATTACCGGGTTAAGTCGCGATGTGACCTGGGGCATCTACATTGCCCAGTTCACTTTCTTCGTCGGTATCGCCGCGTCCGCGGTCACGGTCGTTCTGCCTTACTATCTCCACGACTGCAAACAATTCAGCCGCCTCACGATCCTCGGCGAATTACTTGCCATTTCTGCGGTCGTCGTGTCCGTCCTTTTCATTGTCGTCGACCTCGGCCAGCCGTCTCGGGTCTTGAACATCGTCCTTCATCCCCAACCGCAGTCGGTCATGTTTTGGGACCTGATCGCATTGAGCGGATATTTCCTGATCAATACCGCGATCGCGTCGGGCACAGTCAACGCCGGACGCGAGCACCTGCCGCCGCCTAAGTGGATCAGAACCCTCGCGCTCATTTCCATTCCATGGGCAATCAGCATCCATACGGTGACCGCATTTCTTTTCAGCGGACTGCCGGGACGCGCGTATTGGCTTACAGCGATCCTGGCGCCACGATTTCTGGCATCCGCGTTCGCTTCCGGGCCCGCGTTGCTGATTCTGGTGTGTATCCTCATTCGAAAGCTGACTGATTTTGATGTCGAGGATGCGGCCCTTCACAAACTGGCCGTCATCGTTACATATGCAAGCGCGGCCAATGTGTTTTTCATTCTGGCGGAAGTATTCACGGCCTTCTACAGCGAAATTCCAGAGCATGAAGCCGGTTTCGAATATCTCTTCGTCGGCATGGGCGGCGACTATCATCTTGCGCCCTGGATGTGGCTTTCCTTCTTGCTCTCTCTGATTGGGTTGACTCTGTTGCTGGTTCCGCGATGGAGAACGACCAGCCGCCTGCTGGTCATCGCGTGCCTGTGCATCTTTATTTCGATTTGGCTCGATAAGGGACTGGGCTTGATTATCGGCGGCTTCGTGCCCTCTCCGCTGGGTGCTATTCCACACTACACGCCGACGTTACCCGAGTGGAACATCGTGTTGGGAATTTGGGCCTTCGGCGCCTTGATAACTACCGCTTTCTTTAAAACAGCTTTCTCCATCTGGGAGGAGCGTTGACCCTAAGGAACTCCGGGAGACTTACGATGTCAATTCTAACGCGCTTAACGAAACCGGAAACCACCTCGCAACCCGAAGCTATTGCGATCGTTCGGACACGACTGACCGAAGATTGGCTGGCGGTCTGGATCGGCCTTTTTGTGTTTGTGCTCTCGCTCGGCTTGCTTTTCGGAACTGACGTACTGGGTTGGTCGATCACAACATCCGTGTGGACATCGCCGGCGAAAGCGTTAGCGCCCGCCTCGAAGGCCTACGCGACCCTGCAACCAGCGCTATCTCTGGTCGCGACTTATCTTTTCCTGCTAGCCATCTTGTTGGTGGCGGCCAAATTCCTGGGCGCCAACCTCAGGCGCTTCACCCTTGGGTTCACAGTACTCTTCGTCTTGAGCTATGCCTGCTGGTTTCTTGGCAGTTGGGCCTATATCGCTGCCACTCCCGACAAGCGGCCGGCTTTGAAGATCCCATGGTCGCTGAGCCTCACCAATGAATCGGGATTCATCATCGCTTTGATCCTTGGCTTGCTGATCGGGAATCTCCTGCCGGGCATGTCGCGGGCGCTCAAGGAAGCAATCCGTCCCGAACTCTACATAAAGACAGCCATTGTGATTCTCGGTGGCTTTCTCGGAATCGCGGCGTTGGAGCAGAGACAGCTGGCCACATCTGTGATCCTGCGCGGCATCTGCGCCATCGTTGAAGCCTACCTGATCTACTGGCCCATCGTGTACTTTGTCTCCCGCCGCTACTTCGGCTTTAGCCGGGAATGGGCAGCTCCGTTGGCCTCTGGGATCTCGATTTGCGGTGTCTCGGCGGCTATCGCGACTGGCAGCGCAATTCGCGCACGTCCAATTGTGCCCATCATGGTTTCGTCGCTTGTTGTTGTTTTCGCCGTCATTGAGCTCATGGTGCTTCCCTTCGCCGCCCAGCACTACCTCAGCGGTCAACCGCTGGTCGCGGCCGCGTGGATGGGGCTCGCCGTGAAAACTGACGGAGCGGCCGTCGCCAGCGGCGCGATAACAGACTCGCTTATCCGAGCCAAGGCAGCCGCTTCCGGGGTGGTTTTCCAGCCCGGATGGATACTGGGCGTCTGCACCACAGTGAAGGTGTTTATCGACGTCTTCATCGGCGTGTGGGCGTTCATCCTCGCCTGGATCTGGTCATCAAAGATCGAGCGCCGCCAGGGAGATCAGGTGCGGTTCGTCGAGATCTGGCAACGCTTCCCGAAATTTATCCTGGGTTACGTCGCGACCTTCCTGATTGTGCTTGGCATTGGAATCGCGTCGCCGGCTCTGGTGCCAAAGATCAAGGCCGCCATGGGGCAGGCTAATGTATTCCGCTCCATCTTCTTCCTGATGACGTTCTTTGCCATCGGAGTGATGTCGAACTTCCGCCGGTTGTGGCAGGAGGGATTCGCAAAATTGGCCGCAGTCTATGTGCTTTGCCTGTTCGGATACATCATCTGGGTGGGATTGCTGATCTCGTGGTTATTTTTCCACGGTGTGTTTCCGCCGATCGTGAAAGGGTGAACTATGTCAGAACCTCGTATGACCGAAGAACTGGAACGAATGAAAACCGAGTATGAACCTTTGCTTCCCATCGAGCGCAAGCTGATCTGGTGCACGTTCGGGAGCGGAGTCGTGCTGCTTGCGATCTTAGTGTTGATCAGCCGCGCTTTTTCATAGGTGGCGGATCTTCGGCGCAGCGAATTGAGTGCTGGCCATTTGCGACGGCAAGAGATTTGGGAAGAAAGCGATTCGGAGGGGAATGGTGACGACGAGAGCGGGCAAGGTCTACTTGGTCGGCGCGGGGCCGGGACATCCCGACCTTCTTACGGTCCGTGCGGTGCGGCTTATCCAGGCGGGGGACGTCATTATCTATGATCGTCTGATTCAAGCGGAGGTTCTGGCGCTCGCCAAACCATCTGCCGAGAAAATCTTCATGGGTAAGTTCCTGGGAAAGCACGCTTCGCGGCAGGAAGAAATCCATGAGTTGCTCGTGCGCAAGGCGCGAGAGGGCAAGATCGTCATTCGCTTGAAAGGTGGCGATCCTTTCCTGTTTGGCCGCGGCGGAGAAGAAGCCGAGTACCTGGTGGACAATGGCATAGAGTTTGAGGTCGTTCCCGGCGTTTCCTCCTGTCTCTCAGCACCGCTAAGCGCGGGGATTGCGGTTACTCATCGGGATGTCGCTTCGTCGGTGGCCATCGTTACCGGCCACAACGCAACCGAAAACCAGGATCGCGTGGACTGGCAAGCGCTGAGCAAAGTGGACACGCTTGTCATTCTCATGGGCGTACACAACGTTGCGCACATCGCGCAAGTGCTGATCGGCGCTGGCCGTTCGAGCGACACGCCTGCTGCCATGGTGCAGATGGCTTTTTGGCCGGGACAGCAGGTCGTCGTGGGCAGTTTGGCGACGATCGGCGAACAAGTGCGTCGCGCGCATGTTGAAGCGCCCGCGACGCTCGTGATCGGCGAGGCCGTTCGGCTGCACGAGAAGTTGAAGCACGCTTCTCTCGACCCAGTGCGCGAATGGCAAGGGTCCGTTGAGGCCATCCTCCAGCCTCTCCGCGTCCAGAGCGAGAGCCGTGATCCAAACTTAGCCGAGAACAACGAAGAATGCGGGGTGCTGGAAAGCGCTCCCGCGGAGGAATTGCTATGACAGCCGCTTCACCGCTCAGTGTCGAAAGCTTAGCCAATGATATGTTCGCCCTGGTGACGGAGTGCACGGGAAAAAGGAAACTGAAAGCTGGCGATCTTACGAAAGCCATGATCGCAAAACACGGCGAGGCAGCCTGCGACAGGGAAGCATGCAAAAAGGCCATCCGAATCCTGATTGATTCCGGGCGGTGCGTTTATACGTACCTCGGAGGTTCGTACATCGAATTGCCTTCCGGGGCCAATTGCGGGTCGACTTCGTAAACGTGGTTCCAACCATGAGTGATGCGCGCGCATTCCCGAGGCTAGTCATAGCAGGCATGTCCGGAAGTGCGGGCAAGACGATCGTCTCGCTGGGCCTGTTGCTTTTGTTGCGCGAGGCTGGGATCGATGTTCGCGCGTTCAAAAAAGGTCCAGATTACATTGATGCCGCCTGGCTCACGTGGGCCTCCTCGCACACCGCAAGAAATCTGGACACTTATCTGATGGGGCCGGATCGAGCCCTGGATTCGTTTGCGCGTAACGCGACGACTGAGGGCATCAACCTTATCGAGGGGAATCGTGGCATCTTCGATGGTTTTGGTGCGGAGGGCACACATAGCACGGCTGCACTCGCCCGTTGCCTTGCTGCTCCGGTGATCCTGGTGGTCAACGGCCAAAAGGTGACGCGCACCGCTGCCGCATTCGTGTTGGGCTGCCAGAAACTCGATCCTGCCGTTGCGATTCGTGGAGTAATTCTGAACAACGTCAGCGGTGATCGTCACCGCGACGTAATGCGCACCGCCATCGAGTCCGAGTGTTCCATCCCCGTGCTTGGATCGCTGCCTCATGCCAAAACCGGTTTGTTGCCCGAAAGGCACCTGGGGTTGATCACGCCTCAGGAGCATTGCGCGGCGGAAGAACTCTCTCAGAACCTTCTAAAACTGGTGGAGGGCAGACTCGATGTCGACGCTCTCCTGTCGATCGCGCGTGCTGCGCCTCCGCTACCCTACGCGCCGGACCCACGCCTCGCTTCGACTGCCGCATTACCGTCAACAGTGCGCATTGGCTATCTGCGCGATGCAGCTTTCACTTTTTACTATCCAGAGAATCTGGAGCAACTTGAGTGCGCCGGCGCGCAGCTTATCCCTGTCTCATCGTTGGAGGCAACAGTTCTGCCGGCGAATCTTCACGCCCTCTACATCGGCGGCGGATTTCCGGAGACGCATGCGCGGAGGCTATCGGAAAACGCTTCATTCCTGCGTTCCGTGCGTGAGGCAGCGCTTAGCGGTCTGCCGATTTATGCGGAATGCGGAGGCCTGATTTTATTAGCCACAAGCTTGTTGTGGAGCGGCGCTCGTTATCCGATGGCTGGCGTATTTCCGTTCGACGTTGAAGTCTGCGATTCTCCGCAGGGTCACGGTTACAGCACGTTATGTGTTGATAGGAAAAATCCGTTCTTTCCCGCCGGAGTAAAGCTCCGCGGTCATGAGTTTCACTATTCGCGCATTCTGCCCTGCGCAGAAACGGTGCCCACCGCATGTGCTGTGGAGCGGGGCGCCGGCTGCTTTGACGGGCGCGAGTTCGTCATGACGAAAAATGTTGTAGCCACTTACACGCACCTGCATGCGATTGCTTCACCAGAGTGGGCCCCGGTCCTGGTAAATGCCGCCCAACGTTTCGCCGACGCACGAGGGATGACTAGGCCACTCGGTCTCTACCGCCGGGGTACCCCCCCTCCCCCCCCCGGTCTATTGGAATCAAGACTTTAGGGAGAATTCCCGCCAAAGTCTTGAGCGGATTATAGTTAGAGGCAAAGTATTCAAACATAAGGGCTTATTCACCGCCGAGACGCCGAGATCGCCGGGGAACCCCTTGAGTGGGATCGGGCCCTTGTCCGCGAGTTTTGTCAAAGAACCTGGAGAGGTCGGCGCGATGTGCGTCTGCTTCTATGATGGAGGTTTGCGGCGTTAAGTCAAGACCTCGAAAGAGGGTACGACCACTTCAGTAGCCTTCCACTTACCCACAGAACGAACGGCGCGTTGTTTGAGGCACCCGCGACCGCTGGGGCTAAAGCCCTGAGTGATTGGAGACGACTTACGCGGCCCTGAAGGGCCGCTCTTCCACGGTATTGCCGGCAGCGGTGAGTTTTTCCGCAGCCTCTAAAGCCGTCACTGAAGATAAGGATTTATCGCAGCGGTAAACGACTCCACCCCACCCCGCGAAAAAGCGCGCGGGCTGGGGACCCCGGCGCTGCGCCACCCAAAAGCAAAATCGAGTTTTTCAGCAAACTGTGAAGTCAATCACGCCCGAATTTGCATGGGTTCGCTTTCCGATTTGACCGACATGGCGGGCACGCACTTGGCGGTTCGTTCGAGCGACCAGCGGGCAATTTCGGCGACGCCGTAAATGGCTGCTTCGATGTCCGCTTCTGTGTTGAACGCCCCTACCGAAAAACGCACTCCCCCGTGGCTCTCCACTAATCCGAGTTGCTGATGAACGAGGGGAGCGCAATGCAGGCCAGTGCGGGTTGCGATGTTGTGATCCACATCGAGCATGATGCCCACATCACCGGGATCGACGCCGTTTACATTCATCAAGACGGTGGAGAGGTGATTTTCGAGGTTGTCGCAGCAGTACAGCCGAACGCCATCGATTGCGCGCAGTCCTTCGACGAGTTTGCTGGCGAGCCGCATCTCATGGGCATACACGCGTTCCACCTGGTGCTCATGCAGCCAGTCCTGGCCGGCCCATAGAGCCGCGACTCCCACCATGTTCGGCGTGCCAAACTCCAACCGCCATGGATATTCCTCCAAATGATACGGTTCGACGGAGCGAACTCCGGTTCCGCCGGCACGAACTTGCCGCAGTTCGACGTGCTTGCGAATGCAAAGCCCGCCGATGCCCATGCTTCCCATCAGTGCCTTGTGCCCGGTGAAAGCTACGACGTCAATGTTCATTTCCCGCATGTGGATGGGAATGATTCCCGCGGTCTGGGCTGTATCCACCACGAAAATGATGCCGTGCTCACGACAGAGAGCGCCGATTTCTTTGAGTGGCTGCAGAGTGCCGATCACGTTGGAGCCGTGATTGACGATGACGACCTTCGTGTTGCGGCGAATGGCTCTGCGGATGTCGTCCGGGCTGATGAACCCTCTGGCATCGAACGGAAGGAAGGTGGCCTGGCAACCGTGATCGCGGACCATGTGATTCACGGGCCGGATTACCGAGTTGTGCTCAAGGTTGGTGGTGATGACGTGGTCGCCGGCGGAGAGCAGGCCGGGAATGACCAGGTTGAGCGCGTCGGTGACGTTGTAGGAGAAGATGAGCCTTTCAGGAGTGTCCTCATCTCCGCCGAAGAATCGGGTCAAGCGCTGGCGCAGATTGGAGAGCAATGATCCGGCCTCGATGGAGAGATCGTAACCGCTGCGGCCGGGATTTACGCCCGCAGTGCGGTAAAAGTGATCCATGAAGCGGTAGACGCTTTCAGGTTTTGGCCATACGGTCGCTGCGTTATCGAGATAAATCAGATCGTGTTTCATGAGGCCTCCGTGACCCAACTTCCGGGAAAACCACACTCTTGTTTATGTTCTCTAGTACTATAATCGGCTTACCAGATATTGCCCGTGCAATTCTATCGCCAGTATTCCTAATCATCCGTCTGTAAGTCCTTACTGTTACGGCAGTAGCAGCCCTGTAGAAAAAGGCCTGCCCGGCGAGTGCAATGTTCTGCATCTTTCTGCGCTGTAGGGGAAGAAAAACCTCCCGTTCAGCAAGTACCGCCGATCCACGACTATCGTTCCGGTGGTCATGCACCCGGAAATTGCTCTACCCGAAGTAGAACGCTGTTTCCACCGGACGCGCCACGCGCGGGAACCACAACGGACGACGCAAATTTCCGGGTCCCGGAGCCGGCCGAGCCAGCGCTTTCCACCTTTGATAAACCGCGTGCGAGAGATTGGTATCCACAAAGATGTCGCCGTAACGATCGTCACTGCCCGCTCGCTCCACTCGAACCACCTGATGCCAGCAGTGCATTCCACTGAGGGGATCGGGATGCACCGGAAACGTAATGTCCTGATGCACACCGGCGTCACTCCACCACACCCGCCGCGTGTCGGGATCGGAACTATCGTAGGGCTCGACGGCGCTGATTTGCCGCATCTTCCACTGACCCTTGCTAACTTCCTTCAGGTCCACCCACGCGCTCGAGAAGCGCTCGATGTGATCGTCTTTGTTGACGCGCCAGCGCCCCAGGTGATGCGAGCAGGCGACTACGCCGGGAGCGATGCCTTCCGTGATCCACGCGTGCAAAACAAAGAAGCCGATTTCCGTATGCACCTTCAGCAAATCTCCTGTGTGAAGATTGCCGATTTTTTCGGCGTCGATTGGATTCACCCACAGCGGATTCTTGTGCGCAATTTCGTAGAGCAGCTTGGCGTTGCCCGAACGCGTGTGAATCAGCGTGGGGAGGCGAAAGATGGGCAGGAGCGTAAAGACTTCGCCATTGGCGTCTTTAGGCCACTCGACCACCGGCATGTATTTCCGATCGACGCTCGCGGTGACGCTCCCGAGCGACGCGGCTTGCGCGGCGCGGTCGACGTGACTGCGATAGTACTCAGGCAGGGCAAACTCAGGCCATTTCCATTCCACGAGAGTCTTGGAGAAAATCTCCAGTTTTCGCGAAGGCGTGTTGTAACCTACGACGGCCTTTTCGTTGTTCATCACGCCGAGTGGTTTGCCTTGCCTGGTGACGAGTCCGTTTGCCTCAATCTTTGCGCCCTCAAGTTCCGCGGCCGAAAGCGGCTTCTCGTTGAGCTTGTAAACGTCGGTGGTAACTTCGTAAGCGCCATACTTGCGCATGTAAGCGAGCGGCGAGAGGTTTTCCTTTTTGGCTGTCTCGGCAAGCCCGGGAACGGAATTTTCAAAAATCCATCCGTAGTATTCGTCCACCGTGATTTTCTGTCCCGGCCGGTACGGGGACTCGAACCATTGCCGAATGCCCATCGAGCCATCTGGGTCAATGGCCCACGAGAGGTTGATCCAGAATTCATCCTCTTCCCAAACTTCGCCCGGATTTGCCTGGTACGTGTAATCGACTTTCTTCCCTTGCTTCTCCTGGAAAACGCGCAGCACGGGTTGGCGAAAACCGATCCATTTGCTGGCGTGCGTTTCCTGGCTCATCAGGTCGTGGCGTTCGGAAGACAATCCCATCGGCAGCACATAGTCGGCATACCAGGCGGTTTCGCTCCAGGTCGGAGTGAGCGCGGCATGCAAGCCCACGAGTCTCTCGTCACGCAATACTTCAATCCACGAGAAGCCGTCCGGGTAGGTCCATACTGGGTTGAACACGCGCGTGAAATAGGCTTCCAGGCGGCCGCGACCTTCCTTAATCAAGTGTGGAAGAAGCATGGACATTTCGTGCGTGCACAGCGGCCACTCCGGTGGGTACAGCAATTCGTTCCATCTTTGCTGCGGGGGCGGAACTTTGAAAGGTCGCGGGACGAACTTGTTCCACGCGTTCAGACTGTGCCCGCCTTCGGTTCCGACTGAGCCAGTGAGCACGTGGAGTAGGACTAGCGCTCGCACCGGCTGCCATCCACCTAAGTTGCCTGATGCGCTGCCGCGCCACAGATGCGAAGCAAATTTACTTCCCGCGGTGGCAATCTCGCGGGCGACCTTAACGATTACTTCCGCCTGGACTCCGCTTTCCTTCTCGGCAAATTCGGGAGTGTATTTCGCGTAATGCCGTTTTAACGCTTCGACAAAGGCAGCGAACGTTTGGCCTTTGGCTACGAAACCGTCGAACTCCGCTTCTTCCCAGTTCGTCCAGTTCTTCATGAACGTGGGGTCGAAGAGATTCTCGTCAAGAATGACTTTTGCCATCGCCAGGAGCACGGCCGCTTCGGTGCCCGGATAGCTGGGCATCCAATAGTCGCCCATGCTGGCCGTGTTTGAAAGACGCGGATCCATGACAGCGATTTTGGCACCCGCCATTTTGCCGTCGATGATTCTCTGCGCGTGGGGATTGAAATAATGCCCGGACTCGAGATGCGCCGACAACAGCAGGATGAAGCGCGCGTTGGCGTGATCGGGCGATGGCCGGTCGGCGTGATGCCAGAGCACGTAGCCGAAGCGGGCCGACGACGAGCAGATGTTCGTATGGGAATTGTGGCCGTCGATGCCCCAGGCCTGTAGTGTGCGCTCCATGATGAAGTCGTATCCCGGCCGGCCGACGTGATACATGACCTCTTCGCCGCGGCCTTCCTGAAGCGCCTTTCGGATGCGGGATCCGAAAGTTTCAAGCACTTCTTCCCACGATGTTCTCGTCCATTGGCCGCCACCGCGCGGCCCGACTCTTTTCATTGGATAGAGGATGCGATCGGGGTCGTGAATCTGATTGATGACCGCCGGTCCCTTGGCGCAAACTCGCCCCCGGCTCGCTGGATGCTTCGGATTGCCTTCAAACTTCTCTACTTTTCCGGTTTCCTTGTCGACGTAGGCGAGCAGGCCACAAGCGGATTCGCAGTTGAAGCAAATGGTAGGAATGATTTGATAGTGACGTGCGACGCGGCGCGGCCACGCCTCGGGGTCGTACTCCACCCAATCGTCCCATTTCTCGACCGGTGGACAGGAGGAGAGGTTACTGCCTTCACGCTTGAACTCAGCCATCTTTCGCCTCCAACCTCCAACTCAGCTATTGGGCACAGATTGCCCGGCCATCACAAAACACCACTCGTAGGCGTACAGTCCGGCAAGCGTGAGCGCGCCGGAAAGCGCCACTACAGCCAGGTTCGACGGCGCCATCCACAGAAGAAGCAACGGTACGAGACCGCCCAGGCCGACAGCGCCGCTCCAGAACCACTTCCGGCACGGTCCGCGCACCATTAAATAGGCTGCATAGGTGGCATTATCCGTGGCGTGGGGAATGAGCACTTCGCCGAGGACGATCAGTAAATGCAGAAGCAGAAACAACCCGAGGCCTGCCACCGCAATCGTTCGTGTTGGGTCGCCGCCGCCCATGCTCGCCGGAAGCAAGGCCAGCACGGCAGCGCTGGAAAGCAACGCCTGCAAGACAAAGTGAACGGGGAGAAGCGGCGTCTGCCACAGATCGCGCCCTTCGCATTGCCCAAACAAGAATGCTGTGTACCCCGCAGCGCAAAAACCACTGACGACCGTCGGCCAGAGCACCAGAGCCGAAACCACCGACAACCCGGTAACTCCGCCGAGCCAGTACATGCCAGCTAGTACGCTATACAGAAGCAGGATGTAGGATCCACGCGTTAACCAGGATTTTGCTTGCGGCGTCGTCATCACCCGCAGGAACCGTTCCTTGCGGCTCAAGTCGGCGACCAGGGCCAGCAGGGTTGCGCCGGTGAAAATCAAGGCCAGAGTAGCGAGGACGATATCTCGAGTATGGCTCGCGCCAAGCCACCCAAACGCCACCGCGATGGCGGGGACCGCAAGCACTCCTGCACCAATCGACTTGAGCCAGCAATAAAGAGGTACCAGCCAATCCCAGGGCCGCGCGTGCGCAACGTCGTAGGCGGCGAGAGCGTTCCTCTGCAGGAGCGGGTGGTCCGGCACGTAGGTCGCACCTCCGCCGCTCACATTCGTATTTCGCTGTGCCCACATGTAGAAGACTTCGTGGCGGGCGGCAGTCGGAACAATCGCGCTCTCATCGCCTTCGATGTAGAAGAGTTTAGGACGCGTCCCCTGTTCCGGCTTGCGAACTCGGACAGTCTCGCGTGCGACTAATTCGGCAACCTCACTCGCTGGGTCATCCAGATCACCGGCGACGATGGCTCGTTCCGGACAGACGGTAACGCATGCCGGCTCCAACTCAATCTCGATCCGGTGCGCGCAGAAATGGCATTTCGCTGTCGTGTTCCGTGCGGGATCGAGGTAGATGGCGTCGTAGGGACAGGCCTGCATGCACGCTTTGCAGCCGATGCACTGCTCTGGGTTAAAGTCCACGATCCCATCGCGCCGTTGGAACATCGCGCTGACCGGACAAATCTCAACACAGGGAGGCCTTTCGCAGTGGTTGCAGCGGGTGACCTGAAACACGCGCCGAGCCTGCGGAAACTTTCCCTTCTCTACGTACTTGACCCAGGTTCGATTCACTCCGAGCGAAACCCGGTTCTCCGTCTTGCACGCCACCGTGCAGGAGTGGCAGCCGATACACTTGCGATTGTCGATGACAAATCCGTATCTCATCGCCAGTTGATCACACCATCGCTGGACCTAGCGCATCTTTTCGCGGTGATTGGCATACCGGGCACGACGATCAGACGAGCGACCAACTCGACCCGCCCCAGGGAGGAGATCTACAGGAAGCGGTCGTTTCCTCTTATGTCTATCATGTTACTAGCCTACAATTCGGTGATATGCATCACTAGTGAACGTGATATCCAGTTCCGTGGCCCTAACCAAAGTAACCATGGCGCGGCGTTCTTTCCCCCCGAACTGGATCGTCCGGACGTCATGACTTTTCAACAACCTGGCGGGAGGAAGGGAAGTGCTGGCTTTGCTTTGTTGCCGGGATGGGCAGCCGTGGCGCCACCGTACATAGACCGACCGGTAATGCGCCACGTTGCTGGCTGCCGTGCGCTAGCCTGAAGCAAAAGAAAAAAATCAGCATTTGGGGCCACTAGTTGTGGGAGCAGTCTGTGCGGACCGCGACGTGACTGCAGAAAGCACGT
>Ga0326728_10011679_pt1 | contig 19890 bp, 18 predicted proteins | sample MB3enrmetagenome_FD_207602 | JGI IMG/M metagenome (GOLD analysis project Ga0326728, IMG submission 207602) | Lab enriched peat soil microbial communities from McLean, Ithaca, NY, United States - MB31MN | ecosystem: Environmental > Terrestrial > Soil > Wetlands > Peat | place: USA: New York... | reverse complement strand
TTCGAAGCTGGCGCGTCCCTCAGCGCGCAGGTACATCGCTTCCTGCGCGATATTATCTGCGGTCAGGCTTTGGCGCAGCGCCTCGCGTGCAGATGGCGCGAAGGAAGCGTTGGGAAACGTTCGGACCAGCCGGACCAGCAACCAATGTCCGTGGACGGAAGAATGCCAGTCGTAGCAGCCGTAGAACGCAGGCGTCAGTTTTCGCGGCGGAGCCACATCCGCATCGCTGTTCAGGTTGTGACTGAGTTTGTTCGGATACTCCTTGTGGACGCACGCGAGTGCAAGATTGGCGAACCGCTCCGCGGCAGTGATGCTAAAACTAGGGGGCATAGCGGTTGTCTCGGCAGCACTCAGAACGTTCACAATGAAAAGCAGGACAACGGCGCTTAGTGTAATCTTCATCGCGCTGCAACTTTAAACGAAATTCCGGCGGGATTGAAGCCGTTCAGAGGACGAGTCTACCGAACAAGTAAATTCAGAAATCGCCCGTCAGTGGCTGTCCGGCGCTTTCGGCTTTTCCAAGGCGATCTCCCGTTTGGCTTGGCATTCGTTTGACGGATCGAACGTCGCGATACTCGTGAATTCATCCTTCGAAGCGTGAAACTCAAGTGGAGGTCGCTGCACACGAGCGGGAAGTCCGGCGAACTTCACTTTCCCATCGGAGTTGGTTCCAGCTTCAAGATCAAGCCTCCGCGTTCCACCAAAACCATACTTGACATGAACCTTGACCGTGGCCGCGTAAACGGGCTTGCCGTCCGCGCCCCTGACTGTGAGTTCGAGGGAACAGGGACCAGCACCGCCTTGAATGACGGGAACTGTTTCTTGTGGCGCTGGCGATTGAGCCCGAGAAAGTAGGGGGACTGCGACAAGAACGGAGCACAGAAAACCGAGCATTCTGTTCATATCCTCACCATTATACGAGCGCAGCCGAAGCTTGGCGCACTGCCTTTCTGATTGTCTCGGGTTTTCTTAGAAGCGGGCACGTTCGTATTGTTTCGGCCATGCGACCTGCTGTTTGAGGACATAGGCGGCACGCAACGGCCAATATGGATCGCGGAGGAGTTCGCGAGCCAACAGAACTATGTCTGCCTGTCCAGTGGCGATGATGTGCTGGGCCTGCTCGGGCGCGGTGATCATGCCAACGGCTCCGGTGAGGATTCCCGCCTCGCGGCGGATGCGCTCGGCAAAGGGAGTTTGATAGCCGGGGCCGAGAGGAATCGTTGCCTTGGGAACGATTCCTCCCGAGGATGAGTCGATGAGATCGACGCCGAGCGGCTTGACCTGCCGGGCGAGGGCGATGGAATCCTCGATGGTCCAGCCGCCCTCGGTCCAGTCCGAGGCAGAGATGCGAAGCCACAAGGGGAGACGTTCGGGCCAGACTTTACGGACGGCTTCGATGATCTCGCGCAGGATGCGGGTGCGGTTCTCAAAGCTGCCACCGTACTGGTCGGTGCGGGTGTTGACCAGCGGCGAGAGGAACTGGTGAATGAGATAGCCGTGGGCTCCGTGGATTTCGACGAGTTCGAAGCCAGCTTCAAGGCTGCGGCGAGCGCCCTCGGTGAAAGCGTGGGCGATGCGAGCGATGCCTTCAGGGGTGAGGGGTTCGGGCTGAATGGATTCCGGGGTGAAGCCCTTCGCCGTGGAGGAATAGATGGGACGCCAGCCGCCATCGGCGACGGAGACGACGGGAGTACCCTGATTGCGCCAGGGAACGGCGGTAGAGGCTTTGAAGCCAGCGTGGGCGAGTTGGGTTCCGGCTACAGAACCATGCTGCCGGAGGAAGCGGACTATGCGCGCAAGATTCTCGACGTGCGCGTCCTTCCAGATGCCGAGGTCGGAAGGACTGATGCGGCCCTCGGGGACGACGGCGGTAGCTTCGGTGAGGACGCTGCCTGCGCCGCCAACGGCGCGAGCCCCGAGGTGGACGAGATGCCAGTCGTTGGCAAAGCCGTCTTCGCTGGAGTACTCGCACATGGGAGAAACGGCGATGCGGTTACGAAAAGAGATATCGCGGATATGGAATGAGTCGAACAGGTTCATAGCATAGGGATCGTATCAGGAAGGGAGGTAAGACGAGGTTACGTCGAGAGCCGCTCGGTCGCAGGGTGGTTGGCGGGGTGCTGGGTCCACCGGCACTGCGTGCCTGGAATCCTTGACGGACGCCGGTTTTCAGCGCAGAATGGCGTGTTTTCGTATGGGAGAACATGGGAGATAGGCTAATGCGGCTCGCGATTCTGGCTTTTCTAGTTGCTTCTTGCATTTCCGCGATAGCGCAGTGCCCGATTCAGCCTCGCGCTGCTGTCGTGGATGCCACGGGCAAGCATGTGACAATCCGCTACTATAACCCGGGGTCTCGTGTCGTGCGGGATGTCCACTTCATCGTGAAGACCAGTGAAAAAGGACGAGAGGACCAGTCGATCATAACGAACTTCGCCGCAAGGGTTATGCTTCCCCCCAAAAAAGAAGGACGGCAGGTCTTTCCAAATCCTGCAAACTTGTTGGGCAACTCGGGATTGGAAGTGCAAGTTCTGCACATTTCATTCGCCGATCTTTCAAAGTGGACAGCGCCGCGTGAAAACCCGTGCAGAGTCTCGCTCGCGCGGCAATGAGAGATTGCCGGTAGCGGAAAAGTCAAATTTGGAGGAGCAGAATGAACGGCCGCCATGCTGGCTGGCCACGATTTTTAAGGGCATGTGGCGCCACCGCAGTTGTCTTTGTGGCATTGCTGGCACTGGCTGCTTGCGGCGGATCGTCAGGTTCGAATCAACAGCCGCCACCGCCACAGTCATTCACCATCGTGGTTACCCCTTCCGCACCTTCCGTTGCACCGGGCACCTCGTCGACGGTCCAGGTTTCGGTGACACCGGAGAATGGGTTTAGCGGCACTGTCACGGTATCAACTTCTGGTCTGCCATCTGGCTTGACAGCGACGCCGGCCTCGTTTTCCGTGCAGAGTAACCCACAAACGGTCGCGCTTGCGGCTTCTAGCTCCCTTGCGAATGGTGATTATTCGTTCAGCTTCGATGGAACCAGTGGCACGCTCAGCAGTTCGACAAAAATCACGATAGGTGTTGGCCCTCTGCAAGGTTTCATCATCATTCAGCCCCTTATATCTGAAGTTGTTAGTACATTCGGTAGCACTACACAAGTCCAGTTGCAAACAGAGGCGACCGGACAAGGCGTGACAAACTATCAGTTGAACTTTGCAGTCTCTGGACTCCCCACGGGCGTCAACGCGACCTTCTCGCCCAATCCCGTAGCGGTCGGAAGCGCCGTTACTATGAACGTGACGGCTCCGCCCTCAGGCCAGTGGATTCAAAACACTCCGATTGAAGTCGTTGCAACGCCGACCGCTTCTGTACCCACCCAGAGTTTACCAATAGATCTTGTAGTGGCTCCTCCTCCTGGAAATCTCCCCAACAACCGTAGCGACTATCTTCGAACAGATGAGACGCCGGAGTCGATCGTGTATGACCCGGTGCACCAGCTCATTTTTTCCAGCGATTTCTCTCTTAACCGCGTTGACGTAGTGTCAACGACGACTCGCCAAATCGTCCGCAGCATTCCGGTCATGTGCCCGGATGGGCTAGCGCTTTCGCTGGATGGAACGGAAGTATTGGTAGGCAGCCACGCCCAGCAGATCACCGCGATCAGTACCTCGAGCCTTCAAGTCGTTCAGCAGTGGGCATTGCCTAGACTATCAGGGGTGCCTTACGGCCCCCGCAACGTGTACCCGCTCTCCAATGGGGAGGTGGGCATCCAATCAGCCGGGGTAAATGGGGGCTCTTGGACTTTTTCGATTTGGGATCCAGTCAAGAACACGCTCTCGCCTGTATCTTTGAAGACGGGATTCGCAAACGACTTTTGTTACGCTTCCGCCAGCGCTGATGGTGCTCACATTCTTCTCGCCGATTGCACGACCGAGACTGTTGCCCTATACACGGTGTCAACTGGGAAATTTACTAAACAGACCACTTTTCCCCCAGAGGATTACATTTATGGCGCGGTGTTGAGCCCAGATGGTTCTCGTGCGCTGGTCTACGACTACAATAATGGTGTTGCACTCTACAACAGCCAGTTAAGTCTCATCACCTATTTGGTTGGTCCTACATACATTGACGGGTTCGTCTTCAGTGGTGACAGTTCCCGCGCGTATCTGGCTGTCCCCGGCATTCTTGGAGTTTTCGACGGGACGACGGGCGCTTTCATCAATATCGCACCAGCGCTCGGTACGATTCCACCCGGTGCCGAAATCGTTCCGAGTCCGTTCATAGGACCACTTTTTGCGTCGGACTCCACCGGCGTCGTCTATGGTGCTGCAGATCACGGTATTGCTTTTCATGATTCGACGTACGCGGTCAACTATCTCGCTGGGTTCGATGGCGCGCCGAGTTTAGATCTTACGTTGACACCAAGCTACGGCCCCATAAACGCCGCCACTCCAGTGAGTTTTCCAGAGGTAGTAGGGTTCGATGCCGTACCAGATGTCTGGTTCGCCGGCACACGCGCAACCCAGGTTAGCTTGGGCCCTGGCCCAGCGGGCTCTCTGAGTGCAACGACGCCTCCACTGTCTCAGCCTGGGCCAGTCAGCGTAAAGGTGATCCAGCCGGACGGGGTTCAGGAATTTAGTCCTTTGGTTTTCAGCGATGGTCCGGGAGTGATGTTTGTTAGTGGGAACAGTGCGAGTCCGAAGGGAGGCGCCGCATCAGACATTATAGGAGTCGGCCTTCCCACTGATCCAACTCAGATTACCGTGACAGTGGGGGGCCAGAGCGCCGCAGTGCTAAGTGCAAAGTCTATAGATTTCTACGGCGTCGATTTCCCGTTTTCTTACCCGTACCCTGTCGTTGACGTGAAGATTACGCTCCCTCCCGGAACTGGCGACCAGGATCTAGTCCTCACAACATCAGCCGGTTCTGCAACCGTGCCAAAGGGCATTCACTACGCACAGAGTGTCGCAGATTACGCGTCTTCAGATACGTTCCAAGCCATTCTCTTGGATCGCAAACGGAATCAACTTTACCTCTCGGCTGGCGATCACATCGATGTCTTTGCGTTGTCGTCCATGCAGTTTGTTTCTCCTTTCACGCCGCCAGCGCTCAACGGAGCCAAATCCTTCTACGGCATGGCTCTCACTCCCGACTCCTCGGAGTTGGTTGTCGCAAATTACGCAGATGGGTCGGTGGCGCTGATCAATCCGGATCAGCCGAGTTCCGCGAAGGCCGTGCAGATTGTCCCGGTTGGGACGTCTGGCAATCCCTACAATGTAGTCACAACGAACACAGGCGCAGCCTTCGTTGAGCCCACAGATATTACGGGCGGAACTGCAACAATTTACGAACTCAACCTGACGACTTTGGCGGTTACCGCCATCACCAACATTCCTTTCTTTTCAATTTACGGAGGATCTCCAATTGCGGCATCAGCGGATGGCTCGAAGGTACTCCTCACCGACTATGGCTTCCCTGAGGACGTCGCCGTATTTGATTCCGCGAGCGGCAGTTGGTCCGTCAACGGCAACAACGGCCCTGGCACCATTCTTAACAACCTAGGAAGTAGCGCAGCTGCTTCTTTCAATGCGTCGGTACTTGGAACAGGTGCCGCGTTTGTGGACGCTTCGGCGGATGTGACGGGCTTCTTGGCATGGCAAGACGTGTTTGAGGCCAACAATCCCTACCGCGCTCTTCTGCCTTTGGAGAAAATTCCAGACGGGGGCAGCTTGGCATACCTCCCCTACGCAGGCTGGGTGGACATCTTCGATGTGAATCACGGAGCGCTCCTGCGCCGATTCAGCCTGGCTGAGCAGGTTCAGAATGTGACTGACGCAATGGCAGTGGATGCGTACGGACAGAACATATATCTCATCACAAATGCAGGCTTGACTATTGTTCAGCTTGCGAATGCGCCTCTCGCCATGGGAAGCGTCGCACCCCCTGCGGGCTCCGCCGGTACAACGGTGACTGTGAGAGGCAGCGGCTTTCAGGCGACAACCGCGGTCACTGTTGGTGGAACGGCTGCAGCATCAACCTTGGTGGACGCTAATACACTGCAGATTGTAATTCCGGAGGTTTCCGCTGGCCCCGTCCAAATCACGGTTAGCAGCCCATCCGGGGAATCGTACTCGCTAGATAACGCCTTCACGGTGCAGTAGATGCTCGTCGCCTCTGAAACCTGACAGAGCGACGGCCCATTTCCCCTACTTATCCCGGAGGAGATTGGCGCACATGGGAAGTTGCCGACCAACGCTTCGTCGATCACCGTCCCGACGTGCTTTCGTTCGTGAGCGATCCGCTCGATCACGATCTCACCGTCGCTGGAACGCTCGCTGCCAATCTCTTCGCCTCAACTTCCGGTACCGACAGCGATTTCGTCGTCAAGCTTATCGACGTTTATCCCGATAACGCGCAGAAGAAGGGCTGGAATACCGAGGAAGGACCGAAGCCCGGACAGTACGCCGAGTCGCTGAACGGCTACGAACTACCAATTGCGATGGAGGTGCGCCGCGGCCGCTATCTCACGAGCTACGAGAAACCGCAGGCCCTCAAGCCGAACCAGCCCACGGAATGGAACATCCCGCTGCGCGACCACGATCATGTTTTCGTGAAGGGGCACCGCATCATGGTCCAGATTCAATCTACGTGGTTTCCAGTGATCGACCGCAATCCACAGAAGTTCGTGCCCAGTATCTACCAGGCCACGGCGTCTGATTTCGTCCCCGCGACGCAGCGAATCTATTGCTCGACCACTATGCCTTCGCGTCTGGTCTTGCCGGTCCATGCCCTAAAAAGGCAAGCTGCTTAGAGGCAGTGCACAGCGCAGCTTGCCGAGGCCTTTCGAACGGGAGCACCTGTGCTTGACTGGGACGCAGTTCCACCTTCCCGACGCAGGAGTCCGCTATCGCGGCTGCACTTCAGGCTGGACGACGGAAGATCGATGTGGGGTTTGAGCGGGGATCAGTAGTTGTGAAGGGGTGAGCGGGCAAACAACACTGAGCCTGATCTAGCATCATAGAATTCGGCTCGGTTTGTTCGACAGACCGATGATCTGCGTCTTCGGTATAACGTCGGTATAACTGAGCGAGAAAAAGGACGGTTTGCTGCCCCTTAAGCGACACCAGATGAAGCAGTTGGAGTTTGTTGTTTCGTGGTTCGGGACCAGGGGGTCGGAGGTTCAAGTCCTAACAACGCGCTCTCAAGACCATGAGTCAGAGGCGCTTTCGGCCCCGGTGCCGAGATCCCGCTCTACGGTAACGCACTATAAGAGGCCGCCCAGGCTTGAGGTGGATCTTGAGCGCCGACATCATCAGCCACCGGGGGATCAACAGTGTGTCCACGGCGCCAGTTGGCGGCTTGGCAAAGAGCTTCTTTGGGGGGCACAACTTTTCGCTCTTATTCGCCTATGCCGACGATCACAGGCGTTCCACGCGGAGATTCGTGCGAGCCGCTCTCGGGTTCCAGCGTAACCGCAAAGTTCTTGGCCTCGACACCCGCTGGCGGCAGCTATTGATTCTCGTAACTGTCACGCCGCCTGACCGCAATCTGCCAGGCATGCGATGATGGTCTGTATAACCCGCTTCGTCTCCTTGGGACCTTTCACTGGGATGCAATCCACGCCAGCTTTTTCGGCGGGATAATCATTCCCCCCCACGAACAAGGCATCGCCGATGTAAATCATCTCTTTCAAGGAAACGTGCAGGAGGTCTCGCAGCTTTCCGATTCCGTACGCCTTGTCAATGCCAGGTTTGGTGATATCAATGGATGTCGAGCCACCCATGCGGACGGAAAACCGGGGAATAAGTTTGTCAAGAATCGCCTTGATCTTTTTCCGCTTGGCATAATCGGGATCCCACTTGTTTTTTTCTTCTAACGGCGCCTGCTGGCCTAACGCGGAAAATGTTATCTGGCTTCCACGGTCTTCGATTACTTCTCCCCAGACCTTTGGGACTTTGTAACCAGCCTCTCCCAGCGCTATGTGGAGAGAGCTGAGTATGTTCTCTCGCTCCTCCGGAGTGAAATCTTCTTCATAAAGTTTTTTCCAATTCCCTGAGTACTGGTAGAACTTTGTTCCACACGTGGGAAGCAGGGATAACTCCGTCAGGCACTCGTCATGAGGAAGTTTGGCGACAACTTGCTTTTCAAACTGCGGCCACCCGCCTCCGGAAATGATGGCTACTTTGACAATCGCGAGAAGATCATGCAGCAGTCCTGACATTTCGGGATCGACCGCCGATTTACTTTCGGCAAGAGTTCCGTCCAGATCAAAGACAATCAGCTTTTTCACTATGTTTCCACCTCTGAATTCCTGGCATCTCAATCCGTCAGCGATGAACCTGCCTGTTCCTTCGTGCCAGGTTCTAGACGCTACGGAACTCTGCTCACTGCGGGTGGCACCTTCTTCTGCCGGCCGGAAGGAACGATCGATAGGTCATTGGTCCCGACGTACACGGCGAGGGCCGCAAAGATGGCAATAAGGCCGAACCAGAAGCGCCAATCATGATGCGCGCGCTTCCAGTAAGGAGTATGGCCGGGATGATGATGAGTCTCGCCCATGGGATGCAGGTGTTCGGTGTTGTTCATGCTCGTCTCCAGATCAAGCCGCGGATTTGCCCTCTGGGGCAGGCGTTGACTCTATTTTTTCCATCAATGATCCGTAAAAGAGCGGGGCGCCGCTGGCATCTCGCTGGGGCTTAGAGTTGCAGCACTCGTAGCCGTCAGTTCGAGTGCAACGGTTGTCACTGATCGTTTCTCATTTTTCTCTCTTCCTGGGTTCGACCTTAGCAATGAGCGTCTTTGCGTACTGTTCCCAATTGATCAGATTTGTCGTCACAGTTTGGTTGATAGTCAGGATTTGAGAAAGCCGAGCGAAGAGCTGCGCCATGAACGCAACCGCCGTTGAGAGCGTGCCCATACCAGCCCGATGAACCGTGCGGCCCTATCCGGCGGACCCCTCGGGTTTGGCTGCAAATAATAAGGAGAATTGAACCATGAAGGCCGACACACTCACTCCGGAACTGCTCCACCAGAGATCCGAAGCCGTGAACAAGAAAGAGTTGACTAAAGAGTCAGCTCTGAAAACGACGAAGCAAACCAACACACTCACGCCCCAGCTTCTCCACCAGATGGACGCCTACTGGCGCGCCGCCAACTATCTGTCGGTCGGGCAGATTTATCTCTACGACAATCCGCTATTGAAGGAGCCGCTGAAACTGTCGCACGTGAAGCCGCTGGTGGTCGGCCACTGGGGCACGACGCCGGGCCAGAACTTCATCTATGTGCACTTGAACCGGGTCATCAAGAAGTATGACCTCAATATGTTCTACATCGCCGGCCCCGGGCACGGCGGACCGGCGCTGGTGGGCAATGTTTATCTCGAAGGGACCTACAGCGAGATTTATCCAAACGTCAGCCAGGACGAGGCCGGGATGAAGGAGCTGTTCAAGCAGTTCTCGTTTCCCGGCGGGATTTCCAGCCATGTTGCGCCAACCACGCCGGGGTCAATTCACGAAGGTGGCGAGTTGGGATACTCGCTCAGCCACGCCTTTGGGGCCGCGTTCGACAATCCCGATCTCGTCGTCGCGTGCATCATCGGCGACGGTGAAGCGGAAACGGCCTCTTTGGCGACCTCATGGCAGTCCAACAAGTTTCTTGACCCGATTACCGATGGAGCCGTGCTGCCCATCCTGCACCTTAACGGCTACAAGATCAGCAATCCAACCGTTCTGGCTCGCATCGAGCCTGAGGAACTGGAGCAATTTCTACGAGGCTGCGGCTGGACGCCTTACTTTGTGGAAGGCGATGAGCCGGAAAAAATGCATGAACTCATGGCCACCACCTTGGAGACGGCCATCGAGGACATCCGGCAAATCCAAAAGAATGCACGGAACAAAAAAGATACCACTCGGCCGCGCTGGCCCATGATCGTTCTCAGGTCACCGAAGGGCTGGACGGGACCAAAAGTAGTCGACGGCCTGCAAATCGAGGGCACTTTCAGATCTCATCAGGTGCCGCTCCTGGTCGATTCCGAGCATCCCGATCACGTCAAGCTGCTGGGAAGCTGGATGAAAAGCTACAAGGCGGAGGAGCTGTTCGATAAGAATGGGCGACTCATCCCGGAATTGGCCGCGCTGACACCGACGGGCGACCGCCGTATGGGCGCCAATCCCCACGCCAATGGCGGCATTCTGCTCCGCGATCTGCGCATGCCGGACTTCCACCTCCACGCGGTGAACTTGCCTTCACCGGGCGCGGTGAGCGCCCAGGATACGCTCGTGCTGGGTTCGTTCCTGCGCGATGTGGCCAAACTGAATCAGGATCAGCGTAACTTCCGTGTGTTCGGTCCCGACGAAACAGTCTCGAATCTCCTGAGCGCGGTTTTTGAAGTCACCAACCGTCAGTGGGATGCCCGTGAAGTAAAGAATGACGAGTTCCTTGCGCCCGCCGGCCGCGTGCTGGACTCGATGCTCAGCGAGAACCAGTGCGAGGGCTGGTTGGAAGGATATCTTCTGACCGGGCGGCACGGGTTATTTAACAGCTATGAAGCCTTCATTCGCATCGTCGACTCGATGTTCAGCCAGCACGCCAAGTGGCTGAAGGTGTGCCGGGAACTGCCCTGGCGCCGCGAGATTTCGTCGCTGAACTATCTGCTCGCTTCCCATGTCTGGCAGCAGGATCACAACGGTTTCACGCACCAGGATCCCGGATTTCTCGACCATGTCATCAACAAGAAGGCCGATATCGTACGGGTTTACCTTCCGCCCGACGCCAACTGCCTGTTGTCGGTCTTCGATCACTGTTTGCGCAGCCGGAATTACGTCAATGTGGTGGTGGCTGGTAAGCACGCCCTCCCGCAATGGCTGACCATGGATGCGGCGGTCGTGCATTGCACGGAAGGAATTGGCATCTGGCAATGGGCTAGCAACGATCAGGACGGCCCCGAACCGGACGTGGTGATGGCCTGCTGCGGAGACACGCCCACGCTGGAGATTCTGGCCGCCGTTTCCATCCTTCGCCAGCATCTGCCCGAGCTGAAAATCCGGGTGATCAATGTCGTCGATCTGATGAAGCTGCAATCTTCGAGTGAGCACCCGCACGGACTAAACGAAACAGATTACGATTCGCTTTTCACCAAAGATAAACACATCATCTTTGGCTTTCATGGATACCCATGGCTAGTCCACCGTCTGACCTACCGCCGGACTAACCGCAACCTGCACGTGCGGGGATACATTGAAGAGGGCACGATCACGACGCCCTTTGACATAAGGGTGCAGAACGACCTGGACCGCTTCCATTTGGTGCAAGACGTGGTCGATCGCTTGCCGCATCTAGGTTCCAAGGGCGCCTACCTCAAGCAGCAGATGCGGGACAAGCTCATCGAGCACAAGCACTACATCGACCAGCACGGTCAGGACATGCCGGAAATCCGGAACTGGAAATGGAATCAGAGCGAAACGCAAGAAGGAAACTGAATCGAATCCGGAAAATTGCGCCGGTGCTTCGACCTGCGGCTCCGCGACTCTTGAGCAAAACTGCACAGATTCCGCAGGTGCGGCGCCCCGATACTGTCTGCGACTTCCGCTGCCGTTGCGGCCGCGTTGCCCGTGTGCTTCATCGTGCTTCAGGCGGACGTCCGGCAGCAATTCGTCGTTGTGCTGTTCGCGCAAAATGAGGCCCGTGTGGAGTTGAAGGGAACAGGTACAGAGACTTCGTCGAACCGCGGTGCGGTCGTTGCGGTGCGTGGCAGCGTCGTCGATGTGCGCTTTGACCGCCGCTTGCCGCCGATTTTTTCCGTGCTGCGCGCCGGTGCGGACCGGGAGATTGTCGTTGAAGTGATGACCCAGCTTGATGCGTCTCGCGTGCGAGGCATTGCCTTAACGCCCACGCAAGGGTTGGCCCGAGGAATGCCGGTCGAGGACACGGGCGCTCCTCTGCAGGCGCCGGTCGGCAAGACGATCATTTCGCGAATGTTCGACGTGTTCGGCCACACCATCGACCGCCAGCCTGCGCCTACCGGCGTGCAGTGGCGGACCGTCCATCGCGTGCCGCCGCCGTTGTCTGAACGTTCCACAAAGTCCGAGATTTTCGAGACGGGGATTAAGGCCATCGATGTGCTCGTGCCGCTGGAGCGCGGCGGCAAGGCGGGTTTATTCGGAGGCGCGGGTGTCGGCAAGACGGTGTTGCTCACGGAAATGATCCACAACATGATCGGGCATCAGAAAGGGATCAGCATTTTCTGCGGGATAGGGGAACGCTGCCGCGAAGGCGAAGAGCTCTACAGCGCCATGAAAGCAGCCGGCGTGCTTCCCAACATGGTCATGGTCTATGGCCAGATGAATGAGCCGCCGGGCAGCCGGTTTCGCGTGGGCGATGTGGCGCTGACGATGGCTGAGTATTTTCGCGACGACGAACATCGCGACGTTCTGCTGTTGATCGATAACATTTTCCGCTTCATTCAAGCCGGCATGGAAGTGTCCGGCCTGATGGGCCAGATGCCATCGCGCCTCGGTTATCAGCCCACGATGAGTACGGAGTTGTCGGGGCTGGAGGAGCGCATCGCCAATACCCATGCGGGAGCCATTACATCCATTCAGGCAGTATATGTTCCGGCGGACGATTTGACCGATCCGGCAGCGGTGCATGTGTTTTCGCATCTCTCAGCTTCGATCGTGCTCTCGCGCAAGCGGGCTAGCGAAGGGCTTTATCCGGCGATTGACCTGCTCCAATCGAGCTCGAAAATGGCAACGCCCGGCATTGTCGGCGACCGGCATTACAAAGTGGCGCAGGAGATCCGGAAGACTTTGGCGCAGTACGAGGCGCTGAAGGATATCGTCGCGATGCTCGGCCTGGAACAGCTCTCGCCGGAAGATCGCAACGCCGTCGCGCGCGCCCGGCGGCTGGAACGCTTTCTCACGCAGCCGTTTTTTACCACCGAGCAGTTTAGCGGGATTAAGGGAAAGCTCGTGAGCCTCAAGGACTCGCTCGATGGCTGCGAACGCATCCTGAAAGACGAGTTCAAGGATTACCCGGAAAGCGCGCTCTACATGATCGGAGCGATTGGCGAAGCGAAGAAACCGGACGCGAAAACGAAACCCGAAACGAAAACAGAGCCGAAAAGCGAAGCGGAATCCGCGCCGAAAACGGAAACGAAGACAGAATCGGCAACCGAACCGAAAACAGAAACGAAAACAGAGCCCAAACCCGAGCCAGCGAAGGCCCATGAATCTTAAAATTCTGCTTCCGTTCGAGGTTTTCGCGGAGAAGACAGACGTGTCGCGCATCGTGGCCGAGACTCGCGAGGGATCGTTCGGAATCCTGCCCCACCGCCTCGACTGCGTTGCGGCGCTTGCGCCCGGAATCTTGACCTACGAAGCGAAAGAGGACGGAACGGTTTACCTCGCCGTCGATGAAGGCGTGCTGGTCAAAGCTGGCGCGGATGTGATGGTCTCCGTTCGCCACGCCATCGGCGGAACGGATCTCGGCCAGCTCCATGACGCGGTGAAACGCGAGTTTCTGACGCTCGACGAAAGCGAGCGCAACGTTCGCGCCGCGGTTGCGAAGATGGACAGCAGCCTTATCGCCCGTTTCGTGGAGTTTCAGCATGAGCGATGATCAGAAAGCTGAGCCGGCCAATCAACCCGCGAAAGAGGAGGCGGAATTCGTCCGCCAGGTGGCCGCGAAGGCTGCCCGCAAGCTCAGGGTGCAGCGGGAAGGGAAGCAAGGGGTCTGGTTTGGTCTCGGCATGTCCGGACTCATCGGTTGGTCGGTTGCGGTGCCAACGCTTCTCGGGGCGATGCTCGGCCTTTGGTTGGATCGGCGCCATCCGGGATCTCGTTCCTGGACGCTCATGTTGCTGGTCGCTGGATTGTGCATCGGCTGTGCCAACGCCTGGCATTGGGTGGCGCAGCAGGACAAGGCCATGCACGATGAACCGGCGGGAAAAGACATGCAGGATGATAAGGATAAGAAAGATGAGTGAAACATCGGCTTTCATCGTCGCTCTTGTCCTGGCACTGCTCGCGGGCGTTTTGCTCGGGACGATTTTCTTCGGCGGCCTCTGGTGGACCATTCGCAAAGGCCTTTCGTCGAAACAGCCGGCGGCGTTGTTCTTCTTCAGCCTTTTACTGCGGACTGGTATGGCGATGGCTGGCTTCTATTTGGTGGCGCATGGCGATTGGCGCAGGTTGCTGGCTTGCCTGCTTGGATTTTTCCTGGCGCGCATCCTGGTGACTCGGCTAACCCGGGCGCCGATAGCAAAGAGAGCGCAGATCGCCGGTGAAGCATGACTGTCAATCTAACTTCCGACCAGCAGATTCTGTGGCAGCACGGCTTTGTGAAACTCAACGGAACCATCGTCACCACCTGGGCCATGATGATCGTGATGGCGGTGGGTGCAAAGCTGATCACCCGCACACTGAAGACTGAAGGCGATATCTCACGCTGGCAAGGCTCGCTTGAAATCGTCGTCACTGCGATGGAGGAGCAGATCAAGGAAGTCGGCCTGAGCCAGCCCGCAAAGTATCTTTCCTTCCTGGGTACGCTCTTTCTGTTCGTCGCGACGGCCAGCCTTTGTACGGTGATCCCCGGCTATAAGCCGCCGACGGGTTCACTCTCGACCACGGCCGCGCTGGCACTGTGCGTGTTTGTGGCCGTACCTCTGTTTGGAATCAGGGAGCAAGGGTTCATCGACTATCTCAAAACCTACATGAAGCCGACGTTCATCATGCTGCCGTTCAATATCATCAGCGAGCTATCGCGCACGCTGGCCTTGGCCGTTCGTCTGTTTGGCAACATGATGAGCGGGGTGATGATTATCGGCATTTTGCTCACGATCACTCCCCTTATCTTTCCGATTTTCATGACCGTGCTCGGTCTGCTCACCGGCATGGTACAAGCCTATATCTTCAGCATTCTAGCTACGGTGTACATTGCAGCCGCCACCCGCGTACCGAAGCCTAAGCCGGCTGCAGTCCAAGCCAAGCCCGATACGAAGAATTTGAAAGCGCAACCTTGACACTAGCATTAGCATTCGCGATAAGAAGGAATCTTTATGGATAGCATTACTGTAGTCGCAGTCGCATCAATCGCCACCGCCGGCATTACCACCGGCATCGGTTGCATGTGTCCGGCGCTCGGCGAGGGCCGGGCGGTCGCTACCGCGCTGACTTCGCTGGCCCAGCAACCCGACGCCTCGGCCACGATCACACGGACCTTGTTCGTGGGTCTGGCGATGATCGAGTCACTGGCCATTTACTGCTTTGTGGTCTCGATGATTCTCATTTTCGCGAACCCGTTTTGGAGTCACGTCATCGCTCAAACCGGAGGGAAATGAGTCATGCTCATCGACTGGTTCACCGTCGGGGCACAGGTACTGAACTTCCTCATCCTGGTGTGGTTGTTGAAGCATTTTCTTTACAAGCCCATCCTCAACGCCATCGACGCTCGTGAAAAGCGCATTGCCGCCGAACTGGCGGATGCCGATGCGAAGAAGACCGAGGCGCAAAAGGAACGCGACGACTTTCAAAGCAAGAACAAAGCATTCGACGAACAGCGTAGCGCTCTCGTCGCCAAGGCCGTGGACGAAGCGAAAGCCGAGCGCGAGCGCCTTCTCGACGAAGCGCGGAAAGCGGCGGATAGCTTGCGCGCCGCGCAAGCCACTGCGTTGCGCAATGACCAAAAGAGGCTGGGCAGTGAGGTCACACGCTTAGCCAAGGATGAAGTTTTTGGAATCGCACGCAAGACGCTCGCGGACCTCGCCACAGTCAGTCTCGAAGAACGTGTGGGAGAGGTGTTCACGCTCCGCCTGCGCGAAATGGATGGGAAGGGCAAGAAGTTGCTGGGTGCAGCCCTTAAGTCGTCGTCCGAACCTGCCGTGGTGCGCAGTGCCTTTGATCTGGGCGCCGCTCAGAAGGCCGCGATTCAAAATGCGCTCAACGAAACCTTCGCGGCGGAAATCCGCATACGGTTCGAAACCTCGCCAGATCTAATCAGCGGCATTGAACTCACCACGAATGGACAAAAAGTGGCGTGGAGCATCGCGGACTATCTGGCCTCTTTGGAAAAAGGTGTCGACGAACTTCTGAAGAAAAATGACGAGGCTGCAGTGAAAGCCGAACCGAAAGCCGAACCAAAGCCGGAGCCAAAAGCCGAACCGAAGCCAGAAGTGAAGGCGGACCCAAAGCCGGAGGCAAAAGAGGCGCCGAAGCCAGAAGCGAAAACAGAACCGAAGACAGAAGCGAAAGCTGAGCCGGAGCCGGAAGCTAAAGCAGACTCCAGGCCTGAAGATCCTAAGCCCGAAACTGTGAGCGCATAAAGATGGAACCGGAGAGCCTCCAGCATGGTTTCGACAGCGCGTTTGCGGGAATGAAACAAGTGCGGGAGGGTTTCGCCCCGAAACTGACGCCGCGCGAAGTGGGCATCGTCACCAATGTTTCCACCGGAATCGCCACGCTTTCAGGCCTTCCCGGCGCGGGCTATGACGAATTGGTGAGATTCCGCGGCGATCTGCTGGGCATCGCCTTCAACGTGGACGAGGACGAAATCGGCGTGATCCTGCTCGGCGAGTATCAGAATCTGCACGCGGGCGACGAAGTCGAACGTACCGGGCGAGTCATGGACATCGCGGTGGGAGACGGTTTGCTGGGGCGGGTGATCGACCCATTGGGCAAACCGCTCGACGGCAAGGGCCCGGTTGCCGAAGACGAGCGCCTGCCGGTCGAGCGTCCGGCCCCGCCCATCATGGATCGCGCACCCGTAGTCGTGCCCTTGCAGACCGGACTGAAGGCCGTCGATGCGCTCATTCCGATCGGACGTGGTCAACGCGAGTTGATTCTCGGCGATCGCCAGACGGGAAAGACGGCCATCGCGGTCGACACCATCTTGAATCAGCGCGGGCAAAACGTGCTCTGCGTCTACTGCGCGATCGGCCAACGCGCCTCCGCCGTCGCCAAAGTTGTGGCCAACCTGCGCGAAAGGGGCGCAATGGAGTACACCGTGGTGGTTGTCGCCGAAGGCAACGACGCGCCCGGCCTCGTCTATATCACACCCTACGCCGCGACCAGCATCGCCGAATATTTCATGGAAAAGGGACGTGACGTGCTCATCGTTTACGACGATCTCACGCAGCACGCCCGCGCCTATCGCGAGCTATCGCTGTTGCTCCGCCGTCCGCCCGGCCGCGAAGCGTTCCCCGGCGACATCTTCTACATTCATTCGCGGATGCTGGAACGTTCGACGCATCTCAACCAGGAGCGCGGCGGCGGTTCGCTCACCGCGCTTCCCATCATTGAGACCGAAGCGCAAGACATCTCCGCCTACATTCCGACCAACCTCATTTCCATCACGGACGGTCAAATCTATCTCTCGCCCACGTTGTTCGAGCTGGGAATCCTTCCCGCGGTCGATGTCGGCAAGTCGGTTTCACGCGTGGGCGGAGCGGCGCAGCGAGCCGCTTATCGCGCTGTCGCCGGCAACCTCAAGCTCGCCTACTCTCAGTTCGAGGAATTGGAGACATTCGCCAAGTTCGGCACCCGCCTCGATGAATCCACCCGCAAGATCATCGATCATGGGCAGCGCATCCGCGCTTGCCTCAAACAGCCGGAATCGCAACCGGTGTCGATGATCGAGCAGATCACCGTGCTCCTGGCTTTGACGGCGAACCTGTTCGACCCGCTGCCGCTCGAGAAGGTGGAAGATGCGGAGCTGGCGCTGCGGAAAGCGACGGCGGACATTCCGGCGGACGTGGCGGGACGATTAACATCAGCCGACAAATTGAGCGATGGCGACCGAAAGGCGATTCTGGAAATCGCCACCCGAGCGCTCGTTCCGTTCCAGCCCACTCCTAAACTCAAACCCGACGCCGAACCCAAATCCGACGCTGGACCTAAATCTGCGTCTAAATCAAAGTCTGCGTCTGAGCCCAAATCCACTTCTGCACCCAGACCCGCCGCCAAGGCTTCTCCATGAGCGGCACGATGGAGAGTTTGCGCCGAAAAATCGAAGGCGCGGGAGATCTCGTAGGCGTCGTTCGTTCGATGAAGGCGCTGGCGGCGTCCAGCATCGGACAATACGAAAAGGCAGTCCAATCGCTGGATGACTACTATCGCACGTTAGAGCTCGCCTTAGTTGCGTGTCTCCATCAGGCAAGGCCGGTTCCATTTGCAGTTGCCAAGCGCCCTCCGCATGAGGGACGGCACGAAGTAAAGATCGGCGCAGTTGTTTTCGGTTCTGACCAGGGCCTCGTCGGCAGGTTCAACGAGGTGGTCGTGGAATTGGCCGTGAACAAGCTCAGAACGTTGCCCGGCAAAATGACAAAAATCTGGGCGGTAGGCGACCGCGCTCATGCACTCCTGGCCGACAGCGGTCTGGCCCCGGTCGGACTGCTATCGGTTCCGACCTCAGTCAATGCCATCACGCCCCTCGTCGGCCGGATTCTCATCGATATCGAGGCGGCTCTCGAGCACGGCAATGTCGTGGAGGTCTATGTCTTCCACAACCACCCGAAATCCGGACCTGTTTACGAGCCCGTTGGCAAACGGCTGCTGCCGCTCGATGACACTTGGCAAAACAAGCTCGCCGCCCTGCCCTGGCCGACAAAGAGTCTACCGGAGGTCATCGAAGGAGCCACTTCTGCGCTTCATGCTTTCGCTCGAGGATACGTCTTTGTTCTGCTCTTTCAAGCGTGCGCCGAATCTCTTGCCAGTGAAAACGCTAGCCGTCTGGCGGCGATGCAACGCGCGGAAAAGAATATCGAAGACATTCTGGAGGATCTAAACCGCACGTTGCACCGCGTGCGACAGGAATCCATCGACGAAGAGCTGTTCGACGTAGTCTCCGGCTTCGAGGCGCTGACGGGACGCGGGCGCCCAGCCTAAATCCCCCGCCTGACCAAAACTGCACAGGCTCCGCGCATCTCCGCACAAAAATACTGTTTACGACAGGCAATATGCCCACTAAAAAGGAAGTGATTAGCGTCTCTCTCCATCACAAGTTCAAGATCCGGGATTGACGCATCGTGATCCGTATGACCTCCCTTCGCAGAGGACATGCGCTGGGCTGGGCGAGAAGTGACCACTCTTGCTCAGAAGGATCGAAGCCAATGCCAACAAAGCCGAGGTGGCTGTTTTTCTCGTGCAAGAGTTCTCCTCCGCGCGTCTGAGTAGCGTGAAGCTCCAGAAGAACCGCGCCGACTGGGCAACCCTTGTCCGAGCATTCCCAGAACGGACTAACGCTCAGGAGGAGAAGAACCAGATTCTCGGCCCGATCTCGGTGCCCGGTGGCGGACGGGTTCGAGATTACATCCCGCTTTATCTTGGGAGCATGTGCCCTCAGCCTCGTCAACAGCGGGACGGTGCCCAGAGTTGTCCTGACGATTCTGCTGTTTCATTGAAACGCACCGGTAGGGCGCAAGGGCGCATTTGAATCTCCATCACTGATTCGTAAGCGCAACCAGACCAATCAGTTACAGACTAAACTCCTTACTTCGGGACCAGGGCGGCGCGGAGGTTCAAATTCTCTCTCCCCGGTCTTTATTGAGTTTTTGCCGATCTTTTTTCCGCCCCACGAACCGTGAGGGGCTGCAATTCGATCCTCTTTCGGACGCCCACGGCGAAACCAGAATGTTTCTTGGTGCTTCTTAACCACGACGCCGCTCTGCTTTCGGCGTCCGCCAGTTCTTGAGGCGACATTGTCAGGCGAAGGCTCTTCTTGCCCGCCTCAATCTGTTCGAGCATCATGACGGCCGTTTTTTCTGCGAGCAGATACCACATGTAAGCGGAAACGGAGGCGGGTTGGAAGCCCGCGATTTGTCCATCGCCGTGGCCCGGAACCTCTTTGATCTGACAAAAATGCTCGGCTAAGCGAAGTTGGCCCGCGGGGTCGCCGGCCTCGGCGGCTT
>Ga0326728_10011678_pt1 | contig 19891 bp, 14 predicted proteins | sample MB3enrmetagenome_FD_207602 | JGI IMG/M metagenome (GOLD analysis project Ga0326728, IMG submission 207602) | Lab enriched peat soil microbial communities from McLean, Ithaca, NY, United States - MB31MN | ecosystem: Environmental > Terrestrial > Soil > Wetlands > Peat | place: USA: New York... | reverse complement strand
GAGGATGGCCTCGAGATAAAACTCCGCTCCGGCACCACGGCTGCGCTCGAGGCGCCGGCCGCCTTGGCGGGGTTTCAAGGCGATGCCGATTCACCTTCGGTCATTTTGCTGAAACATCACGGACTGCACGTCGAACTGCACATCGATCGGCAGCACTTCATTGGGAAAGATGACCCCGCCGGCATCAGCGACATCGTGCTGGAGTCTGCAATCACCACCATACAGGACTGCGAAGACTCCGTAGCCGCCGTCAGTACTGCAGACAAAGTGAACGTCTATCGGAACTGGCTCGGCCTCATGCAGGGGACCTTGGAAGCGCAACTGGAAAAGGGTACCAAGGCCGTCACGCGACGCCTGAATCCGGACCGCCGCTATAAGACGCTGCCGGGAACCGATCTGGTGCTGCCGGGACGCAGTCTCATGCTGGTACGGAATGTCGGACACCACATGCTGTCGGATGCGGTCACCCTGGACGGCGCCAGCATTCCCGAGACGTTCATCGATCTCGCCGTCACGTCGCTGGCCGCGCTCCACGATCTGCGTGCGGGCGGCACGCAACCTCGCGACGCCCGACGCAACTCCCGTACCGGGTCGGTGTACATCGTGAAGCCCAAGTTGCACGGTCCGGAAGAGGTTGCGTTTGCGGATGAATTATTCACGGCCGTCGAAGATTTGCTGGCCTTGCCGCGCCATACCCTCAAGATGGGAATCATGGACGAAGAGCGCCGCACGAGCGTCAATCTCGCCGAGTGCATTCGCGCCGCGCTGCACCGGCTGGTGTTCATCAATACCGGGTTTCTCGACCGAACCGGCGATGAAATCCATACGTCGATGGAGGCCGCGCCGATTCCCCGCAAAGGCGACCTGAAGAAGGCCATCTGGTTGGATGCCTATGAGCGGCAAAACGTCGACATCGGTCTCGCTTGCGGCCTGCGCGGTCACGCACAAATCGGCAAGGGCATGTGGGCCATGCCGGATCTCATGGCCGACATGTTGAGGACCAAGATCGCGCATCCGATGGCGGGCGCCAATACCGCCTGGGTGCCCTCGCCCACCGCGGCAACGCTGCATGCTTTGCATTACCACCAAATCGATGTGGCCGACGTGCAGAACCGGTTGGCGACGCGACGACGAGCGTCGCTCGATGAAATTTTGACGCCGCCGCTGGTGAGGAGACCGGACTGGACCGCCGCGCAGATCGAGGAAGAACTCAACAATAACGCACAAAGCATTCTAGGCTACGTGGTTCGATGGATCGATTTCGGGGTGGGGTGTTCCAAAGTGCCTGACTACTACAACGTCGCGCTCATGGAGGATCGCGCCACGCTGCGCATTTCCAGCCAGCACGTGGCCAACTGGCTACGTCATGGAGTGTGCACTCGCGACCAGGTGATGACGGCCCTGCACCGCATGGCAAAAATCGTGGACCAACAGAATGCCGGCGACCCGGCTTACGAAGCGATGAGCCCGGATTTGGACGGTAGCGTCGCGTTCCACGCCGCATGCGACCTGATCTTCAAGGGCCGCGAGCAGCCGAACGGGTATACCGAAGCCATTCTCACTGTCCGGCGCAAGGAAAAGACGCTGCAACAATCGCATCACGCGCTCCGGAACGACGCATGAACCGCCTGACATTGGCGCAAGCCAATAAAATCATCGACACCGCGCTGGCGGTCGCGCGCGAACGGGGGTATCGCGCGATGGCCGTCGTGGTTCTCGACGACGGCGGTCATTTGCGCGCAGCGCAGCGCGAAGACGGAGCGAGTTTGTTCCGAGTGGATATTGCCACCGCCAAGGCCTGGGCATCGATCAGCATGGGATCATCGAGCCGAGCGCTGAACGAACGGGCGCACAACAACCCGCTGTTTTATGGCGCGCTTCCCGCGACGGCGCATGGCAAGTTTCTAGCGCAAACCGGCGCCGTGCTCATCAAGGATTCCGGCCAGATCATCGGCGCAGTGGGCGCGAGCGGCGGATCAGGGGATGAAGATGAATCGATTTGCATGGCCGGCGTCGAAGCCGCAGGGCTGCAATACGGGTAACGACACTGCTCAACCCGCTGCCGTGCCGCCGGCGGCGTGACCGATCAGGGTTTGGTAGAAGCGGATCAATTCCACGTAGTTGGCGACCGAGATGCGCTCGTCCGTGCCATGGAAGCGCGGCAGGTCCTCCGCCCGCGCGCGTACCGGGGAGAAGCGATATACATCGTCGGCGAGCGCGACCATGTGACGCGAGTCGGTCGCGCCGATCATCAACCCGGGAGCCACCACCACGCCGGGGAACAGTTCGCGCACGCTGCGCGCGATCAGCTGATACGCTGCGGAGGTTCTGGAGGCTACCGGGGAGGCCTCGCTCGCCTGCGGCAGCACGTCGATGCGAATCCGGTCGTCAACGACGCTCCGTACGTGAGCGATGAGGTGACTCACGGTGTCGCCCGGCAGCGTTCTAAAATTCACCAATGCTTCGGCCGACTCCGGCAGCACGTTCTCTTTATTCCCGCCCCGAATGACGGTGATGGCCGTCGTGGTCCGCAGCAGGGCATTGGTCGAGGGTGTTCGCGTGAGCTGCCATCGGACCACGGGCTCCAGCAACCACAGGTTCGACAGCGCCACCCGGTTGAGGCCGCGCATCTCCGGAGCCACTGCATCGAACATTTCCGCGGCGACCCCGCCGACGGCCGCCGGAAAAGGGTGGCGTTCAAGACATTCCAAGGCGGTCGCCAGCGAACCGATTGCCGTGCGGGCGCCGGGCATCGATGAGTGCCCGGGCGGTGCCACTGCCGTCAGCTTCAACGTCGCCGAGCCTTTCTCTGCCACGCCGATGAGCGCAACCGGCGGCTCGAGGCCGGGCATGATCCCGTCGGCAATCAGCATGCCTTCGTCGAGTACGAACTCAGGTCTGATGCCGCGCTGCCGAAACAGAGAGGCGATGGCCTTGGCGCCGTCCTCGCCGCCGTTTTCCTCATCGTGGCCAAAGGCGAGATACACCGTGCGTTGCGGTTTGAATCCGGCGGCGGCAAGAGCCTCAACGGCCTCGAGGATTGCCATCAGGTTGCCTTTGTCGTCCCAGGCTCCACGTCCCCAAATGAAGCCATCTTTGACCTCGCCGGAGAACGGGCCGGCATGCCATTGGCTCTCCGTGCCCGGCGCGATGGGCACCACATCTTGATGAGCCATCAGCACGATCGGCTTTGCAGAGGGGTTCTGCCCGGTCCAGGTATACAGAAGGCTGAAGTTGTTGACGACTTCGCGCTGAAGCGACGCATGCACATGCGGAAACGCCGCCTCGAGGTAGGAGTGCAGCACGAGAAACTCGCTCCGGCTCGCAGCGGACGGCGTCTCGTAGGAAATCGTCCGAAGGCGTACGGCTCCTGCCAAGCGCTCCGCCGCGCCGTGCGCGTCGACCGTCGGCGGCGCGAGCGGCGCGACGATGAGCTGCAGCGAACTCAGACGCAGCGTGTTGATGAAAAGGATCGCGACGACCGCAACGCACGCAGCGAGCCCCGCGTAGGCGACTTTACGGCCCAGCCGATTCACCGCATCGCATACCGGCCGCGCAATGTGGTCAAGCGCTCCGCCCACGGCAGCTCGCGCTCCAGCCACGCGGCAAGCGACAGCAGCCTCGCATCCTCGCCGAGCGGCGCGGCGAGTTGCACGCCGATTGGCAGACCAGCCTTCGACATCCCGAGCGGCAACGATACGGCCGGCTGCCCGGTGGCATTGAATATCTCCGTATACGGAGCGTACCCATACGAGTCCGAATTCCATCGATCGAGATCGAACGCAGCCGTGCGTCCGTCGATTTGACCGATTTTTACCGGCAATTCGGCGGTCGTCGGCAACAGCAGCACATCGAAACGCTTGAAAACGTCGGCCATATCACGCGTCGCCAGGGTCAACGATCGTCGCGCGCGAACATAGTCGAGCGCGGTGCACCGGCTACCCAAGGCCACGCCCGCCCAGGTGAGCGCTTCGAGCTCATGGGGCTCGGGAGACCGACCGACCACCTTGCGATAAAAATCGATCTCCTCGGCAATGGCGGTCAGCCAGATGATCAGTGCCGGTTCGCCGATATTTGCCGATTCCGGAAAATCGAACTCCTTCACCTGATGGCCGGCCTGCGCCAATTGTGAAGCAGTCGCCTCGACGGCAGCGCCGATCTCTTGATTGGGGCGCATGCCGCCGGGTGCCGCCAGGGTGATGCCGATTCGCAAAGAAGGCACAGCGGCGGCGGCCGCCGAAGCGAACCCTGAGCTGGGTAGCCTCAAGGGCACGCGCGATGTCGCCTCGGGACCGGCGGTGAGATCGAGCATCAGCGCCGAGTCTCTGACCGTTCGTGTGAGCACATGTTCGCAGTCGAGGCCGCCCGCCAGTTCATCCAAGTGAGGCCCGACCGGCACCCAACCTCGCGAGGGCTTGAACCCGACCAGTCCGCACGCGGCGGCCGGCACCCTAATCGAACCGCCGGAATCGGTGGCGTGCGCAATGGGCACCATCCCGGATGCAACGGCTGCAGCCGCACCGCCGCTCGACCCACCGGGGCTGCGCGTCAAGTCCCACGGATTACGGGTCGGGCCGCGCCACGTGGGTTCGGTCACGAATTCAGCGGCGAATTCCGGTGTGTTGGTGCGCCCGAGAATCGACAAACCGGCAGTCCGCCAGCGCGCTGCCAGCGGCGCATCGACCGTGGCTGCCGGAAGCTCCGCTAGCCACCGGCACGACGCCGTGAGATGCAACCCCGCCACATCGATGTTCAAATCCTTGGCGAGAAACGGCACTCCGGCGAGAGGCGCTTTCAAGTCTGTCCGTCGTGCCGCGGATCGCGCCAGATCGTAAGAGCGCTCGACCACCGCGTTCAACCGGGGGTTCAGTGCATCGATACGCTTGATCGCCGCCTCCGCGAGCGCTTGCGGCGAAACTTCGCCGCACTGCACGAGCTCTGCGAGTCCTGTGGCATCGAATGCAATGTAGTCATCGGGACGCATGAGTTTTTCCTCGCGAATGAGTCTGCGCGAGTGTAACGTGCAGCCGCGCCGGGCGAGCGCATGGATACCGATGGCGGAACGGTCGCAAGGCGATCGCATCGATGAGGATGTCAATCACGCAGCGCTCCGATGCCCCTTGAGCGGAATATTGAACGTGATGGTCGCACCGAATGCCTCCGGTGCTTGGGGGTCGACACGCACTTTATCGAATACCAAGACGCGCGTACCGAGTGCGAAGCTTTCCTGCAAATCGTGCGTCACCATGAAGATCGTCATCTTGTTCATGTTCCAAAGCTTCAGTATCAGCGCGTGCATATCGGATGTGATCCCCGGGTCCAGCGCCCCGAAGGGCTCGTCCAATAAGAGTATTTTCGGCTCGCAGATGACCGACTGAGCAATGGATAAACGCTGCTGCATGCCGCCCGACAGTTGCGCGGGATACTTATCGGCGGACGCCTGTAGGCCTACCGCCTCCAACAGTTCCCGTGCCTTGTCGAACGCACGACGGCGGCGCATACCAAACAAGCGGCCCAGGATTCGCGACTCGTGAAGCTCCAAACCCAGGAGCAGATTATTCATCACGGTCAGATGGGGGAAGAGGGAGTAGCGCTGAAATACGATGCCTCGATCCGGACCCGGCTCGGAGGGAAGCGGCTCCCCGTCGATGAGAAATGAACCCCGACTGGGGTATTCGATGCCCAGCAGCATCTTGAGAAACGTCGTTTTACCGCAACCCGACGCCCCGACGATGGTCACGAACTCGTGATCGTCCACATGCAGGTTCACGTTCTCGAGCACGACTTGGCTGCCGAATTCTTTCCACAGATGCTTGATCGTCACTTGTGTCAAGATCGAATCTCCAGCATTGTCATGCGCCGATGCCGGCCCATCTGAAGGCTTTCGTACGCAGCAACCGCAGCAGCCAGTCCATGGTGAACGCAAGTAATGTGATCCACGCGACGTACGGCAGAATCACATCCATGGCGAGGTAGCGGCGAACGAGAAAAATGCGATAGCCCAGGCCCTCGGTCGACGCAATCGCTTCCGCAGCGATCAGAAACAACCATGCCGATCCTAAAACCAGACGCAACGCATCGATCAATCTGGGCCACATCTGCGGCAATACCACGCGAATCACCAATTGCCAAGTCGAGGCTCCGAGGGTCTGCGCCTTGATGATCTGCTCGTTCGGTAGTTCCGCGGTTCGCATCGCGAGATCCCGCACGATGACGGGCGCCACGCCGATGATGATGAGCGTAATTTTAGCCGACTCGCCGAGGCCGACGACGATGAACAGGATCGGCAGCATGGCAAGCGGCGGTATCAGCGACACGGCCGCCACGAACGGCGCGATGGCCACGCGCAAATACGGTATGACGCCAATGGCCAATCCCAACGAGAGGCCTGCGACTGCGCTGATCGCGAGCGCGGTCAGCAACCGCTGCAAGCTCGCACCGGTATCGCTCCAAAGCAGGCGCTCGCCGCTGCGCTCGTCCTCCTCAAAGGCATATTGGTGCATGGTCGCGGCGATCGTGGCGGGAGCCGGCAGCAGCTTGTCCCCGGGATTCTCCAGCAACCGGGCGTGCGAATAGTAGAGATACGCGCAGACGACGAGGATGAACGGCATCATGCTCAACATCAGCGCCCCGCCCCGACCCGGATGCTGATTGATTAATCGGCGCATCGGTCAGGCGTCCCTCAAAGCGTACCGTCCAAGGCCATTTTCGTGTACGTCGGATCGAAGCGCATTTTGACGTTTCGCGCATCACCCAACAGCTTTCCCGCTGGAAATTGGATGCCGACGGCGTCGACGGAGGCCGCCCCGTGCCCGAGGATTCCATGATCGAACGAGAACCTGCGCACCAGATCCATATTCTTGATGAGAATGTCGCCGGTCACGAACTGATAGGCGTCGGCCGGGGTGACGAACAAATGAGTGGTCGCCAACTGACTCGCGTATCCCGCAAAATCCGTTCCCGACGCCTTCGCCATCGCCGTCTGCGCAGCCTTCGCCGCCGCATCATTCTTGGACATGACGCTCAGAGTTTCGTACCACGCTCCGACCAACGCCTTAGCGAGCTTGGGATTGGCATTCAGAATCGCCGTATTGACCACCATTAGATCCAGGATTTCTCCGGGTATCTTGCTGGAATCGAACACCAACTGGGCACCGGGCATCGCCAATATCGCGCTCAGCTGCGGCTTCCAGGCCACTACGGCAGTGCTCGCCGGCGTCGAGAACGCCGCCACAACGTCCGCATCCGACGTATTGATGATCTTGACATCCCGTTCGCGCATGCCGGCGCCGGTCAAAGCGCGTACCAACAGGTAATGTGATACCGAGAGCTCGACCAGATTGACTTTCTGCCCTTTGATATCTTCGAGTTTCTTGCCGGTGCCCTTCAGCACCACCCCGTCATTGCCGTTCGAAAAATCGCCGACGATGAGTGCGGTGGAATCGACGCCGCCCGCGGCCGGAATGGTGAGCATATCCATGTTGGTCATCGCGCAGGCGTCGAACATTCCCGCCGTGTACTGATTGATGGACTCCACGTAGTCGTTGATCTGCGTCAGCTTGATCTTGATGCCATACTTCGTGGCCCACTTCTTCAAGATTCCGCTCTGGTCCGCGTAATCCCAAGGCATCCACCCCACGTAGATGCTCCACGCCACATTGAAGGAAGTCTTCTCGGCGGCCGCAAGCGCCGGCCGAACCGCGGTCGCGGCTAACATGGTCATCAAGCAGAGCCGCCATGAAATGCCTTTCCGACGCATCATTTGTACCCCTTCAGCGTTTGCAAAGAAAGAAACCGTGAATCCAGCCTCATGGACTCAATACCACGAGGGTCTGCGCTACCGTGACGGCGCGGCCTTCCACGCATCGCACTTGGCTGACGACGCCATCCACGGGCGCCGTCACGGGTAATTCCATCTTCATCGACTCGATCGTCACCAAAGTATCACCGGCTTTGACGGCTTGGCCCAGGACGGCAGCAATTTTCCATACGCTGCCCGACACGGGGCTTGCCACGGGCACGTGATCCGGGTGCAGCTCCGCGGCGTGAGCGGGAGCATGCGCGGCGGGCAAGTCCGCGGCATAGCCGATCTGACCGCTCCTTTCCCATCGCAGCCTTTCCGCGTCGAAAGCCGCCTGCTGGCGCGACTTGTGCGCGGCAATATCGGCGGAGTTCTGCTCGAGAAATCGGCGGTAGTCTTTGAGCCGAAATATTTCATCACTCACATCCAGATGCGCGCACCCGTGCAAAAAGTCGTCCCGGAACTGCAGCAGTTCATCGCCGCTGACGGGATGGAAGCGAATCTGGTCAAAGAAGCGCAACAGCCATGGCTTTTCCGGCGGAAATTCCTTCGTGACATGGTAGGTATTCCACATCTGGCAGGTGCGGCCGACGAATTGGTAGCCGCCCGGTCCTTCCATGCCGTACACGCATAAATAGGCGCCACCGATGCCCACGGCGTTCTCCGGTGTCCACGTCCGCGCCGGGTTGTACTTCGTGGTGACGAGCCGGTGTCGCGGATCGACGGGAGTCGTGACCGGTGCGCCGAGATACACATCGCCCAATCCCAAGACGAGATAACTGGCGCCGAACAGAATGCGCTTCACATCGTCTAAGTCATCGAGGCCGTTGACCCGGCGGATGAACTCGATATTGCTCGGGCACCAGGGTGCGTCGGCACGCACCGACTGCATGTATTTGGCGATCGCCAGTTGCGTCGCCTGATCGTCCCACGATAGCGGCAAGTGCACGATGCGCGTTGCGATCGACATGTCCTCGATCGAGGCCAACGACTCCTCGGCCTCGCGCAGTACGCCGAGCAGACGCCCCAATGGCAACACGCGGCTCTCGTAATGCACTTGCAGAGAACGAATGCCGGGAGTGAGGTCTATGATGCCGGGAAGCCTCGCCTCATCGAGCCACGACATCAGTGCGTGCACACGCAGCCGCAACTCGAGGTCCAATACCGGCGGCCCGTATTCGATGAGCATGTACTTGTCGCCGGCACGGCGATAAACCACGGCGGGCGCTGCGCCTCGCGCCGGCAGACTCGCCAGGATCGGCCCGTTCGGACCGTGCGTTGCGGCCACATCGTGTTTGCGCCGCGCCGCGGCCGGCACGCCGGCGGGTGTGCGCAAGCTCTCGATCATGAGTTCCTGAGATTGCTCTGCGGCCGCAGCTTCATCGGGGGTCAATCGTTTGAAGCGGATCCGATTGTTGGGTCGCAACTGGCCAAGTTTCCACAATTCGGCTTTCACCAGAGTCGCCGGGCACACGAATCCGCCCAAGGACGGACCGTCCGGCCCGAGAATGACGGGCATGTCGCCGGTGAAATCCACGGCGCCTATGGCATACGCGTTGTCGTGAATATTGGACGGATGCAATCCGGCCTCGCCGCCGTCACTTCTTGCCCATTTCGGTTTGGGTCCGATCAACCGCACGCCGGTACGGTTCGAGTTGTAATGGACTTCCCAGGTTTCGGCAAAGAACGCGGCCATATCGTCTTCCGTGAAGAAGTCCGGCGCGCCGTGCGGCCCGTACAACACACCGAACTCCCATTCATCGGTGATCGCGGGCCTGCATTGCGCGGGAATCGCGTGCGGTTCGCTCGACGATTCGCAGCGTCCCACGTGCAGAATATCGCCCGCGCCCAGTGCCCTGCCGCCGTGGCCGCCGAACTTGCCGAGGGTGAAGGTCGCGCGACTTCCCATGTACTCGGGTACGTCGAAGCCGCCGCGAATCGCGAGATAGGCGCGGCAGCCGCCGGCCGTGACATTGCCGATGCGAAGAACCTCACCCGCCCGAACCTCGACGGGCGCCCAGAAGGGCACGGCCTTGTCGCCTATGGCCGCCGCCATGGCGGCGCCACCCAAGCAAATGAGCGCGTCGGCATCGAATTTGAGCGTGGGTCCCGAGACGGTCATTTCCAATGCCGCGGCGTGCGGCTGGTTGCCGACCGCCCGATTCACCAGCCGAAACGAAACGTCATCCATAGGCCCCGATGGAGGAACGCCGACGTTCCAATAACCCGTTCTTCCGGGATAGTCTTGGATGGTGGTCTGCGTGCCTCCCGACAAGACTTCCACGCTGTGCGGAGCGAATGCGAACGCCTCCAAAGCGCGAGTCGTCATGCATCCATCGGCGAACACCGGATCCGCAACCAAGCAGCGCAGATAGTCCAGGTTGGTCTCTATCCCGGCGATCGCCGTTCCGGCCAGCGCCTTTTGCAATTTGCGCAGCGCTTCATGCCGGTCGCAGCCGACCGTGATGATTTTCGCCAGCAGCGGATCGTACAGCGGCGTCACCTCGGTGCCATCGGCGATCCACGTTTCGACGCGCGCATCGGCGGGGAAGCGCGCCTGCGTCACCAAGCCCGACGACGGCCGGAATTGCCGCGCCGGGTCTTCGGCATACACGCGCACTTGGATCGATGCGCCAACCGCCGGCGGCGGCCGCAACGCGAAGCGCTCGCCGGCCGCCTGACGCAACATCCATTCAACCAGATCGATGCCGAGGACTTCTTCGGTTACGCCGTGTTCCACCTGTAATCGCGTGTTGACCTCGAGAAAATAAAATTCATCGCCGTCCTTGTCGTAGACATACTCCACCGTGCCTGCGGACTGATATTGCACGGCCCTGCCTAAGCGCACGGCGGACTCATGGAGACGCGCACGAGTGTTCGCGGATAATCCAGGTGCGGGCGTCTCCTCGATGATTTTCTGATTGCGTCGCTGCGTCGAGCAGTCGCGCTCGCCGAGCGCGACGACCGCGCCTGCCCCGTCGCCGAAGATCTGCACTTCGATGTGCCGAGCGCGTTCGATGTATTTTTCGAGGAATACTCCGCCACGGCTGAAGTTTTTCTGGGCGAGCCGCTCGACGGCAGCGAATGCATCGTCGAGATCCGTATCGCGGCGCACCAATTGCATCCCGATCCCGCCGCCGCCGGCGGTGCTTTTCAGCATTACGGGGTAACCGATGCGCGCGGCTTCACGCCGAGCATCGTCGAGGCTTTCCAGCAGCCCGCTTCCCGGCAGCAGCGCGACGCCGATGCGCGCCGCCAATTCGCGCGCCAAATGCTTGAGGCCGAAACTGCGCATCTGCGCTGCCGTCGGACCGATGAATACGACGCCCGCGGCAGCGCAGCTTTCGGCGAAGTCGGCATTCTCGCTCAAGAACCCATAGCCCGGATGAATCGCCTGGGCGCCGGTCGCGCGCGCTGCGGCCAGCAGCACGTCCTCACGCAGATAGCTCTGCGCCGCGGGTCCGGGTCCGATGCGGACCGCCTCATCCGCTTGCACGACATGCGCCGAATATCGGTCGGCGTCCGAGTACACCGCGACGGAGCCAATCTTCAGGCGCTCGAGCGTTCGCAAGATACGGCAGGCAATCTCTCCGCGATTCGCGACCAGAACCTTAGCGAACATCGGGATCCCAGATGAGCACTTCGAGAGGCGTGGGGTTGTAGGCGTTGCACGGATTGTTGAGTTGCGGACAATTCGAGATGAGCACGATGATATCCATGGCCGCCCGCATCTCTACATACTGACCAGGGCCGCTCATGCCATCTGCGAACGTGAGGCCGCCGTCGGCGGTGACCGGGACATTCATGAAGAAGTTGATGTTGTGGGTAAGGTCGCGCTTGCCGAGCCCAAGCGAATCGTGCTGCGCCAGCGCCAGGAGATAGCTGTCGCGGCAGGAATGCATCGTCCTTTTTTCCAAATCGTAACGGACGGTATTCGATTCGGACGCGCACGCTCCCCCCAATGTATCGTGCCGGCCCACCGTGTCGGCGACGATCTCGGCCAATACCTTCCCCGAAGTCGAGAGTAGCTTCGACCCGCAGCTCAAATACACATTGCCCTGTTCACGAATGGTATCCACCGCGCTGTAGCGATCGGCGATATCCGCCGCATTGAAGAAGAGCGTATCCGCGGCTTGATTGCCCTCGAGATCGACGATTCGCAAGCACTGCGCGCGGCGCAGCGTGTCGATCCAGTAATCGCCGGCGCCGATCACGTGGCGAAACACGGCCGCGCCAGGGCGAAGAGTGCTCGGTTTCTTAAGATCGCTTGGTTTCTTCATGGCGATCATGCTCCTTCCGCGCGACAGCCGCAGTGCCGGTACAAATCGGTATTCGCAAACCCGCGAACGTTTTCCGGTCGAGAGTTCTTGCAGAAATCGTCCGCCGCGACAGGCGCTGCCTCGCTCAGACGTACCTTGAGCGGCTTCCGGGGATACTCGGCTGCGGTATTCAGCGGATGCGGACAGGTATGCAACAACACTAACGTATCCATCTCGAAGCGTAGATCGACGAATGCACCGACTTTGGCATTTGCGGGATCGAACATCAGGGTCCCATCCTCTGCAACCGACGCCTTACTGAACCAATTGACGTTCGCGGCCAAATCACGGCGTCCCAATCCATATTTGCCGGCTTCGACCAAGAACGCGTCGTGCCCGTTCTGCGTCCAATCATTGCGGTAGGCCTGATAGCTTTTTTCACCCCATCGCTCGGCCACCGCTCGCTTGGTCGAATTTCCGCATACCGTATCGTGCCATCCGTTGGTGTCCTCGACGATCGAGCAAAATATCCGGCCCATGTCGGAATACAGGCAATGACCTTTGGTCAACTTGAACGTGTGCTGACACTTCAGAGTGTCCGGTGCGTTGTAGCGCTCGAGCGTATTTTGCGGGTTGTAGAACAGCATCCCGACATTGGCTCCCCCTTCCGTATCGGTGAGGCGAAGCAGCGTGCCGCCGCCGACGGTGAGTGACCAATGTTTGCCGCCCTCGATGACTGTCTCATAAAAAACACTGCTGTCGGTCATGGCGAATCCCCCTATCCCAAGTGACGCGGCCCACGCGGCCCGGCCGCACGCAGCCCGGACCTACGCGGCCCCAGCAACTACCGATCGAGGAGTGTTGAGCGCTGAATTCGGGATTTTCCCACGCGGGGAGACCATCCCGAGGACGCAACCGGCTCCTCGACATTGATCTCCCGGGCTTTTATCCCGCCGTGTATCCTCACCACCGAACATGGTTCGAGGACTGCCTCTCTCGGACCAGACGTCTGCGATTGAGACCGGAACCCTAGACGCACATTGTGTGTAACTCTAGCAAATCCCGTGCCCTATCCGACGCCGGTAGCCGGAAAATTATTCTCAAGGGAATCAGCACTTGCGGCGACGGGACAGCCGAGGAGCCCGTTCTGCCGCCCCAATGTTCGAGGCCGACGCACCGTATCGGCGCAATCCGCTCGATCGATGCCCTGAATGAGCGCGCAATTGGTTACGGCAAGCACCGCGCCGGGGATTTATGATTAGCGGCATGCCGAAGCCAAACAACCTGAGCATCTCTTATCTTCGTGATAGTTATCGCGCCGGACGGCAGACGCCGGCCAGCGTCATGGAACGCCTGCTTGAAGAGTCCGGCGGTGCAGATGAGCGCAACGTGTGGATTACGCGTCTGTCCCGCGATCAAGTCATGGCGTATGTCGCTGAACTCGATCCACGCGCCATCGATCGGTTGCCGTTGTACGGCATTCCGTTCGCCATCAAGGACAACATCGATTTGGCGGGTGTTGCGACGACAGCCGGATGCCCGAGCTTCGCTTACACACCGGCGCATTCTGCGACGGTAGTGCAGAAGCTCATCGATGCCGGCGCGATACCGTTTGGCAAAACCAATTTGGATCAGTTTGCGACCGGCTTGGTCGGCACCCGCTCGCCGTACGGTGCGTGCCGCAACAGCTTCAACTCGGATTACGTCTCTGGCGGCTCGAGTTCGGGTTCGGCGGTAGCGGTCGCCACCGGCCTCGTGAGTTTCTCCCTGGGAACCGACACGGCCGGATCGGGGCGCGTCCCCGCAGCGTTCAACAATATCGTCGGGTTGAAACCGAGTAATGGCCGCCTGAGCACGCGCGGCGTCGTACCCGCTTGCCGGTCGCTCGATTGCGTCTCGATTTTCGCGCTGACCGCCGAGGATGCGGCACTGGTGCTCGATGCGGCGGAAGGCTTCGATGCCGCCGACCCGTACTCGCGCAAGATGGGAAACCAGGCGTTCACCGGCCTGCGTTTCGGTGTCCCACGGCCGGATCACTTGCAATTCTTCGGCGACACGGAATACGAACGGCTGTTTGCCGTCGCCGTACAGCAGCTTCAAACCCTGGGCGGCAGCGTGCTGGAAATCGATTTTGAAGCATTTCTCGAGGCGGCACGCCTGCTGTACGAAGGGCCTTGGATCGCGGAACGGTACGCGGCGGTAGGCTCGTTCATCGATGCTCATCCTGGCGCCGTTCATCCGGTTACGCGACAAATCATCGAGGCCGGCAAGCGGCCCACTGCCGCGGCCGCGTTTGAAGGCGAGTACAAACTGAAAACGCTGCAGCGGTTGAGCGAACCCGTATGGTCGCAGGTCGACCTCATCGTGACGCCGACGGCCGGAACGATTTACCGGCTTGCCGAAGTCGATGCGGATCCGATTCACCTGAACGCGAATCTTGGGTTTTATACCAATTTCATGAATTTATTCGATCTTTCCGGGGTTGCGGTCCCGGCGGGCTTTCGTGCCGACGGAATGCCGTTCGGCGTCACCTTGGTCGGACCGCGTGCTGCCGATCGTGCGTTGCTCGACGTCGCGGGGCGGTTGCACCGCGCATCGGTCACCACGCTGGGCGCCCTGGACGTGAGCTTGCCGCCGTACGCAGCGCCGCCGGCTGCGGCGCGGGACGGCTATATGATGGTGGCCGTGTGCGGCGCCCACATGCAGGGGCTGCCGCTCAATCACCAGTTGCGAGAACGCGGTGCCTACCTGGTGCGAGTGGCGTCGACCGCGCCGCGTTATCGTTTGTTCGCCCTGCCCGGCGGACCGCCGCACCGACCCGGCATGATTCGCGAGAATCAAGAGGGCGCCGCCATCGAGCTCGAGATTTGGGCGCTGCCGAGAGAACACGTGGGATCGTTCATCGCAGGCATTCCCGCACCCTTGAGCATGGGCAAGATCGAACTGGCATCGGGCGCGATGGTCACCGGATTTCTGTGCGAGGCCTATGCAGCCGAGGGGGCCGCGGACATTACCCGCTATGGTGGCTGGCGAACCTACTTGGGCAACGGCGCTGCTTGAGCTAAGTTCCACGGACTGGACGTGAAGGCCCCTTTGGCGTAAGCTTCCGGCAGCTAAACCAAGGTTGGTGCTCGGTCAGTGCCACCTTTAGCTCGCGGTCCGTCCTCGACGCACTCCGTTTATTTACCCTCCTCGCTGCTGACCGCTACAGAACTTCAAAAGTCTGTCGTGCGAGTCCAAATTTCTCTAAAGGATATTAATGTCATTTTCCGATCTCGGGCTATTGCCCGAATTGCTGCGTGCTGTTGCCGATAAAGGCTACGATGTGCCCTCACCCATCCAAGTGCAGGCCATCCCGGCGGTGCTTTCCGGCCGCGACGTATTGGCGGGTGCCCAGACCGGCACCGGTAAAACCGCCGGCTTCGTTCTGCCCATTCTGCAGCGTCTGGTTGCCGATACCGCCCACGGCACCAGCCGCGCGCCGCGCGCGTTGGTGCTGACCCCCACTCGTGAGCTTGCCGCTCAAGTTGCCGAGAGTTCGCGGAACTACGGCAAGTATCTGCAACTGCACACCTATCAAGTGTTCGGCGGTGTGAGCATCAATCCGCAGATCAGCAACCTGCGCAGCGGCTGCGACGTGCTGGTGGCGACACCCGGCCGATTACTCGATCTCGCGCAGCAGCGCGCGGTCGATCTGTCGAAAATTCAAGTTCTCGTCCTCGATGAAGCGGATCGCATGCTCGACATGGGCTTTATCAACGACATTCGCAAGATCATTAGATTGTTGCCGCAAAAGCGCCAGAACCTGCTGTTCTCCGCCACCTACTCGGACGACATTCGCGGCCTGGCGGAGCGGCTGTTGCATGATCCGCTCTCTATTCAAGTTGCGCCGCGCAACGCGCCCATCGAGCTGGTCGAACAGTGCGCGTATCGCGTGCAGAAAGAACAGAAGCGTCACTTGTTGGTGCACCTGATCCAAGAGGGTCAATGGCATCAAGTGCTGATTTTCACGCGTACCAAGCACGGCGCCAACCGCCTCACTCAACAGTTGGAAGGCGCCGGCATCAAAGCGGCGGCCATTCACGGCAACAAGAGCCAAGCAGCTCGCGTCAAGGCCCTCGACATGTTCAAGCGCGGACACGTGACCGCCTTGGTAGCGACCGAAGTCGCGGCGCGCGGACTCGACATCAAAGAACTGCCCCAAGTGGTCAATTACGAATTGCCCAACGTGCCTGAGGATTACGTGCACCGCATTGGCCGCACGGGCCGCGCCGGCACGGCCGGCGAAGCGGTGTCGCTGGTGTCCGCAGATGAAGCAGGGTTGCTGCGGGATATCGAGCGCGTTCTTCGGCGCAGCATTCCGGTCGTACCGACGCCGATATTCAAGATTGTCGAATCGGCCCCGCAACCCGCGGGCTACGGCAATCGATCAGACGAGCGATCCAGTGCAGACCGGCCTCAGTCGCAGGGCCGGGCTGGTGCGGCCCGTCCGAGTCACCACTCGGGTAACTCTCACGGCAACCGCGGCTCGGATCGACGCGACACCCGGCGCAGCCCGGCGTCCGGTGGCCGCAGTCACGGACAGCAACAACGCGGCCGCTCGCACTGAAGTAACGACGCCGCCTTGGGTAGGCCGCCCGGGGATTAAGCGCGGGGTTGGGGTTACCCTTCAAGGGCACCCCAACCTCATTGTGCGTGGCGCAGCGACCGACGGTAGTTCGTGCGCGCCGTGGTCGGACCGGCGTCATCCACCCTAGAGCGTGGCCACGAAGCGTTTGAGGTAGGCCGCGAACTCCACGCCCAAACTCGGGTGTTTGAGGCCGTATTCGACGGTGGCCTGCAAATAACCGAGCTTGCTGCCGCAATCATAGCGTTTGCCTTCGAACTCGAAGGCATATACGTCTTCCCGCTGCATCAAGCGTGCAATACCGTCGGTGAGCTGGATCTCGCCGCCCGCGCCTTTGCCGATTTTCGCCAGGTCGTCGAATATCGATGCCGATAACAAATAACGACCGACCACGGCCAGAGTGGATTCGGCTTTTTCGGGCTTCGGCTTCTCGACGATGTGCGATATTTTACTGACCCGCGGAGCAATTTCACGCTCCAACGTGACGATGCCGTACTTGTCCGTGTCTTCCTTCGGGACCGTCTGAACACCGAGAACGCTGCCGCCGTAAATCGCATGCACTGCCGCCATTTGCTTGAGGCAGGGTACGGGAGCATCGATCAAATCGTCGGCAAGGTGAACCATGAAGGGTGCCTCGCCCACTACCGGCCGCGCGCACAACACCGCATGGCCGAGGCCCAATGGCGCCGGTTGCCGTATGTACACGCACGAGGCCCAGCTCGGCAGAATGCTGTGCAGCGCATCCAGCAGCTCCTGCTTGCCCTGGGCCTGTAGAACTGCCTCGAGTTCCGGGTCGCCGTCGAAATGGTCCTCGATGGCCCGTTTGGAACTGCCCGTGATGAACACCAGCGTATCAGCGCCGGCCGACAGCGCTTCGTCCACCGCGTATTGGATGAGCGGCTTATCGACGATGGGCAGCATTTCCTTCGGACTGGCCTTGGTGACCGGAAGAAATCGCGTGCCGCGGCCGGCAACGGGAAACACGGCGGTTTTTATGGCTCTGGTCTGCATCTACAAATGATAACGGATTTCAACCCAATTTAACGATAGCGTAAGCCTCAAAACTGTCCCAAGTGTGACAGGCTGGGCAATGCCAATAAAAGTTGCGCCCGGCGAATCCGCATTCGTTGCATCGGTATTTCTCGGCGTTGGCCAGCAGCGCGCCAATCTCGCGTGCGATGCGTCGGGCATCACCACGCTGGGCGTCCTCATGCGGGGCGTCGGCGCGTCCCGCGGCGACGGGGCCCGGCACCGACCGCCATACGGCTTGCAACGTCGCATCCTGCGCAAAGACTTTCTCGATCGGCGCGCGCAGCGGCGCCGCGTCCGTCAGGCCGGCCGATATCGCCGCGAATACCAGCCGTTTCAATTCATCCGGATCGCGCGACTCGGCCTGCGCCACCAATTCGAAGAGCACCGCATCGCGAGCATCCGGGGCGACGAGCCGCAGAAGATGCGGGAGTTCTTCCTGCATCAGCTTGGGTGCCTCGCGCAGTACCGTGCGCAGCAATCGAAATGCCAGTTTGAAGTCCGCGTCGCGCTCGGCGATCTGCGCGCGCAGGACGGCGGCGCGCGGGAACGGCGAAACTTCTGCGCGCGCCGCACGCAACAAGCTCCGCGCGGTATCGGTCTCACCACGCTCTATCGCCAACCCGGCTAGTTCACACAGGTAGTGGGCGGACACCAAGCGCGGCGGCGCCGCCTTGATGCGCGCCAACAGCCGATAAACATCCAATGCCTGCTGCCACTCGTGTTGGCGCTCGTAAACCCCTCGAAGCGAATCAAGCGCGCTCGCCCGCAGACGTGGAACCTCGCTGACCTGCTGCAATAATCCTTCCGCTCGATCCAGCAGGCCCGCGCGCAGGTAATCCTGCGCCAGCGCCAGGAGTGCCTGTTCCCGATGTTCGGGGGCGAGCGTCTCGCGCGCCAACAGGTTCTGATGTATGCGAATAGCGCGCTCGACCTCGCCGCGCCGTCGATACAACGACCCCAGCGAAAAGTGGGTTTCGATCGTATCCGCGTTGGCGTCCATCAGCTTTAGGAACATGTCGAGCGCCCGATCGGGCTGCTCGGTCACCAGATAGTCCAACCCGGTGAGATAGTCGGGATGCAGCTTGGACAGTTGCCCGGGCCAACGCCTGCCCCAACCAAAGTGCCCGGCGAGAATGCCGATGACGAGCGCCGCAATTCCCACGGTCCACGTCAACAGCGAGATTTCCGGCATGAGGCCTAGGAGCCTTGCCTTAAGCGGCACTCTGCTTAAGCGCCTCTCTCTCAGTCACGGATCGGCTGATCCGCGCCGTCATTGACGCGCTCGCGCAGGTCTTTGCCCGGTTTGAAATGCGGTACGTGCTTCCCGGCCAGAGCCACGGCTTCTCCGGTTTTGGGATTGCGGCCCTGCCGCGGCGGCCGAAAATGCAACGAAAAACTACCGAAGCCGCGGATCTCGATGCGCTCACCGGTTGCCAGCGCATCGCTCATGATTTCCAGCAACTGCTTGACCGCGAGTTCGACATCTTTCGCCGGCAGGTGCTTTTGTTTGGCAGAAATGATCTCGATGAGTTCCGATTTCGTCATTATCGATCCGTGGACATCGCTAGGCATACTTAAGAGCGCGTGCGCGGCGAGCCTGTTCGGACCGCCGCGCATGCCTTTAGTCCCTCAATCCTGACCCGAGATCTGCTCTTTTAGGAGATCTCCCAGACTGGTTCCGGTCGGTGAGTCGGTTCGATAATTCTGCATCGCTTCCTGCTCCTCGTGGATATCTTTCGCCTTGATCGACAGGGATATGCTTCTGCCCTTGCGGTCCACGCCGGTGAACTTGGCTTCGACTTCCTCGCCCACCTTCAACAACAAGCGCGCGTCCTCGACACGGTCCCGCGAGAGTTCGGATGCCCGCAACTGGCCATCGACGCCATTGCCCAAATCGATGACGGCGCCCTTTGCATCCACTTCACGAACGACACCGGTGACGATGCTCCCTTTCGGATGCTCCGCGATGTATGCCGAGAAGGGATCCTTCGCGAGTTGCTTGATCCCCAAGCTGATGCGTTCGCGCTCCGGATCGATCGACAGCACCATGGCATCGACCTGTTGAGCCTTTTGGTAGCTGCGGACCGCTTCCTCGCCCGGCATATCCCACGAAATGTCGGACAGATGAACCAAGCCGTCGATGCCGCCGGCGAGACCGATGAAAATACCGAA
>Ga0326728_10011676_pt1 | contig 19891 bp, 14 predicted proteins | sample MB3enrmetagenome_FD_207602 | JGI IMG/M metagenome (GOLD analysis project Ga0326728, IMG submission 207602) | Lab enriched peat soil microbial communities from McLean, Ithaca, NY, United States - MB31MN | ecosystem: Environmental > Terrestrial > Soil > Wetlands > Peat | place: USA: New York... | reverse complement strand
CAAGAAGGTGGACGAGCTCAACAATCACATCCTGCCCGAGGGTGTGAAGGTCGTTCCCATGCTCGACCGCAGCGATCTGCTTCATTACACGTTGCACACGGTGCTGCACAACCTCGGCGAGGGGATGATCCTGGTAACGATCATCCTCTTTCTGTTCCTCGGCAATGTTCGCGGAGCGTTCATCGTTGCGCTCACCATTCCGTTTTCCTTGCTTTTCGCATCCATATTTCTCAACCTGAGCAATATCCCCGCAAACCTGATTTCACTTGGCGCGCTCGACTTCGGAATGGTTGTGGATGGCGCCGTGGTAATGGTCGAGAACATCATGCGGCACCTGGGCCATGGCAGGAACGGCTCGCCGGAAGCGGGCCGCATCACGATGAGCTTGAAGACGCCGGTGGAGATGATCCGTGACGCCGCTCACGAGGTCCAGCGGCCGGTTTTCTACGCCATCGCCATCATCATCACCGCCTACATGCCGATCTTCACGCTCCAGCGAGTCGAAGGACGTTTGTTCCGGCCCATGGCCTTTACCGTTGCCTTCGCGCTGCTCGGCGCCATAGTATTCTCCATTTTCATTGTGCCTGTGCTTGCAGCCCTGCTATTCCCGCATGGCGTAAAGGAATGGCGCAACCCGGTGATGGAGTACCTGAAGGACAGTTACCGGCACGGGGTCAAGTGGGCTATTGAGCATCGATGGATCACCGTTGGCGTTGGCCTGGCTTCGATGGCCGGCGCTCTTTTCCTGACATTCAGCGGAATCATTGGCTCGGAGTTTCTGCCCCATTTGGACGAAGGCGCCATTTGGGCGCGTGGCGAGATGGCGAACAGCATAGGCGAGACGGAAGGCACGCGCTTCGCCCAGCATTCCCGCTATATCTTCGCCTCGTTCCCCGAGGTCACCAAGGTCGTCTCGCAAGCCGGGGCGCCCGACGATGGAACGGACACGGGAGGATTTGGCAACACGGAATATTTCGTCGACTTGAAGCCCAAGGACCAATGGCGGCCCGTCTTTCATCAGAATAAAGAGGAGCTGATCGCCGCCATGGATCGCGAACTGGAGAAATACCCAGGGGCTTTCTGGAATTTCTCCCAGCCCATTGAGGACAACGTGGATGAAACGCTTACCGGTACCAAAGGCGGCCTGTGCGCCAAGTTATACGGGCCGGAGTTGGACGTTCTCGAGGAAAAGGGCGAAGAGATCAAAAATGTTATGGCAAATATAGACGGGGTCAAGGATTTGGGAATTCAACGCGATACCGGCCAGCCGAATATCGATCTCACCGTTGACCGTCTGGCGGCTGCGCGCTTCGGCATCAATGTGGCCGATATACAAGATGCCGTCCAGACCGCCATCGGCGGTAATCCTGTCAGCCAGGTCCTGCAGGGAGAGGCGGTCTACAACGTGGTCGTGCGCTATCAGAAGCCGTATCGCGATACCAAGGAGGCTATCCAGAGTATTCGACTGCTCTCTCCCTCGGGAGAGCGCGTCTCGCTGGCTCAGTTGACTAAAGTCCAGGTTCGCGACGACGCCTACGACATTTACCGGGAAGACGGTTCCCGCTATGTGGCCATCCGCTTTGAGGTTCGCGGGCGCGATCTGGGCACCACGGTCAAGGAGTCCATCGACAAGATCGCCAAGAAGGTGCAGTTACCGCGAGGCTATCACCTCGAATGGTCGGGAGAATACGACAGCGAGAAGCGCGCCGAAAAAAGGCTGCTCTTCATCGTGCCCCTGACCATCTTTTTGATCTTCATCATTCTCTACTCCATGTTTCGTTCCTTCAAATGGGCGCTGCTGATTCTCGCCAACGTGGCCATGGCTCGCGTTGGAGGCTTGCTCGCTCTCTTTCTGACCGGCACATTCTTCAGCGTATCTTCCGGGGTCGGCTTCCTGGCGCTCTTTGGAGTGTCGGTGCAAACGGGCGTCATCATGCTGGAGTACATCAACCAGCTCAGAGCACGAGGTTATACGCCGGCGGGCGCCGCGATCGAAGGCGCTGTGCTGCGTCTTCGTCCCATCATGATGACCATGCTGGTGGCTACCTTGGGATTGCTTCCCGCCGCCATGTCGCACGCTATCGGCTCCGACTCGCAGCGGCCCTTTGCCATCGTCATTGTGGGAGGATTGATGTCCGACCTCCTGATGAGTATCTTTCTTTTGCCCACGCTATATGTCTGGATTGCAAGAGAAGGTGACAAGCTCCCGAAACCGGAGGTGGCCTATGAAGGCTAAGTTGGTATCTGTCTGTAAGCGAACCATCGGCAGTTCCGTTTTGGCCATTGCTTTCCTTGCGGGTTCCGCGAGCGCGCAGCAGGCGCTGACATGGGAGCAAGCCAAGGCGAAATTTGAAGCGGTGAATCCGGTCTTGAGAGCGGATGCGGCCAATGTGGAGGAGATGAAGGCCGAGGAGATCACAGCCTTTCTCCGCCCCAATCCGCAGCTCACTCTATTGGCGGATGGCACGCAGATCGCGCCGCACTCCGGGGCCTGGCAGCCCACCAAGGGCACGTTTGAACAGCCCAACTTCAGTTACCTGCACGAGCGCGAGCACAAGCGGGAGCTGCGCTTGCAGAGCGCCAAGGAAGGCACGGAGATTACCCAGTCTCAGCACGTGGATCTCGAAATCAACCTGCTCTTCGGCCTGCGCTCGGCCTTTGTGCAGACTCTCCAGGCCAAGGCGGTGCTGGCGCTGGCCAAAGCCGATTTGGATTACTACGACAAAATCATCGACATCAGCCGCGCCCGCTACAAAGCCGGCGACCTGGCCAAAATCGACCTGGCGCGGATCGAGCTTCAGCGCGTGCAATATGAGTCTGAAATCGAGACCGCGATCGTCAACCTGCGCACCCAGAAAATCGCCCTCCTGCTGCTGCTCGACGACCGCACGCCGGTCGACCAGTTCGATGTGACCGGAGCCTTCGATCTGGGCCCGGAACTCCAGCCGCTTGGCGATTATCATCAGATTGCGCTCGACAACAGGCCGGATCTTCGGGCGGCGATCCAGACCATCGAGCAATCGCAAACCAATCACAAGCTTGCCGTCTCCAACGGTTCCACCGATCCGACTTTCGGCGCATGGTACACGTATAACTCCTCGACCAATAACCCCAACGGCCCCCAGACTCTCGGCCTCAGCGTCAGCATCCCGCTGCGGATCTTCGACAAGAACCAGGGCGAGAAGAAGCGAACGCTCATCGACATCGACAGAAGCCAGCAAGCAGCGGAAGCGGCCAAGGCACAGGTCTTCAGCGACGTGGACGATGCCTACGAATTGGTGCGCACCAATATTGCGCTGATCAAGCCGTACAAGGCGCAGTATCTGGATCAATCGGTTTATGTGCGCGACACGGTAACTTTCGCCTATGAGCACGGAGGGGCATCGCTGATGGACTTTCTCAATGCGCAGAGCGACTTTCGGGTCGTTCAACTGGCGTATCTCCAGTTGATCGGCGCCTACATGACGGCAGAAGGCCAGATGAATCTCGCCGTAGGGCGCGAGGTGTTCAATGACAACTAAGTTCTTTCTGGCGATTGGCTCATATCTTACGTTTGCAGGCCAATCGAATCGTGTCGTCGGGCATGAAGCAATACAATGAGCGATATTGCTTTTGTGAACAGCGCCAGGGATCTGGCATGCACGAATGCTGCTGCGGAGAGGTCGATTCATGAAGAGAAATGAAGTCTGCGTTTACATCGAAGAGATCGGCATTCTCCCGTCTGTGCGTGTAACTACGCAGGAACTGGCGCGATTTGCGGCGGAGACGGTGTATTCGGCGGGGATTCCCATTGCCGAGATCACCTTGACCACGCCCAACGCGCTGGCCGTCATCAACGATTTGGCCAATCGTTTTCCGGCCATGGCCGTGGGGGCCGGCACTGTGTTGGACGATGAGTCGGCGCGCCTGTGCGTCGACGCCGGCGCCAGGTTTCTGACCAGTCCGGGATTCATTCCAGAGGTGGTGGCCTATGCAAAGAAAGTGGATGTCTGCGTGCTCCCCGGAGCTTTGACGCCAACCGAGATCATCGCGGCCTGGAAGGCCGGTTCCGACTTTGTCAAGATATTTCCAACCGGTCACGTGGGCGGCATTCAGTATGTGCGCGCACTCAAGGTTCCGCTTCCGCAGATTCCGTTGATTGCCACCGGCGGTGTAAATCAGTTGACGGCGTCTGACTTCATTCTTGCCGGCGCAACTGCCATCGGGTTGGGCGCGGAACTGCTGCCCAAGGAGGCCTTGCACTTCCGCCAGGAAGATCGTATCCATGAGCTGGCTGGCAGGTTTCTTGCCAAAGTCAGGGATGCGCGGGCTATGCGAGAGACTTACTACTAGCACATGCTCCGGCCGGGCTTCTCATTCCCCGATTCCGCCGCCGCTTCTCGCATCCCGCAATGCCGCTTGGTTGCAGAAGCATCGCCTTCCGTTTCCATAAGTTCCAACCACCCCGCTATCCATGGAGAGCCCGCCGGAAACGCCGCCCGATAAAACAGGTTTGCGGAAGCACCCAGTCCTTTTGCGGATGATAAAGGGATCGGCCGGCGTGTCCATATTGCCGGCCGGAGAAGTCGGTGGTTTATCGCAAAGTTTTACTCCATTCCTATTACTCTCTTCATGCCTCCCTCACGTGTTCCCTTAAATACTGAGCATGGGAGGTATTAAACACATGAAACGCAACCTGTTCACAGCGTGGGTTCTGTCGCTTGCAATTCCGGGTGTTGCGAGCGCGCAGAAGGCGGCCTCTCCCGCGGAGACCGGCGACCATTACACCCAGGGGCAGTTAAAGCAGATGGCGCGCAGCGCGCATGCTCCAGAGGAATACAGGTCTCTGGCAAGCTATTACGCCGAACGGCAGAAGATCTACCTGCAAAAGGCCGCGGATGAGAAAGTGGAGTGGGAACGGAGGAGTCAGAACGTCGCGGGCGTCCTGGCGAAGTATCCCAGACCGGTAGACTCGGCAAAGAATCTTTACGAGTACTACATGGCGGAGGCGGGCGACGCCGCAAAGCTGGAAGCGAAATATAGCTCCTTGGCGGCTCCGGATGCCCCGGTAATGGCAATGGCGCGCTAACAATCCTGAGCGCCGCCGGGCAAAAACATAGCAGTGAAAGGGGAGGGGTCTCTGTCGGTAGACTCCTCCCCTTCTTGTTTCTATGCATGGAATCCAAATGGATTCCTTATGTCGTCTTCACATATTTCGAGCTAGAATCGGGTCAATTCGTGAAACAGACGAATCGAACTATACATAAGCCGGATGACGAATTCAATTCTTTTCGGATGGAAACAAACGCCGCGTTGGCTTCGGACTCTGGCCCAGTGTCTGCTGGCGAGCGGTGTCCTCGCTGTGCTTACATATGGCGGATTCGCCTTTCACATAAGTCTGCTGACAATCAGCCTCCTTTATTTGCTGACGGTGGTGGCTGTCGCGTCGCTCTTCGGTTTTTGGAAGGCATCGCTGATTTCACTTCTGGCGGTAGCGTGTTTGGACTATTTCTTTCTGCCGCCCATATTTCATTTTGATGTTGCAGATCCGCAGGATTGGGTGGCGCTGGCGACATTCGAGGCCACGGCGCTCGCAATCAGCAGATTTCACGGGCGGGAGATGAGGATTGCAAGAGTAGCGGCCATTCATTTGAAGGGGATGGAGCAATTGTATGAATTGAGCCGCAGCACATTGCTTCTGGATTTGCGCCAGCCGCCTGGGCCGCAACTGGCGGTTCTGATTCAGCGAATATTCGACCTGCGCGCGGTTGCATTGTTCGATGCAAGCCTCGGACGCCAGGACAGAGTGGGCGAGTGGGCAGTGGGCGAGGAAGATCTGGCGAAGGAATGCTACCTGCGCGATGCCGCACAGGACGATTCGCAAACCCAAACCTCGCAGCGCATGTTGCGGACCGGGGTTGGGCCTGAACCCGTGGGTGCGTTGGTGGTGCGTGGAACGCTGAATCCGCTGGTGGTCGATGCGCTTGCCGCGCTGGCGGCAATTGCCATCGATCGCCATCAGTCGTTTGAAAAGGAAGACAGGGCCGAGACGGCAAAGCAGGCCGAGCAACTGCGCTCGGCGGTTATGGATGCATTGGCGCATGAACTGAAGACACCGCTGGCAGCGGTTCAAACTGCCAGTTCAGGTCTGCTTGAGTTGGGGGGCATGACGGATTCACAGGCTGAGCTGGTGACGCTTATCGACGGCGAGGCGGTTCGCTTGAATGAACTTTGCACGCGAATGTTGGCGACAGCGAAGCTCAACGGGAGGCAGGTCGGGCTCGAGATGGACGACGTCAACGTGAAGGATCTGATATTCGAGGTACTGGCTAGCCGGCCAGCGTCCATGGAAAAGGACCGCATTCGGGTCACTGTGGACGACCCCGCCCTTACCGTGAATGTAGACCGCGGCCTGCTGGCGATGATCTTGGCTCAGTATATCGACAATGCGCGAAAGTATTCCACGCCGGAGACGCCAATCGAAATTGCAGCGCGAAAGAGTCATACCGAGGCGCTTATTTCCGTGCATAACTTTGGATCGACTATTCGGATCGAGGACCGGGAGCGCGTATTCGACCGCTTTTACAGAGCGGCGGAGATGAAGAATTCCGTTCCCGGCACTGGCATTGGACTTTCCGTGGTAAGAAAGGCAGCGGAGGCCCACCACGGGCATGTGTGGGTCATCAGCGACGACAAGGAAGGCACTACATTCTTTCTTTCCCTTCCGGCAGGCGCAAGGAGGACGCAATGAATACGGAACTTGTGAATACAGGACAAGGCACCATTCTAGTAGTGGACGACGACAGTTCCATTCGGCGGGCGTTGCGCGCGACGTTGTCCGGCATGGGCTTTACGGTTGTCGAAGCGGCACGCGGCGAAGAGGCCTTGTCGCTGGCCCGCGTGTCGTGGTTCGATGCGGTGCTGCTGGACGTGGATATGCCGGGCATGGGCGGAGTGGAAACCTGCCGGAGCATCCGCCATGCGGTTGCGAGATTGCCTATCTTGATGCTGACCGTGATGGACAGCGAGGATGACAAGGTGCTTGCACTGGATGCCGGCGCCGACGATTACATCACAAAGCCTTTTCAGATTCGGGAACTGACAGCGCGATTGCGTTCCGCGGTCAGAAGAAGAAGCGCTCAGGACGCCAACCGCGACGCACCGATTCGTTATGGCCAGCTTGAGCTTGACCCGGTGAAATACCGGGTGCTGAAGAATGGACGCCCGATTCATCTAACTCCCAAGGAATTTGAGGTATTACACTATCTGATGATGCATGCCGGTGAGCCGATTCCTCACGCCCGGCTGCTGAAATCCGTGTGGGGACCCGAGTATGGAAACGAACTCGAGTACCTCCGGACATTTGTGAGGCAGTTGCGCAAGAAGATAGAGGACGATCCGGCAAATCCGCGGTATCTTTTAACAGATGCATACGTCGGTTACCGCTTCACCGACCAGCAGGCGGAGTCGTAAGGCCTGTCCGGATTCAAATGTCGAACGCGGCGGCAGAGCATCGTCTTCATGGCGCCTTGCCAGGATTCAGTCCCGGGACTGCGAGAGTCCGGTTCTTGAATTCGGGAACGGTCCGGCATCGCTGCGGTCGAGTTTGTAACTGTCCAAGCATTCCAGGGCCACAAGGATCGACAGGGATCGGTGGCGCACGGTATCCATCTCCGGACTGCTTCTGCCAATCCGCTCATCAGCGTGGTCTTGCCCGCCCCGCTGGAGCCCAGCAGACCCGGAACTCCCGGCCCCAACCCCAGGCTGAATTCGCGCAAGGCCCAAATCTTGCCGCGATAACACTTGCTCACACTCTGAATCGACAGGTTCGATCCCGTATCCCTCTTGATGCCGGCTCTTGAACTCTTCATTCGGATGCGGAGAGCTTCCCCATCCCGTTCCCTCGCGCAGCACATGAAGCTGGGCCAAACCTGCCGCCCGGGACCCGGTGCGTTAAAGCGCAGTCTGCGCAATGGGCGCTTCAGATTAAGCACCTCCAAGGAACCGATCAAGTCCCTTACCGCATTGCCCCGGCATGAGCCGGGCTGGCTGCTGTTAACCACACGGCAACTGCCGGATCGGCGCCCGCCCGCCTGAGCGGTTCCGAGGGCAACGGCGCATCCATTACAATTGCGCCAGCGTCCGGCCAATCTTCCTGCTTATCTCGCCGGTTGATTTGCCGGGCGTAATGCGACGACTCGCCGAAACTGCCATTCGCGAGTGAAGCGCAACGTGCCTTTACTGGCGCTAAACCAAAGACCCAGCCGCTGGCCGTCGGCGGGCACAATGAATTGAGGATGGAATGACCGGTAAGTCCTATCGCCCGCAGGAAGACATCGCGACCCTGATGAAGCAGTTCAACCAGCAAGTGAAGGAATCTCCCCAACTTCCCGACCCCGAGACCCGCCTGCTTCGCGCGCGGCTGGTGTTTGAAGAAGCTATCGAGTTCGTCAAGGGCTGCGGTTGCACCATCACCAGGACCAATGCCGGAAAGGACGGCGATGAGCGGACCGCTGTCATCGACGAGATCGGCGTCGTGCTCGACCCCGGCGGCAAGGCCGACTTCGTTGAATACGTGGACGGCTGCATCGACCAGTTAGTTGTCACTTATGGGGCGCTGAACGCCGCCGGTGTGAAGGCTCAGCCGGCCTGGGACGAAGTGCAGCGCAGCAACATGAGCAAGGCCTGGCCGCATTGCAGCGTGTGCGACGCTGTGCTTGAGCGCGGCGCTGCCCTGGAGTTGGTCCATCCGCAAGTCGCCAACGCCCATAATGGCGATTGGAACCCGGTTCTGAAGGTCCATAAGCGCCCGGACGGTAAGTTCATCAAGTCGCCGACCTATTCCCCCGCGGATTTAAGGCGCGTAATCGATGAGCAGATCCAACAGGCAAACGGGTAATCGAGCTGGTGCAGGAGCAGACTTGGTAACGAAATCGGCATCCCGCGGCGGTTCTCCTTGCGCGCCATAAAAAGATCGCTCAACCCGCATAGCTCCTGCCCTTCCAGCTAACCTGCTTCAGGATGCGATGCTGGAACCAGCTGCGGCAAAGCAGCGCGACAAACAGCGGCAGCCCCAGCGGCGAAAGGGCGCAATCCACAAAGGGAAAGTTGGACTTGGCCACCCGTGCGTAGAACCGGAAGAGCGTCCGCACCCACAACAGCGCCAGCACCCACCCCGCGCCTATCCATTGCAGCGCATGCGGCGCAAGGCGCGCGTTCCAAAGCTCGGCCGCGAGCACCGGCAGCCCCAGCAGCAGCACAAAATCCAGCGCGCGCCACGCGGCCAGCGCCAGCGAATTGTTGAACGCCAGCGCCAGATTCTTCGTCCAGCCTTCGATCATGGCGGCCGTCGACCTGTACATCCGCGTAGCCAGCGCGTCGTCCGCATAGCGCAGCCGCAGCCCCACATTGCGCCGCTTGGCCAGAACAGCCAGCTCCACGTCTTCCAGCACTTTATCGGCCACCGCGGCATGGCCGCCGATGCGCCGGTAAGCCTCCCGCTCCACCAGGAGAAACTGCCCGTTGGCCGCAGCGATCCGCTGCTTGGGGTCCGAGACCTTGGCCCACGGATAAGCCAGGGTCAGCTCGCTGAAGACCAGCGGCATAACCGTCCGCTGCGCCAGCCCGGTCACAATTTGCCGGGCCGAGTAGCTCAGCATCCCCACCTGGTGCCGCTGAGCCTCATGGATGGCCCGGCGCAGATTGCCCGGCTCGTGAATCGTGTCCGCGTCCGTAAACAGCAGCCATCGCCCGCGCGCCCGCCGCGCCGCCGTCCAGATGGCATTCGCCTTGCCCGTCCAGCCCTCATCCAGCCTGGCCGCTTCCAGCACCGTCACCCCGGCAAACCCGCGCGCGATTTCGGCCGTGCGGTCGGTCGAGTGGTCGTCCACCACCATCAGTTCCCAGTCCTTGCCCAGCTCGAAGATCTCCTCCGACTGGCTCACCAGCGACTGAAGGCACGCGCCCAGGCAATCCTCCTCGTTCCGCGCCGGAACCACGACGGTAAGCTCGATCAGTTCCTCCGGCTCCGGCTGGTCGAAGACCATCCCGACGGCCCAGCCCCATCGTCCCGGTACGGCGACGTACGTTCCAGGCTCGCCTGTAAGCCCCAGCACCGGCTCGTATCCGCCCGCTCCAGCCGCCGGTCTGTCTTCGCTCATGGCGCGTCACCCTTTCGTTGGGGCTTCTCGCTCCGTATTATAAGGATGTGCGCTTTCCTCGCTTCCTCACGCCGGTCCTGCTCATTCCGTTCGCTCTCCTCGGCGCCTGCGACCGCGGCGCGCATCCCGCCCAAACCGGCCAGGTCGCCCCCGACTTCACCGTCTCCGACGAAACCACATCCATCCATCTGGCCAGCTACCGGGGCCGGGTGGTTCTGCTCAGCTTCTGGGCCACCTGGTGCGAACCCTGCGTGGTGGAGATGCCGTCGCTCCTCGCTCTGCACCACGACCAGCCCGATCTGGCCATCCTCGCCGTCAGCGTCGACCAGGACCCCGACGCCTACAGGAGCTTCCTCGCCCGCCGCCACGTGGACCTGATCTCCGTCCGCGACCCGGCCGAGACCGCGGCCAAGCTCTACCACTCCTCGGCCTGGCCCGAGACCTACCTGATCGACCGCCAGGGCGTCATCCGGCGCAAGTTCGTCGGCGCGCAGGACTGGTCCAGCCCCGAGGTCCGCGCCTACCTTAAAAGCCTGTAAGAATCGCTGCCCTGAAACGCCTGGCGGTTCGCCGGCGGGCGCGTCCGGAATGGGACAAACCGAATCCGTCCCGGCTTTCCACACGCCCCCGAATGTGAATCCCATGCGACAATGGAGGCATCCGTGATGAACACCGCCTCTTCTGCAGTCGTTCCTTCGCCGGTTGCGGTTACGCCGCAGTTGCTCGCCACGCACAGCATCACCGCCGAGGAGTACAGCCGCATCCTGGCTGCTCTCGGCCGCACACCCTCGCTCACCGAGCTGGGCATCTACAGCGTCATGTGGAGCGAGCACTGCTCTTACAAGTCCAGCCGCGTCCACCTCAAGCGGCTGCCCACCAGGAGCGACCGCGTCGTCCAGGGGCCGGGAGAGAACGCCGGCATCATCGACGTGGGCGACGGCTGGGCCTGTGCCTTCAAGATCGAGTCTCACAACCACCCTAGCTATATCGAGCCTTTCCAGGGCGCGGCCACCGGCGTGGGCGGCATTCTCCGCGACATCTTCACCATGGGCGCGCGGCCGCTGGCGGTGATGGATTCGCTGCGCTTCGGACCGATTGCCGAGGAGGCCGATTCCAAACCCGATCCCGACAAACCGGACGCGGAAGAGCGGAAGCTCCTCGTCCGCAACCACTCCATCGTGGAAGGCGTGGTCAGCGGCATCGCCGCTTACGGCAACTGCTTCGGCGTGCCCAACCTGGGCGGCGAAACCAAGTTCGAGGCCTGTTACAGCGGCAACCCGCTGGTGAACGCCTTTGCCCTGGGCCTGGTCCGCATCGATGAGATCTTCTACGCCAAGGCCAGCGGCGCCGGAAACCCGGTCATCTACGTGGGCGCAAAGACCGGCCGCGACGGCATCCACGGCGCCACCATGGCCAGCGAGGAGTTCAAGGAAGGCTCCGAGCAGAAGCGCCCCAACGTGCAAGTGGGCGACCCGTTCATGGAGAAGCTGCTGCTGGAGGCCTGCCTGGAGGCCATGCGCACCGGCGCCATCGTCGGCATTCAGGATATGGGAGCGGCGGGGCTAACCTGCTCCACCTGCGAGATGGGCGCTCGTGGCGGCGTCGGCCTGGATGTGGAACTCGATCTCGTTCCCCAGCGCGAAACCGGCATGAGCGCCTACGAGATCATGCTCAGCGAGAGCCAGGAGCGCATGCTGCTGGTGGCCGCCAAGGGCCGCGAAGACGAAGTCCTCCGCGTCTTCGCGAAGTGGGGCCTCGATGCGGTGATCGTCGGCACGGTCCAGCCCGAGCCGCGCCTGCGCATCCGCCACCACGGCGAACTGGTGGCCGACATTCCCAATCAGTCCCTCACCGGCGACGCCCCGCTCTACAACCGCCCCGTCGGCACGTGGAAGGCCCCCATCCCGGCTGATCCGCCCGATGAGATCGTCGCCCAGCTCGCCGAGGACCGCGACTATACCGCCGACCTGAAGAAGCTGCTGGCCAGCGCCAACGTCTGCTCCAAGCGCTGGATTCACGAGCAGTACGACACCATGGTCCAGACCAACACCGTCATCGGCCCCGGCGGCGAGGCCGGGGTCATGCGCATTAAGGGAACAGCAAGACCGGATGCGCTGGAAGGGCCAGTCGGGGAGATCGGCCTGGCCATGGCTCTGGACGGCAACGGCCGCTGGGCCTACCTCGATCCCAAGCTCGGCGCCATGCACGCCGTGGCCGAGTGCGCGCGCAAGGTTGCCATGACCGGCGCCAAGCCCGTGGCCGCCACCAACTGCCTCAACTTCGGCAACCCGGAGAAGCCGGAGATCATGGCCCAGCTTTCGGCGGCCATCGACGGCATCGCCGAAGCCTGCACGGCTCTCGGCACGCCCGTTACCGGCGGCAACGTCTCGCTTTATAACGAAACCCGCGGCGAAGCCATCTATCCCACACCCGTCCTGGGCATCGTGGGCATTCTCGATGACGTGACCAAGGCCGTGGCTTCCTGCTTCCAGGCCCAGGGCGACGCCATCGTGCTGCTCTGGCCCATCCCGCGCGATGAGGAACCCGACCCCAATCTCGCCGTCCCCTTCAAGCCAATACCCATGAACCCTTACGTCGTCCCCGAGCTCAACCCCAACCTTCCCGCTTCCCTCTTCCCCGACCCTGTGCCGGAAGCACCGGCCTCCACGGCGGCAGCCGAACTGGCCGCTTTTGGCTCGTCCGAATTCGCCAAGGGCATCCTGGGCGGCCTCTGGGGTACGCCGCCCGCGCTCGATCTCGACGCCGAAGCCGACCTGCATACCCTGCTGGGCGTCCTCGCCGAGCGCAAGCTGCTTCGTTCCGCCTGCGATATCTCCGATGGCGGCATCGCGGTTGCTCTCGCCCAGGCCGCCTTTCCGAATGGAATCGGCGCGACCGTCGAGCAGGATCAGTCCCTCATGGCCCACCCCCTCTTCGGCCTCTTCGCCGAGCCGGCCTCCACCGTGCTGGTCACTGCCCACCCCAGCCATGTCTCCAAGATTGAAGCCCTGGCCGCCGAATACACCTTCTTTGCCGCCCGCATCGGCTCCACGGGCGGTCACCGCCTTGAGATCGCCGTCGACGGCGAGCCCTTCATCTCGTCTCCGCTGGCCTCTCTTCGCAAGCCCTGGGCCTCCGCTCTTGAAGCCACCCTCCGCGGCGAGGTAACCGCATGATCCGGCGGCTCTTCCAGGGCATCCCCGGCGTCGCCGGCACGGAACCTCCCGCCGGTTCCCGAGTCCCGAGTCCCTCAGTCCCTCAGTCCCTGCAATTCGTCGCCGGCAGCGACGAATTGCACGAAGAATGCGGCGTAGTCGCCATCCACGGCCATCCCGACGCCGCCCGCCAGGCCTATCTCGGCCTCTACGCCCTCCAGCATCGCGGCCAGGAGTCGGCCGGCATCGCCACCGCCGACGGCCACCACTTGGCCAACATCAAGGGCATGGGCCTGGTCTCCGAAATCTTCACCGACGACATTCTCGCCAAGCTTCCCGGCCAGATGGCCATCGGCCACACCCGTTACTCCACCACCGGCGACTCGGCCCTGCTCAACGCCCAGCCCATCCGAGTCGACTCGGTCAAGGGCCTCATCGCCATCGCCCACAACGGCAATCTGGTCAACCTCGGCAACGTGCGCGGCCGCCTGGAGCGCGACGGCGCTTACTTCCAGACCACCTCCGACTCCGAGATCATCGTCCAGCTCATCGCCCACTCCCGCGCTTCCACCCTGGTTGACGCCATCGCCGACTCGCTCTCCCAGGTCGAGGGCGCGTTCTCCATTGTCATGATGACCCGCGACCGCATCTTCGCCGCCCGCGACCCGCGCGGCTTCCGTCCGCTCTCCATGGGCCGCATGGCCAACCCCGACGGTCCCGACGCCATCGTCTTCGCCAGCGAGACCTGCGCCTTCGACCTGCTCCGCGCCGATTACATTCGCGACGTTCTCGCCGGCGAGCTGGTCATGGTCACCGAAGACGGCGTCACCAGCCGCCAGTATGCGACCGGCGTCCCGCAGTCCAGTTGCATCTTCGAGCACGTCTACTTCGCCCGCCCCGACAGCCGCATCTTCGGCCGCTGGGTGCAGGAGAGCCGCGACCGGATGGGCCGCCGGCTGGCTCGCGAATCCGCCGTCCCCGCCGACCTCGTCGTCCCCGTTCCCGACTCCGGAGTTACCGCGGCCATGGGATACGCCGAAGAGGCGCGACTGCCCTTCCGCATGGGCCTCATCCGCAACCACTACGTAGGCCGCACCTTCATCGAGCCCGAGCAGCGCGTGCGCGACTTCGGCGTCCGCCTCAAGCTCAACCCCGTCCGCAACCTGCTCGAAGGCAAGCGCGTCATCCTCATCGACGACTCCATCATTCGCGGAACAACCTGCCGCAAGATCGTGCGCATGGTGCGCGGCGCCGGCGCAAGCGAGGTCCATCTCCGCATCAGTTGCCCGCCGACCATCTCCCCCTGCTTCTACGGCGTGGATACCCCCATCAAGCGCGATTTGATCGCCGCCAACAAATCCATCGAGGAGATCCGCCAGTTCATTGAAGCCGATTCGCTGGCCTACCTATCTCTCGAAGGCCTGCTCGAAGCCTGCCAAACCGAGGAGCGCACCGGCTACTGCACCGCCTGCTACACCGGCAACTACCCCACCCAGTGGGTCGATGTGGAAGAGATCCTGCCCGCGGCGGCGGCCTTCTGACACATTGGCAACTCATAGATCGGATGCTCAAGACCGCACATGACTCGTTGGCGATTGTTTTTCGGCGGCACAGTCTTTCTCGGCTCGTTCCTGCTCTTCCTGGTCGAACCCATCGCTGCCAAACAGCTCCTGCCGGTTTTGGGCGGATCGGCCGCCGTCTGGATCACCTGTCTCGTCTTCTTTCAGACAGCTCTGCTGGCCGCCTATCTCTACGCACATTGGCTGGCGCATCGCTCCCGCTGGAATCTTCATTTCCTCCTGCTGCTGGCCGCCGCCGCGTCGGCAGTTGCCTGGTCCGCTCAGTCAATGAATCCCAGCCCCGCTTATCCCGTCCTCTCCATCTTCGGGGCGCTCGCCATCTCCATCGGGCTTCCGTTTCTCATGCTCGGCGCAACCAGCCCGCTGCTGCAAGTCTGGCTTGCCCGCCTTGAGACCCGCGGCATTCCCTATCGCCTCTTTGCGATGTCCAACCTGGCTTCCCTGCTGGCGCTTGCGTTTTACCCCACCGTCGTCGAACCCCGGCTCACCCTCAAAGCGCAGCGCGTTGCATGGTGCTGCGGCTTTGCCGCGTTTGCGCTCGTTTCGGCCGCCCTGGCTTTGAAAGCCCGCGCTGTAACCCCCGCACTGCCGCAGGCGGAGCAAGAAAGTGAAGCTCCCATAGCTCCCGCCCCGCTCCGGCACAAGCTCCTTTGGGTGCTGCTGCCCATGGGCGCGGCTATGCAACTGAGCGCCGTCACCGCTTATCTCACCGCCAACGTCGCCGCCATCCCGCTGCTCTGGATTCTTCCCCTCGCGGTGTATCTCGTCACGCTGATCTTGGCCTTCCAATTCCCCCGGCTGTTACCGCGCTCCATCGTCACGCGCTTCCTGGTCGTCATGCTCGCCGCCCTCGGCTACATGCTCTCCCAGGTGGACGTGTCCCTGCCGCTTCGCATCGGCATGATCTTCTTCTTGGTCGAGGTATTCATATCCTGCCTTTTCTTTCATGCCGAGGCCTGCGCGCTGCGCCCCCAGCGGCCCTCGGAGTCCACCCTCTTCTATCTCCTGTTTGCGGCCGGAGGCGCGCTCGGTTCCTTCCTCATCGGCATCGCGTTTCCGCTCATCTTCTCCTTCAACTACGACCTGGCCATCGCGTTTCTTGTTACCGCGCTGCTCGCTCTCGCCGTCACCTGGAGCGGCGGCTGGATGCAACGCATTCTGTGGTCCACTGCCAGCATCCTGCTGCTGGCGCTGGTCTTCATGCTGCATTCGGCCTACAAGTGGGACACGCCCGCGGCCGTCCGCAACTTCTACGGCAGCCTGCGCGTCCGCCAGTCCCTCTCCTACCCCGGAGCCACGGTGCGCACGCTCACCAACGGCACCATCCAGCACGGCACGCAGATCTTCTCGCCGGAGCTGAGCCACACTCCCACCACCTACTACGCTGAGGATTCGGGCGTGGGTCTGGCCTTGCGTCTCTGCTGCCAGGGCCGCGCGCGCAACATCGGCGTGGTCGGCCTCGGCGTGGGAACCATCGCCGCCTACGGCCGCCCCGGCGATCGCATCCGCTTCTATGAGATCAATCCCGCCGTCGCTCCTATCGCCCGGCATTTCTTCACCTATCTCCGCGACTCGGCCGCCAGCGTCACCATCGTCGAGGGAGATGCGCGATCCTCCCTGGCGCGGGAACCCCCTCAGAACTTCGACGTGCAGGTCATCGACGCATTCTCCGGCGACGCCATCCCGCTGCATCTGCTCACCACCGAAGCCGTCGCTCTGTACAAGCGGCATCTCGCGCCAGGCGGCATCCTCGCATTTCACATCTCCAATCAGCACGTCGATCTTGAGCCCGAGATCGCACTGCTGGCCAAGGCGGCCGGCATGAAAGCCATGAGGGTTTCGAGCTTTGCCAACGACAATCGCGGCGAGTTCACCGCCCACTGGATGCTGCTCACGAACAATGCCGGATTCTTCGCGCTTCCCGAAGTTGCGGCCCAGGCTCGGCAACCCGCTGAGAACCCCAGGGTCCGCCTTTGGACCGACGATTATTCCAGCCTCCTGCCCATCATCCGCTGGTAGCGGACCCGTTCGGGCGTGCCCTGGGTGTATCGAATCGATACAATGCAGCTCCCGATCGCTGCGTTCAGCCGGCGCGAGCCGTGCCCGCAGCGCACCACTATTTGCTTTTCTCTCGTTTTGTGCATGGGATCGCCTCCGCCGGCGTCCTCGTTAGCATTTCTCCTTTCCCCTCGAGAGGCTTTGAAGCAACCATGACTCACCCGTGCTACAATCGCCTGAATTCGGAAACCAGATAAGGGTACGGCTCCGTGACGTTTCTTGGTGGCCTGCGCAGGACGCGGTTCTATAGCGAAACCAGAGTGACTGTACCCCGAAACCGCAACCCTCAAGTCGACGCGACCACCAGGGAGCAGCGACCCGGCACTGAGCTCACCAGGGCACACCAACTCTGGTTTCGCTCTAGTGGGCGCGTCTCTGGACGGAGAGCCAATTCGATGCGGAGCCGGCAAGCGTTCGACGTCAGAACCATCCTCGCCTTTGGCTGGTAAAGGGAGAAAGACCCATGCAAGAGAGGTGCCTGTCGGTAGTCGTTCCCGTTTACAACGAGGAACATACGCTTGCAAAAGTCGTCGAGAGGCTCGTTGCGCTGCCGCAGTTGCTTGAAATCGTGATCGTCGACGATTGCTCCACCGATGGAACGGCGGAGATTCTTGCCAAGTTACAAGCGCAACATCGCGAGATTCGCGCGGTTCGCCACGATAGAAACCGCGGGAAGACGGAAGCGCTCAAGACCGCTTTTCGCCTCACCCAGGGTGAGATAGTTATCGTCCAGGATGCCGACCTCGAGTACGACCCCGAAGAGATTCCCGACGTGATCGCCCCGATTCTTGCGGGGCAGGCGGATGTCGTTTACGGTTCCCGGTTCCTGGTGAGGAAAGCAGCGCGGGCGCTGTACTTCTATCACTACATCGGCAACAAGCTTCTCACTCTTTTCTCCAACCTGGCCACCAATATCAATCTTACCGATGTGGAATGTTGCTACAAAGCCTTCCGCGGCGATATTATTCGCCAAATGAAGATTACTTCATGCGGATTCGGTTTTGAGATCGAAGTCACCGCCAAGGCCGCCAAGCTCAAGTGCGCCATCTACGAGACGCCGATCAGCTACTATGGCCGCACCTACGAGGAAGGGAAGAAGATAACTGCATGGGACTGGGTTGCTGCGGCATATTACATACTTCGCTATAACTTGTTTTGCAGCTTGAAGGGGAGCTTCTATCGTCTGCCTCAGTTTGGACCGCATGGGGATCCCGGTCGAGTGCCGGCGGCGCAAAGCCATCCGGCGGCTTCCAGCGCCGGCGGCGAGAAGGCGCGGCAGGAGAAGCAATGACCGTGAACGGCAGTTTCGGGCCCAGCCGTCCGCAGCTGAAGCCGCTTGTTCCCCCTTGGGCTTGGCCGATAGCGGTCTCGATGGCTTTGGTGGTCCCCTGCTTTTGGCAACCCATCGTCTCGGGCTTCGACCTGCAGAGCCATCTCTACAATGCGTGGCTGGCGGAATTGATAAGTCGCGGCAGCATACACGGGCTTTGGATTGGCCATCAAAGCACCAACATTCTGATCGATATGCTACTCCCCCGGTTGCTGAGGAGCCTCGGAGCATCATGGGCCGAACGAGTCACTTCTGCCGCCCTGGTGCTGGTCTTTTTCTGGGGCGCGTTCCGCTTCATCTCCGAAGTCCGAGGCCAGGCTGCCTATTGGCTTGCGCCTTGGCTTGCTATTCTCTCCTACGGTTTTGTATTCCAAATGGGGTTCCTGAACTATTACTTTGCATGTGGAATTGTTCTTTGGATACTCTCGATCTTATGGCGGCAACGCTTTGGCTGGCAGGCCCTGTGGGCCGCGCCTTTGTTCGTTCTGTCCTATCTCGCGCATCCTCTACCCGTCTTGTGGCTTCTGGGCATCATGGCCTACTGTTGGCTTGCCCGGCGGTGGAGCGCACGCTTTCAGCCTCTTCTATTTGTTGGAAGCGCGGAGGCTCTCTTCCTGATTCACAGCTTTATTCAGGCAAGATACTACACGTTCCGGATGCCTAATAGGCAATGGATTTTCTGGACGGGAGCGGATCAGTCCTTGTTGGAGGGATGGCATTACCTGCCGGTTGCCATGGGATTTCTCTTGTTTGGCGTTGTCCTTCTGTGCGAGCCGGAGAATCGCTGGCGAGCAATTGTCAGCGTACCCGCGCAGGCTTACGCTCTTACTGCCGTTGCCGTCATGCTTATGCCCTGGGCAATCGAACCGCTGACGGAAAGCGCTGCAGCCAGCTTTATTCCAGAACGTCTTTCCCTTCTCTCCGGTGTTCTATTGTTGGCTGTCTTGAGCCGTTCCGCTTATAGACGTTGGTATCTCCCCGCTGGACTTCTAACCGCCGCGGTTTTCTTTGCATCGCTATATTGCGACATTGGGAGAGAAGCTCGCGTCGAGGCGAAGATGGAGAGACTGGTCCAGACTCTGCCTGCCGGCGCACGCGTGGTCTGGTTCGAGGCTCTCGGGAATCGAGAAGAGCTAGGCCATGCCTCGATACCTGAAGGAAAGTTCAAGCATTTGGCCCGACAGGCTTTGTCCGTCTGCTGCGGGCGATTATCTGAGGCAGATACTCATCTGCTTTCTCGCGCTTGCGTGGGGCACTGCTTTGATTATATGAACTACGAGCCCGCTTCCGGCCAATTTCGAATCCGCGCCGTGCCGGGGAATCCTGTTGCCTTGGCCACCTACGCGGACCTCAGGAATATGAGGTCCGGCATCTATGTAGTAAAGGCAGCCGATGTTCCTCTCTACGCTCTGATCCAGTGCGGGCCGGATCGGGGCGACTTATTCATGCGGCCGCTGGCGCAAGGCGAATCCGGCGCAACGCTTGCTTGCCCTGGAACGCGCGGCCGGCAATGACAGGCTGCGCGACAGGCCGTAGCGACGGGCGCGGTGCTGGTTACGAACAACAAGGCATTCGCGCGCGTGGACGATCTTCACGCCACTGTGAACTGGGCGACAGACCTCGATAAAT
>Ga0326728_10011673_pt1 | contig 19894 bp, 14 predicted proteins | sample MB3enrmetagenome_FD_207602 | JGI IMG/M metagenome (GOLD analysis project Ga0326728, IMG submission 207602) | Lab enriched peat soil microbial communities from McLean, Ithaca, NY, United States - MB31MN | ecosystem: Environmental > Terrestrial > Soil > Wetlands > Peat | place: USA: New York... | reverse complement strand
GATATTTAGCACACACGGACACATACAGAAACAACAGATCAACAAAGAAAGTAAAAATATGAGAACAAAAACACTAGCCCTATCCGCCCTGCTGGGCCTGCTCTGCAGCGCCTCAGTGATGGCCCAAAATGTCTATTCAGTCAACGCCGTCGGTTACATCAACGTGACGCTGTATCCCGGTTACAACATCATCACCTGCCCGCTGATTTGCTCGCCGGACAACACTATCGCCACCTTGCTGAATAACTCGGCGGGCGCATATCAAATTCCTGGCCTGCACAAAGCCATTGTTTACTCATTCGTAAATGGTGGGGGTTTCGGCAACAGTGACACCGCCAACACGGCCATCGGCGGCACCGCTGGATGGGCGAACAACGGTACCCTCACAATAAACCCGGGGCAAGCGGTCTTCTTTTACAACAACCAGAACCTTGTCACCGGCTCAAACATGTATGCCACGTTTGTCGGCACAGTTCCGCAGAACAGCACACCAATCAGCGCCAACTTTCCCAACGGTATGACAAACGCTTTGATTAAAGGTTACAATCTCGTGGGTTCCATTGTGCCAGTTTCGGGTGACCTCGTAACCAGTCCCATTTCGGCATTGACAGCCTTTAATGGCGATTACGTTTACGTCTATGATCCGCTTTATTATGGCGCCCCAACCAATGCACAGGGAGGCTACAGCGCAGGTCAACTTCAATATGTGGGAGGCAATTGGATTGAGGGTGATCCGGTCATTGCCGCTCCGTATGAGGGCTTCTGGTATCACAAGAACACCTTGTCGTCCACGACGAATTTCTGGGTGGAAAACTTTTCAGTCAATCCATAATTCAAACTAACTAAAACAGAACAATAAGAACACTCAAAACTGACAACATATATGAAAAAAACATTAACATTAACAGTAATGACGCTGCTGGCGGGCGCGATGTCCGGCTATTCGCAAGGCCAGTGCACACTCGCCGACACCACCTCCTTCGCCATTCAGGTTTGGGGGCCGCAATCACTGGTAGCTTCCACGGTTGCGGTGACCTATGGTGGAAAGACCGTGTACGAGGTGCAGGGGGATAGCAGCAATCCTAATAATACTTGGATTGCGGCGGGAGGCTCTGCAACCGCAACTTATACTGGGGCCGCGGCGGGATCTGGCTACACCGTCGAACTCCTTGCTGCTCCCGGCTCGGGTGATGCTCTAACCTCATTAGTACCGGTCCCAGCCGCGAACGGTGGCATCGTTACCACTTGGTATACAGGAAGTGCAGCCACGGGTTTTGGCGGGTTCTGGCAAACGGGTCAAACCGTTACACTTGGCTACACTGGAGCCGCCACAGTCGCAATTGCGGCTTGGAACAACGAAGGTGGCACTGTTAGCTCCTTGGCAGCGGCAGAGGCGGCCGGAGATCCTTGGGGCATTTCCACTCTGGGATCTATCACTCTAACTACCGCTCCGACCGCGCCGGGTGAACTGCCGATTCCTGGAAACCCTGCTCAAACGACTGATTACATATCGGGTGGAATTGAAGGCTTCAGCATGGGGGTGGTTCCTGAACCGAGCACAATTGCTCTTGGTGTGATTGGCGCGTCTGCCTTCCTGTTCCGCCGTCGCAAATAATAAGGGGAGTGTTCTTTAAATCTCATGGAGCCGCCCTTTCGGGCGGCTCTTTTTTTATCCCCGCGCCAAAAGGGCAACGAGCTTCGCGCCATTCGCAAGTCGTCAGACAACGCGCCAGCGTCTTGGACTGCGGCGGCCCGTCCCGCCATAACTGCCCCGGCAACGCAGGACCCTCCGCCGCTTTTACTCCAGGCATCAAATTTCAGCTTTCAGAATTTCAGCTTTCTGCTTTTCCGCTTTGTGGTTAAATGAATCCCTGTGATCGCCCAAAAAGATCAACGCTGGCCGGTGGCGGCCCTTTGCCTTGCGCTGGCCGCGATCACGTTTGCCGTTTTCGGCCAGACGCTGACTCACGAGTTTGTTGACTACGACGACAAGGATTACGTGTATGATAATCCGATGGTCGCCGGGGGTCTGACGCTCAAGGGGATCGTCTGGGCATTCACCCATGTCCATTCCGCCAACTGGCACCCTCTGACCTGGCTTTCCCACATGCTGGACTGCCAGCTTTATGGATTGAATCCCGCCGGACATCATTTGACCAATGTCCTGCTGCACACTGCGACGGTCATCGCGCTTTTCCTGGTGCTGCGGCAGATGACCGGCGCTCTTTGGCGCAGCGCGTTTGTGGCGACTTTGTTTGCCATCCATCCGTTGCGGGTGGAATCGGTGGCGTGGGTGGCCGAGCGCAAGGACGTGCTCAGCGGGTTGTTCTTCATGCTGACCCTCGGGGCGTATGTGCGCTACGCGAAGGAAACCGGTAGGGTGAGACTCTGTCGAACCCCAGATCGATCTAGTCACGGCTCGACAGAGTCTCGCCCCACCGTGTCAAAACTTCGTGCTCTTCATGTCTATTACTGCCTGGCGCTGTTGTTCTTTGCCCTGGGTCTGATGTGCAAGCCGATGCTGGTCACGCTGCCTGTGGTGCTGTTGCTGCTGGATTATTGGCCGTTGCAACGTGTGGAACCCGGAAAGCTTTCGGGGTTGGTGCTGGAAAAACTGCCCTTGCTCGCCCTCTCCGCCGCCTCCTGCGTAGTGACACTTTTGGCGCAAAGCGAAGCCATTCGTTCGGGCGGGATAGTTCCGCTGCCGCCCCGCTTGGGCAACGCCTTGGTGAGTTGCATGGTTTATCTTGGCCAGATGGTCTGGCCGGCGGGATTGGCGGTGCTTTATCCATTTTCGCCAAACCCCGCGCTGACGTGGGAATCGGCGCTGGCCGGGATGCTGCTGGCCGGCCTTTCAGTGGTCGCATTCGAGCAGCGGCGGAAGCAGCCGTGGCTGCTGGTCGGATGGGTTTGGTATTTGGTGATGCTGCTGCCGGTGCTGGGAGTGATCCAAGTGGGTGGACAGGCCCATGCCGATCGCTACACCTACCTGCCGCAGATCGGGATTTATCTGGCGGTGACGTGGCTGGCGGCGGGGTGGGGCGCGAAGTGGCAGGCCGGCCGTGTGGCTTTTGCGGGCCTCATGCCCGCCGTGCTTGCCGTGCTGATGCTCTGCGCCTGGAAGCAAACCACCTACTGGCAAAACAGCGCAACCTTGTGGACGCGCGATATCGCCTGCACCACGGCCAACGACGTTGCCCACTTCAACCTCGGCAACTCCTTTCGCAAAAAGGGAAGCGTGGACGAAGCCGCCATCCAGTACCAAGAGGCGGTGCAAATCAACCCCAACTATGCACAGGCCCATAACAACCTCGGCATCGCTCTTTTCCAAAAAGGCAAAGTGGACGAAGCGATCGCCCATTTTCAGAGGGCGCTGGAAATCAAGCCAGACTACGCGGAACCACACTACAACCTCGGCAAAGTTCTTCTGCAAAAGGGAAGCGTGACCGAAGCGATCGCCCATTTCCAAGACGCCCTGCAAATCAAGCCCGACTACGCGGACGCCCACGCCGAACTCGGCGATGCTTTCTTCCAAGAGGGCAAAGTGGACGAGGCAATCGCCCAATACCAGAACGTCCTGCAAATCAAGCCCGGCTATCCGGAAGGACACTTCCTCCTCGGCATGGCTCTTCTCGAAAAGGGCAGAGTGGACGAAGCGATCGCCCATTTCCAGAAGGCGCTGCAAATCAAACCCGATTACGCGGACGCCCATTTCAACCTTGGCGACGCTCTCATGCAACGGGGCAGAGTGGACGAAGCGATCGCCCATTTTCAGAAGGCGCTGCAAATCAAACCCGACTACGCGGACGCCCACGTCAATCTCGGCAACATTCTTCTGCAACAGGGCCAAGTGGACAAAGCGATCGCCCATTTCAAAAACGCGCTGCAAATCAAGCCCGACCATGCACAAGCCCAGAACAACCTCGGCAACGCTTTGCTGCAAGAGGGCCGAGTGGAGGAAGCGATCCCCCATTTCCAAAGGGCGCTGCAAATCAACCCCGGCTACGCGAAAGCACACAACAGCCTCGGCAACGCTCTTCTGCAAAGGGGCAGAGTGGAGGAAGCAATCGCCCATTTTCAGCAGGCGGTGCAAATCGAACCAGCCGATCCAGCGGCCCAAAATAATCTGGCGTGGCTCCTGGCCACTTCTCCGCAGGCGTCGCTGCGCAACGGCAACAAGGCGGTTGAACTGGCCCGGCAGGCCAATGGGCTGACCGGCGGGGAAAATCCGGTCATTCTCCACACCCTTGCCGCCGCCTTCGCCGAGGCCGGGCGGTTTCCCGAAGCGGTGGAAACGGCGCAGCACGCCTTGCGCCTGGCCGGAGCGCAATCCAACACGGGGCTGGCCGGGCAACTTCAATTGGAGATGAAACTCTACAAGACGGGCAGCCCATTCCATATCCCCGAACAAACACATTAAAGGAAAGGCTGAAGGCTGAAGGCTGAATGAAGAGTTGAAAGACGCTTATTTCCGGTTTTTTTCTTTCTGTGCGCTCTGTGCATTTTGTGGTTAGATGAATCCATGCAGGAAACGCACCGAGCCAACGAAAAGGTTGAACCCCCTGTGTTATCTCATGCCTGGCTGTTTGGATTGTTGCTGGTGGCCATCACCCTGATTGCCTATGGGCCGGCATGGCACGCCGGATTCATCTGGGACGACGATGCGTATCTGACGCAAAACCCATTGCTGACCGCGCCAGACGGGCTGCGGCGGATTTGGTTTTCGCTCGATTCGCCGTCGCAGTATTTTCCCCTGACTTATACCATGTTTTACATGGAGCGCGGCCTCTGGGGACTCAATCCGGCCGGCTACCATTTGGTCAACCTCCTGCTTCACGCCGCCAATGCGCTGCTGGTGTGGCGGGTGCTGGGGCGGCTCCGCGTGCCGGGCGCATGGCTGGCGGCGGCGATCTTCGCGCTGCATCCGGTGCAGGTGGAATCGGTCGCGTGGATCACGGAGCGCAAAAATGTGCTGATGGGCTTTTTCTTTTTGCTCACGCTGTGGGCGTGGATCGAGTTCATTGATGAAAAAACGGGGCGCCCGTGGCGCTTTTACTTGCTGGCGCTGGTTTTTTATGCACTGGCGCTTTTGGCCAAGACAACGGCCTGCACGCTGCCGGCGGCGCTGCTTTTGATTTTGTGGCTGAGAAAAATGCCGATCAACTGGCGGCGGCTGGCGCAGGTCGCGCCGTTTGTGGCGATGGGAATCGGCATGGGGCTGGTGACATTGTGGTGGGAGCGCCACCATCAAGACACGCAAGGCAAATTGTTCGACATAGGACTGGTGGAGCGGGTGCTGATTGCGAGCCGGGCGGTGTGGTTTTATGCGGGCAAGCTGCTCTGGCCGGCGAATCTGATGTTTAGTTATCCGCGCTGGACGATTTCGGCCTCTGATCCGCGCGCTTACGGTTGGGTGCTGGCGACGGCGGCGCTGGGCGCGGCGATTTGGCGGGCGCGGCGCTGGGCGGGGCGGGGCGTGGAGGTGGCGGCGGCGTTTTTTGCGGCGACGTTAAGCCCGGTGCTGGGATTCATCATGCTTTACACCTTTTTGTATTCGTTTGTGGCGGATCATTACCAATATCTGGCCTGCATCGGACCCATCGCGCTGGCGGCGGCGGGAATAAAGATTGGGCTGGGCCGGGTTGCGGCGGGGAAACCATTTCTTGAGCCGGCATTGTGCGCGGCGCTGCTGATGACGCTGGGCGCGTTGACTTGGAAACAATGCGGGATGTATGCTGACGCCGAAACGCTCTGGCAAACAACCCTTCGCCAGAATCCCAATTCCTGGATGGCCCGGAATAACCTCGGCATCGCCGTTCTGCAAGAGGGACAAGCGGATGAGGCGATTGCCTATTTTCAAAAATCGCTGGAAATTAATCCGAACTTCGCGCCGGCCCTTAACAACCTCGGCATCGGCTTTTTCCAACTGGGCCGGACGAACGAAGCGATCACGCAGTTTCAAAAGGCCGTGCAAATCGAGCCGGACTTCGCACAAGCGCACAGCAATCTTGGCAAAATCTTTTTCCAACTGGGCCGGATGGACGAAGCGATCGCGCAGTTTCAAAAGGCCGTGGAAATGAAGCCGGACTTGGCGGAAGCCCACGACGACCTCGGCAATGTTCTTCTGCAACGAGGAAGAGTGGACGAAGCGATTGCCTGTTTCAAAAAGGCATTGGCCATCGACCCCGGCGATGCGACGGCCCGAAGCAACTTGGAAACAGCCGTCCTGAAGACAAGTAAGAATTAAGAATTATGAATTATGAAAAAGCTGACTCGGTCCCTCCGACTTCTTAATTCCTTGTCCGCCATAGCCGCCTCGGCGACGGCGGATGCCTTCTTCCTTCTGGCTTTCAAGCATATCCCAAAGCGCGGCAATACGGCTCCAAAACCGGCAAAATGGGCCCAAGATGCTTCTCGTAGGCGTGCCAGCGTGCAACAGACCGGGCATAGACTGGCTGGCTGGCGTCCCGATAGGTGGGCGCATAGATCTGTTTCTTCCTGCTCTTCTCGTGGAATTGTCCCTGGGCCTCATCCCATCCCAAACCAAGAAACTGGGTGACCCGGCGCCCTTCCTTCTCGAGGTCGGCCACAATGTCTTCATAGCGCGTCTCCAGCCAGGCAAACCCTTCCCATTGCCGCACGGCCAGCCAGACATCCATTAAATTGGCATAATGCCGGGCAGAGCCTTCCAGGGAGAGGAAGGTTGCATTAATCGGATTAAGTTGAATGTTCTGAAAATAGCAACTGATCACCACATCGCGCGGATCACGCAGGGCAATGAGGACGCGCAGTTCGGGGAAGACCCGCAGCCAGATGGGAAGTCTCGACGTGGGCAATGGGTTCTTGTCCAAAATCAACTTTCCTTCCAGGCTGCCGCCCCATTCCCTCTGGACCGCTTCCAGATAGCGGCGGCGAAGGACATTGAGGCGCGGGGCGGAAATCTGCGGCGAAGCGTTGAACAATTTGCAGATAACCTGCGTAAAGGCGGGCAGCTCATCCAACGCCGCCACGACCGGATGGGCACCCAGAATCTGCTCCAAAAGGGTGGTGCCGCTGCGCGGATGGCCTCCGAGGAAGGCCAGCCCCGGTATAGCCTCGCGTTTTCGCTCCGGGAACTCCCTGGCCCAAGTGTGAAGGATATCCTTGGGCAGTTCCTGGCTCGAACGGCGGATTTGGCTCGCGTACTGGTCGTATTCCTTTAACATTTCTTCGACATTTCCCAAGCGCCGCACTAGGTTCTTGGCTTCGAGCAACATTTGCATCGCTTCGTCGAAGCGGTCAGTCCGGTTGAGCACCTCGGCCAGTTCATACCGGCTGGCATACTGCACGTACTCGTGCCGGGGACCGGACGCGATCAAATCACGCAATCGTCGTTCGGCGTCCTCGATTTTATTTTCGCGACGGTCGAGGAACGCGGCATAATAGCGGGCCTGGTCATCCCGGGGATCAATCGCCAGGCACGACGCAATGGCTTCACGAGCCTCCGCGAAGCGATGGTTCCGCTCGAACAAAATCGCCAGGGCCATGCGCGGATTGATGCCCTGCGGATCGGCCACGGCCGCCCTCTCAAACCAGGCCCGGGCCTTTTCCGCTTGGCGCAAACGCTGGTATTGATGGCCAATGTCCAGCAAAAGCTGGCCGTTGCGCGGCTCCAGTTCAACCGCCTTGTTCCAGGCCCAGTCCGCCAGATCCAATTGGCCCGCGCCACAGGCGGCGCATCCGTATTCAAACCAGATTACGGATTTGTGTGGGGACTGCTGAGTCAGCTTCTGATAAACCGGCAAGGCCTGGGAAAGGTCGAAATTCGTTAAAAGCTCGCGAGCTTCGTCCAGTTTTTTCTCGAATGAGGCCGGATTCATGAATTGCTCTGCATAGAGAGCCGCTGCCTGAAATAAAAAAATTACGGCATCGGAGGTGGCGCAGGCATTGGGATCCCTGCTTCTTCTCCCGCTTGCACGACTGTCGGCGGGAGTGGAGGAGCGGGCAGGCCCTGAGAATACAACGATGCATTGTGGAGGAGCATGTTAGCGACTTGTTGTTCCTCCGAAAGTGGCTGTGGCGTTGGGGTGTTTGCAACTTGGCCCTGGCTTTGCGTCCCTGTCCCTGAGAATAGAGCGGTTGCTAATTGCTGCCCGACCGTATTGGCGCTGGTCCCACCGCCTGCAACCGATACTCCTCCTCCGAAAGATGTTCCTCCTCCTCCAAAAGATGTGGGGCCAACACCGCCGCCGCCAAAACTGCTGCCACCACCGCCGCCAACCGATACTCCTCCGGATCCTCCTCCAAAGGACGTGGAATTGCCGCCGCCGATAGTCGTCACGCCGCCACCACCGCCGCCGGCAACCGTTACGCCTCCGTAGGGCGAGGAATCCCGGCCTCCGCCCGCGATAATGGCCGATGATCCGCCGGAGGGCGCCGCCGCGGCCGCAGGCGCTCGCGGCCCGCCATGCAGCACCGCTGCCGGTCCGGGCGCCGTGGCGCCGCCGCCAGCTTTGCCCCCCGCCGATGCCAGGCTATTGCTGAGCAGCGACAAGGTCATCGCCGTGCCGGAAACAAGGACATCAACCTCCTGCTGATCTGGATGAATTCTAACCAATTCCAGAACATCGTCTCTCTCGCCGGGCGCCAATTTGAAATAAGAGGTCTGGCCCTTGGCGTCTTTGGGCGGGATCGAGAACAGGACTCGAACATCATCCCCAACCCTTACAATGCCATTCAGATAAACCTTTGGCAGCTCCGCGGGTTTTTTATCGGCAGATGCGGGCGGGGGTGGCGGATTCAGCCGAAATACGTTTCTATCAATGATAATCGCGTAGGGATTGGAATTGTCACCGGTTCCATCCGAAGTGCTTGAAGGAGTGGCTGTTGCGGCGACACCCGTGAGCGCCCGCAACGAAGTTGCCAGGGCCATCGCGCCGGCGATTGCACGGGCCGATGTCAGTTTTAGTTTCACGATATCAACATAGCCGCAAACAGGAAAAACACCAGCCAAATCGCAAAGTTTCGGCGTCCATATTGACACTTCGCCCGCTTGCCAATACTTTGTCCCGGACAGAATGGCGCGTTCGTCTATCAGTTAGGACACGGCCCTCTCAAGGCTGAAAGACGGGTGCGATTCCCGTACGCGCTACCATCCTGTTTTAAATCCGTTTCAGATCACAGTTGAAAAGTCATTGGAATTCTGGCATCAGTCCTCGTCTGTATGCGACTAACCGCTGGTTTTCTTGGATATTTGTTCGTGGCTCTGGCAGTTGCGAGTCTGCCAGGTGTAGCGCCCGGCGCCACCAATGACGCTGCCACTGTGGCGCTCCGGTACCATTGCGCCGGCAGCGCGCAGTTGACCGGCAACACGAACCTTGCAACTCTCCAGAAGGCTCTCGCCTTGCCTTCGGCGGCTCCAGTTCGGAAATTGGTCCTGGCAAAATTTTCCCGGGTGCTGGCCAGGAGCTTCCAGTGCGGAACGAATTCGTCCGCGGCCCTTTTGCTTGAACCGTTGTTGAGCGATGTTCTGCAAACGGAATCCTTGGGCAGCTTCGGCGGCGCGGCAGCCAATCCCCTTAGTTTTGTCCTGGCCCTTCGCTTGGACGCTAAACGGGCGCAATGGTGGCGGGATAATCTTGACAAGGCGTTCGGCGGACCCGGGGAAAAATTTGCGACGGAAGAATTCAACGGATGGCGTTGGAACAGAGGCACAGCGGACTCAATTTGGATTGTGCCGGCGCGGGGTTGGCTGGTCGCGGGCCGTGGCAATGCGTTTTTGCGATTGCAGGTTGAATATCTTCAGCAGGTGAGCCGACAGGGGCGCCCCTCCCCGCCCTTGCAAGACAACTGGTTGGAAGCCGACCTGGATTGGGCGCGTCTGGCCGCCTGGCTGCCGGATTGGTCGCATCTGTTGAAACAGGCGCGTATCAAGGTCGGCATAGCGACGGAAGAGAACAACCTGCACATGAGCGCCCGGGTAATTTATCCGGAAGCCATACCGTGGAAACCCGGTTCGAGGCAGATGCCGGCGGATCTTGTGCAAAGCCCGCTCACCAGTTTTACCGCCGGGCAAAACATCGCGGCATTCCTGAATCTTAATCCCTCTTTCTCCCGGCTCGACGGCCAGCCGTTAACCAATCAATTCTACGCTTGGGCAGTCAGCGGAATGCCCTTCCTGACTTATATGGTTTGGCCGGCGGTCAACGTCACAAACGCTTTGGAAAAGCTCTCAACTGAAGCGTCGGCCGCTTTTAGCGATAAGTTGAAACAATTCAACGGCACTGAGCTGCGCTGGCTGCCAGAACGAAAAAGACTTGTTTTGTCGAACTTGCGGGTGATGGCGCCCACCTTGGAGGCTGTTCAGGATAAGACCGGGGAGTTTTTGCTCTTGTCTTTGTTTCCACGTTTGCCCGAGAACACGCCTGCTCCGGACGAGTTATGGAAACAGATCAACGGGCGCACCAACCTGGTTTATTATGATTGGGAATTGACCGGTCCTCGAATGCAAGACTGGCGGATGCTCGGCCGCATGTTATTGACCCGGTGGCGTGAGTCACCGGATGAGACCGAGGACGTGAGCACGGTTGAAGACAAGTGGGTGGAGGAAATGGGATACTTCGCTGGCAGAACCGTCACCGAGATAACGCGTGTCGCGCCCAACGAACTGTCCGTCGTTCGTGATGCGCCCCTTGGTTTTACCGGGATTGAGATGTATCTGCTTTCGGATTGGCTGAGCACCGTTGGCTGCCCGCCGATTGACTCTCAACCACCGGCGCATTGAACCCCAAGCTTGCCTCCATGCAATTCCAAATCATCTTCAATCCGATTAGCGCGGCGGAGCTGGCCAGGATGCCGCGCGAACTGCAGCTTCACATCCTCGGCGAATTTCGCGGCTTGCCCCAGGAAGTTCTCAAAAGCGATTTGCTCCATTTCGGCAAATTGGAGCGCGCGGGCAAAACCCTGCACCGCTTTCGCCTGGGCGATTACCGCGTCTATTTCGAACGGCATGAATTGGGCGTGGTGGTCCATCGCATACTCAGCCGCAACACGCTCAAGGATTTTCTCTTTCGCTCCAGCCTGCCGACGGGGGAGGATGAAGCGCTGCAGGAGAATCCGAAGTTCTGGGAAATGATCGAATCAGCCCGTCTGGCCTCCTCGAAATCGTAGCTTCCCCCCGTGCAGCGGCCAGAAATGGCTTTACAAAGGGCTGGATATGGGGGAAACTGCCGTTTTGTCCGAATAATGATGCACTCAACCCATGCCTCTTGAGCAAGTTCTTTACATGTTCGATGCTGTTACTGTCATGCGCGCTTGGCGCGTGGGCCGGCACGTCCAGTTCGTTCATGGTCAGGTGCGCTCCGGGTTGGCGCGCGGAAATCGTGGCGCAAGCCCCGGCCATCAGCGCTCCGTCGGTCGTTTGTTGCTCCCCGGATGGGCGGATTTTTTTGGGGGAGGATCCGAACGATATGGGCAGTCCCACCGACAAGCCGGGGGATCGGATCGTCTGTATTTATCCCGATGGCAAGATCAAGGTGTTTGCGACCAATCTTTACGCCGTCTTCGGCCTGAAATACATCGACGGCAAGGTGTATGTCCATCACACCCCAAAGTTCAGTGTCTTCGATGATGATCACGGCGTCGGCGTCAACCGGGTGGATTTAATTGCCAGCGACAATCCTCATCCCTGGTTGCCGTCGTTCAACGATCATATCCCTTCCGGTATTACCCTGGCCATGGATGGATATTTTTACATCAGCACGGGGGACAAGGGCATTCTCGGGGCGGTGGGAACGGACGGGCGGAAACTGGAAATGCGCGGCGGCATTTACCGGATGCGCCCTGATGGCACGGGCCTGGAAGTGTATTGCACCGGGACGCGCAATCACCTGGAGGTCGCCATCAACTCTGAAGACGAGATGTTTACTCACGACAACACCGACGATGGAGGGGGTTGGTGGACGCGCGTGACCCACATGGTGGACGGCGGTTATTACGGGTATCCATTCGATTTCAAGCCGCAACGGCCTTATACGCTCTGGATGATGACCGATTACGGAAGCAATGGGGGCGCGCCGACAGGCTCGGTCTGTTACAATGAAGATGCGCTGCCGCCGGAGTATCGGGGAAACCTTTTCCTTTGCGATTGGGCGGGGAACTGCGTCGAGCGAGTGACCATGAAACGATCGGGGAGCACCTACGAGTTTATCGCCCGCGTCGGTCGTCGTTGCTGCCCGCTCACTTCGCAGGATCGTGACCAGGAATTTGTCGGATGGAATGAATTCTTCAAGCCAGTGGGCATCACCATCACCCCGGATGGCATGGGCTTTTACATTACCGATTGGGGATTGTCCGGCTGGAAACGCAACGAACTTCTTGGACGGCTCTATAAGGTGACCTATACCGGGGAGTCTCTGGCCGCGCCCAAACCGGATTGGTACATTCCCGCGGCCACCGGCCAGAAATTCAAGGCTTCGACCCGGGAATTGGTTCAGGCCTTGTCACATCCTTCGCAGAGCGTGCGATTGGTCGCGCAACGGCGCCTGGCCGACCGCGGCAAGGAAGGCGAGAACAAACTGGCTTCTCTTCTCAAAGACACCAAAGCGCCGCCCTGCGCCCGATGGTCGGCTGTCTGGACGCTGGATGCGATTGATGGCGGGAAAAAGAAGCACAAAGTCATTCTCCGGGCCTTGAAAGACAAGGAGGCAACGGTGCAGGCCCAGGCGGCGCGGGAACTGGGCACGCGCCAGGCCAAAGACGCCGTCCGCCCGTTAATCGCGATGCTCGGCAGCACCAATGCGGCGCTGCGTTTCCGCGCCGCGACCGCTTTGGGGCGCATTGGGGATTGTAATGCCATAAGGCCCCTGGAGCAGGCCCTGGTGCAAAAGGATCTTTTCGCGCGTTACGCGGCCTTCAAGGCCCTCAACCGCATTGGCCTTTCCAATGCCAAAGCATGGCCGCAAATTGTCGAAGATTTCGCCAGCGTCAAGCCGGAGATTCGCGAAGGCGTCTTTTTTGCCACACGCGAAACCTACGACGTCGGGCTGGTCAAGGCCTTGGCGGCATTCCTTTCCAGGCAAAGCATCCCGATGGAGCCGCGCACCAATGTGTTGAATCTCTTATCCAGCCTTTATCGAAAGGTGCCGCCGTGGAACGGCGATTGGTGGAACACGATGCCCGTCATGGGCGCGCCCCCGGCCAAAACGCAGACCTGGGAAGGCTCCCCGGTCATCGCCGCCGCCATGCGCGGGGCCCTTCAGGATTCGCAACCCGCCGTTCGCCAGATCGCTTTCGACTGGGTCCGCTCTTCCCATGACACCAATGTCGCCGGCCTGCTGCGGACCATGTTTGAACACGAAACCAATGTTGCGATGCGCGCCAGCATTCTGCGCGCGCTGCCCGCCGGGAACGACCCGGACAGCCGGGCGTTGATTGGGCCCATTCTAAAGAACCCGCAGGCGCCGGCCTCCCTGCTCGAAGCCGCGCTTGAATACGCGCAACAGATGGGCGGCAATGAATGGAATGACGATTTGATTCGATTGTCGGCAAATCCGGTCAATGACCGGATTCTGGTGGAATTGTTTCAATGTTTCGGCAAAAACAAACTGTCTCAGACCGCGCCATTGCTGGGCAAAAACCTGGCCAGCTCCAATTCCGCCGTTCGACAAGGCGCCTTCGCGGCTCTGACTCAAATCGGCGGGGAGGCGGCCATCGCGCAGTTTATGCGGGCGCTGGAGGACCCGTCGGTGGATATCCGCCGGCAGTCCATCGAAGCTCTTGGCACGTTGCGGGCCAGGCCGGCTGTGCCGCAATTGGTCAAACTCAGCGCCGACCGCCAATTAGCCACGTCCGCCATCCAGGCGTTGACACGAATGCCGGATCTGGCCGCTCTGGATGTTTATTTGGACGGGCTGGCCTCGAAAAATGCCTCGCTTCGATCCCAATGCAGAACGGCTGTGACCGGCCTGCGCGACACGGCCTTGACACGGATCGAGGCGAAACTAGCTTCCACCAATGGATTGCCGGACGACACCATTGCCAGCCTGAGACAAATCTATCAAGCCAGCCCCGCCGCGAAAAAAGGCCTGCTGTTCAAGGTCAAAGTCAGACCGGTGCCGGAATATCAATCCTTCGCCCTCGCTCATCCGGGCGACCCCCGGCTCGGAGAGAAAATATTTTCGGATGTCAATGGCGTCAACTGCATCCGCTGCCATGCCATCAATGGGCAGGGCGGGCACATCGGGCCGGAACTGACCGGCATCGGCACAAGACAACCCCGCGCTTACATCGTCGAGTCGGTGCTCTATCCGTCCAAAGTCATTTTGGACGGCTACCAACAGGTGTTTTTCTACATGACAGACGACGAGGACTACGCCGGGATCGTCCGCTCGGAAACGGCCGACACGGTAGCGGTGATAGACAGCCTGGGGGTGACGAATTTCCTGGATAAGTCCAGGATCAAGAGTCGGAAAATCAGCCAAATATCCCTCATGCCCGAGGGCCTGCAAACGTGCCTTTCCCTGGAGGAATTCTCGGACCTGATCGCTTTCGTCGAAAATTCAGGGACCGGAACTCCGCCGCCGAACCCGACAGACATGGCCGCCCTGTCGCCGGCGCCGTCCGATCCCATGGATTTTTTGAAGTTGCCGCCTTTACTGCTGGCAACGCCCGCCGTGCACGCCGTGCCCGCAATGCCCGCAACACCCATGACGCCTCCGAAACCCGTAGTGCCTGCAGCACCGGTAGTTCATGCAAGGCGGCCGAAGTCTGAGCCGCATGCAGATCAAGAAACCAATTTGCCGCCCATGCCGCCCATGCCGCCTGATTTCCCGTCGCCACCCGCGCCCCCGCCATAGCGCCCGGTTTTTTGGCCCGATGCTGGCGGCCAAAATGTCAAGTATGTTTTCTTCAGTTTTCAAAACGGCTCTTGCGCAAGCGCAAGCGTCGAGGCGGTATAGATTGGCATGGATGGTAATGCCCGGTTGCCTTGCCGGGTCAGTAATGCATCCAATTTGTCCAGGGACTGATTGGCGACCTTCTGATAGTTGGCAAGGGTTGGCGCCAGATTATTGTCCGCGCCTGATGCCAACGCGGCTTGTGTGGCGGCTTTTGGGGACGAAGAAACAACCGGTGGTTGCCGCCAGGTGGCGATAGTGACGCCAGCCACCACCAATGCCGCGATGGCCGGCAAAGCCACGCGCCAGTTCAACAGGGTTCCCCGAACATACACCGCCAGGATTTCCCCGAGGGAATCCGGTTTTGCCGCCCGCAATTTGCCGGCCACTTTTTGGTGGAAGATTTCGGATGCCTGAATGTCAGGGTTTGCCTCCCCCTCCGCCAGCCTTTCAGTCACGTTTGTAATTTCCGCCAGATAGCGGCGGCAGCCTTCGCAGGTTTCCAGATGCGCGCGCAGAGGCCGTGCCTGCCGCGCCTCCAGTGTGTTCAATGCCAGCCAGACAATGAGTTCCCGGTTTTGGGCGCAAGGTTTCATAACATACCGCCTTTCGTTTTGATATCTGACAGCAGGGCGCTGAAGGCATTCATTTTCCGAAGCTTGTCCAAGGCATGAAACAAACGGGATTTGACCGTCCCCACCGGGCACCCCAGGGCGGCGGCAATGCCCTCCACCGAATCATCCACATAAAAACGCAGATGGATGACCTGCTGGTGTTTGGCCGGCAATGCCTGGACGCATTGCCGCACGAGCACCGCCTGCTCGCGCCGTTCGACGGCTTGGTCCGGCAGGGCGGCGTGGTCGGCCAGATTGCCGGTGTGTTTCTCAAATCCATCCTGATCCCGCCCGCCGGGCGTGGAAGCCGGCCGGAGACGGCTTTTCCGGAGGGCATTGCGGTAACGATTCAGCAAGATGGCGCAAAGCCAGGTGAAAAACTGGCAGCGCCCGTTGTAGCGATGCAAACTCTTCCACGCATCCACCAGCGTGTCCTGCGCCAAGTCTTCGGCCAGCGTGACGTTGCCACACAACGCGACGGCTTGTCGCAACAGCCGGGTTTCATGGACGCGGCAAATCTCACCAAACGCCTCGGCGTCGCCTGCCCGGGCCTGGTCGAGAAGACTCCGCGTCTCTGAGGTTTCGGTTTCCACGAACGTTGGACTCAGGTTGAACACATTTCGATGATACTCGAAAAACGCGGACAGCTCCATCGTGGAACTGTCCGGCCCGTCAATTTTTTGCCCCGTAAATCATGGCTGCACCGCCTTGCCAATACGCTGCGGGCCTCCCTCAATGTAAAATGGAGGGCCCTCTTTCTCGACAAAAATGAGCACGCAGGGATATCCGAGTCCGCTATAGGCAGATTTGAGTTCAAATCCACGGTCCACCCCCTCGAACACAAAACGCTGGAAGGCGAAAGGGCCATTTCCAAAAGGATCCATCACGCTCTTCAGTCCAGATTCGCCGTGCAGTTTGTATTCCACCGCGGCGCGCACCATTTCCAGTTGCACTTGACTCCTGAATTCCTTCACACGTGCTGGTTGAAACGAATTGGGGAAAGCGACGGAAACCAAAGGGTTTTGAGATTTCTGAATTTCCGCGTCGAACTTTTGTATCTGGTCTTCATATTCCGGCAGCGACAGCGTCATGATTTTCGCCAGACGCGGATACAACGATTCCATCTCTTGGATCAGTTTGAGGACTCCGGCACTCGTTCTGCCTGACGCGGCAACAATACGCGGCCAGATATTGGTGTCCCGTTCGTCATCGGCATATCCGCGAATGGTTTCCATCACCTTGGCGTCGTTTCCTGGATTCTCCTGCTGCAATGTCCGAATCTTGTCCGCCAACCAATCAGGAAAGACCAGTTTTTCAGTCATTAAGGCAGCGGCCACTGTGCCCTGGGCCGGAGCCGCATCGAATCCATCCACCAACTGCTTCAAGGTCTCGGCTGAGAACCGGCCGAAATTCCCCGCCACAGTGCTGTAAACGATGGCTTCATCGGCATATTGAACCAACGCGCTAATCAGAATGCCGTCACGGGAAACATTTCTTCCCAGCACGAACGCCGCGAGCAAATCATCGCGCGCGCCGATCTGATTGCCCTGCTGCAAATCCCACATCGCGCGCAATTGCGCCGTTTGGGCTGTCGCCTTGGTAGGGGCCAGGTGGCCAAGCGGCGTCTCCGGTCCCTGGCTTAGATCGGCGCCCCAATCACAGGGCACTTTTTGTTGTGCCGCCTCCCGCACCAATTTGAACTGGTTATCGTAGCCGGCGACGATCTGGCCGAATCGTTCCGGGAGCTTTTGACCCTGCCATTGATTTGTGCCCAGATAGTCTTTGTCTGCCTGGGGCAAATTGTGTGCCATGAGAAACGCCTGATAATAGAGCAGCGCCGGATTGACGTCCGTGCGGTATGGCTCAGCGCGTGAAACGGGCACGATTCCCGTTAAAATCAGCAACGAAAGGCAGGTGAATTTTGTGGTCTTCATAATGTTTTTCGATTTTGCCTCTGCCCGTTAATAACCGGAGCGGGCCAAAAGGTTCAATTATTTTGAAGAATTAAGAAACATGAAGAACAGCCCAGTCGAACCGCGTAGCGGCTTTCGGCAGAAAGCCGGTGACCCTCCTCTGCAAAGGCTACGGAGGGCAGGCTGCGGCGCTCTGCCGAGGCGCCGCTACGCTTAATTCTGCCCTCTGCCCTCTGCCTTTCCCGTCACACGCCGATGTCTTCGTTCCACAATTGCGGGTTTTTGGCGATGAAATCACGCATCAACTGGACGCATTCTTCGTTTTGCAAGACTTCCACCTCGACGCCGTTGGCCCGCAGATGTTCTTCCGCTCCCATGAAGGTCACGTTCTCGCCTACCATCACGCGCGGTATCGCATACAGCAAAATGGCGCCGCTGCACATCGGGCAGGGGGAGAGGGTCGTATAGAGGGTGCAGCGTTTGTAAACCGACGCCCGCTGCCGGCCCGCGTTTTCAAGGCAGTTCATCTCTCCGTGATGTATGACGCTGCCTCTTTGCACGCGCTGGTTGTGGCCGCGCCCAATGATTTTTCCGTCGCAGACCAACACCGAACCGATGGGAATTCCGCCCGCGGCGAGTCCCTTTTTTGCTTCATCAATGGCGGCTTGCAGGAATGGGTCCATAAGTTTCAGGGGTTCGTAATGTCCCGGTAGGTTTCCGGGCGGCGGTCCCGATAGAATTGCCAGACGTCGCGCACTTCCTGGATCTTGTCCAAATCCAGATCGGCCACGACTAGTTCGTCCTGGTCCCGGCTGCCGACGGCGAGCATCTGGCCGCGGGGATCGCAGAAATAGGATTGACCATAAAATTCGCCGATGGACCACGGCTTTTCCACGCCGACCCGGTTGATGGCGCCGATGAAATACTGGTTGGCCACGGCGTGGGCGGGTTGTTCGAGGCGCCAAAGATGTTCGCTCAACCCCGCGACCGTGGCCGAGGGGTTGAAGACGATTTCAGCGCCGTTCAAACCCAGGCAGCGGGCTCCTTCGGGATAATGACGGTCGTAACAGATATAAACGCCAATCTTGCCAACGGCCGTCTGGAAAACCGGATACCCCAGGTTGCCCGGCCGGAAATAGAACTTTTCCCAAAACCCCGGCGCGCAATGCGGGATGTGGCTCTTGCGATATTTGCCCACGTATTTGCCGTCGGCGTCGATCACGGCGGCGGCGTTGTAATAGATGCCGGTGCCTTCCACCTCGTAAATCGGAACGATCAGCACCAGGCCCAGCCGCCGGGCCGTTTCACACATCAGTTGTATGGTGGGGCCGTTGGGGATGGGTTCGGTGGTGGCATACCAATGCGTCTTTTGCTCGGCGCAGAAATAAGGCCCGTAAAAAATCTCCTGCAGGCAAACGACCTGGCAGCCTTTTTTTGCGGCTTGTTCAAGGAAGCCAATGTGCTTCTCGATCATGGCTTTCTTGATGACGTCCAGTGGCGCGGTGCCTTCGTGGGTGCTGCTGGCTTGAATCAATCCTCCGCGAACAATTCTTGGCATATTCCTGTGTTGAGTATCCGGCCGCCGGAGCGCGTCAACCTCCCGCGGCGGCAAATTTTTATTCTGGCTTGACGCCGCCTGTTGCCCTAGAATGCCGGAGTCTTTCGGAATTGGAAGTCAAATTTATGCCGACACTTGCCACGACAGTTGACGGACTCAAACTGAAGAATCCATTCATCATTGGCTCCGGTCCGCCGGGGACCAACCTCAATGTCATCGGCAAGGCCTTCAAGGAAGGCTGGGGCGCCGTCATTGCCAAGACGATCAGTCTCGATGCTTCCAAGGTCATCAATGTCTCGCCCCGCTATGCCAAATTGATGGCCAATGACGGCAAGGAAGTCATTGGGTGGGAAAACATCGAGCTGATCAGCGACCGGCCATTTAAAATTTGGATCGAAGAATTCAAGAAGTGCAAGGAGCTGTTTCCCGACGGCGTCCTGATTGCCTCCATCATGGAGGAATATCGCAAGGACGCCTGGATCGAAATCGTGCAACGATGCCAGGACGCCGGGGTGGATGGTTTTGAGCTGAATTTTTCATGCCCGCACGGTTTGCCGGAAAGGAAGATGGGATCGGCCATGGGCCAGGATTGCGACATTTTGCAGGAAGTGTGCGGCTGGGTCATGAGCGCGGCCAAAAAACCGGTTTGGGCCAAGATGACTCCGAACATCACCCGCATTGAGGACCCGAGCCGGGCGGCGTTGCGCGCCGGTTGCCAGGGGGTCAGCGCGATTAACACGATTCGTTGCGTCATGGGCATCAACCTGGAAACGCTTCGCCCCGAACCTTCGGTCGAAGGGTACAGCACGCCGGGCGGTTATTCCTCCAAGGCCATCCGCCCCATCGCCCTGCGCATGGTCATGGAAATTGCCCTGCTCATCCGCCAGGAATTTCCCGGCCGTTCCCTCTCCGGCATCGGCGGCATTGAAACCGGAG
>Ga0326728_10011671_pt1 | contig 19899 bp, 15 predicted proteins | sample MB3enrmetagenome_FD_207602 | JGI IMG/M metagenome (GOLD analysis project Ga0326728, IMG submission 207602) | Lab enriched peat soil microbial communities from McLean, Ithaca, NY, United States - MB31MN | ecosystem: Environmental > Terrestrial > Soil > Wetlands > Peat | place: USA: New York... | reverse complement strand
CGCGCCTTCGCTCGCTGCAAAAGTTGCCCTGGACCATTCGCATGTTCTTTCTTACACCAGACACCCAGTATGCGGTCGTCTAATTCGCCCTTCTTATGTATACTTACTTATGATCTGATTGATAACCGGCATGGGCAGGCTGGTGGGCCGGAAGATCTACGGCAACCCGTTTGAGTTTGATCCGTCATTCAAGTTGTTCATCGACGCCAACCACAAGCCGGTGATCCGGGGCAATGACAACGCGATTTGGAACCGTATCCGGCTGGTGGCGTTCGATGTTTCGACCCCAAAGCCCGAGCAGGACGCCGAACTTGGCGAAAAGCTGGAGGCGGAAGCGTCGGGCATCTTGGCTTGGGCGGTAGAGGGTTGTTTGAGGTGGCAGCAAGAGGGGCTCGGTGAGCCAGCGGCGGTGAGCGATGCTCGAAAGCAGTACCGCGAGGAGATGGATGTGGTGGCGGATTTCATCGCCGATTGCTGCACGTCGGACCCGAAGGCACAGAGACATTCGCTGATCTCTACGCGGCCTACCTGCGCTGGTGCGAGGGCATGAAGGAAGCACCGATCACGCGCACGGCCTTTGGAACACGGCTGGCGGCCAAGGGCTTTGATCGGGAGAGATCTTCTGGTGCCCGCTATCGCCGGGGGTTGGTCCTGCAGCGTGAGCCAGCCGCCACCGACCATGATGGGTTGCGCGTGGCATGACGAGTTTACCTGTCATTTTGCAATCTTCTCTTATAGAGCGTGAATAAGGGAAGTTATGGAAATGACGGCTTAACCTGTCATCCTGTCATTTGGCACATTAGGCACGAATGCTGATTCATCTCATTTATTGTCAGTTATTTCCATTGCTTGCAATATTACAAATGCTGTAATATAATTTCTTCAAGGTGATTTTATGACGGCAGGAGACCTAAGAACCGGACGCGAGAAGGCCGACTTGACACAGAGCAAGGCTGCGGCAAAGCTCGGTGTCTCCCAACCTTATCTGTCGTTGCTTGAGAATGGCGAGCGTAAAATGCCTAGTCGGTTAGCGAGACGGGTCGCAAGTCTGTACCGTCTATCTCCTTCAACCCTCCCGTTACCCGAGAACTGGCAGCCCCGATCCGCCGATCCTCAGGAGTTGGCACAAGAACTGGCGGCACTGGGTTATCCCGGATTCTCCTACTTGAGGTCTCGCAAGCGGAGAAATCCAGCAGAACTGATGCTCACCGCTCTAAGCCAGGGCGACCTGGAATCAAGACTTACGGAAGCGTTACCGTGGGTGGTCCTGAATTATCCGAACCTCGACTGGAACTGGCTCGTGAGCCACGTTAAACAAAACGCTCTCCAGAATCGACTCGGCTTCGTAACCAATGTCGCTCGCCGGGTGGCGGTAGCACGAGATGATGCAGCAGCTACTGTACTCTCACAGCACGAGTACGAGCTTGATGCTGTTCGCTTGGTGGGTGAAGGCACTTTGTGTCGCGACTCGCTCACGAATGCTGAGAGGGAGTGGTTGCGCGAAAGTCGGCCAGAGGAGGCAAAGCACTGGAACCTTCTCACTGACCTGGAACCAGAGCACCTACGCTATGCAGCCTAGTACTCCACCGGAACCCTGGCATTCGTTTCTCACGGAACTAGACGCGCAACTGGGCGAGGTCATCGAGCTTCATTGCATCGGGGGCTTCGTCCTTACCGTTCTATACGGTCCACAGCGCTCAACATCTGACGTTGATTTTCTTTCGGCTGTTCCAGCATGCGCGATGGCTGATCTAATAAACTTGGCCGGTCAAGGTTCCCGTCTGCACAAGAAATACGGCGTGTACCTCCATCAGGTTGGCATCGTTACCTTGCCTGACGACTACGAAAGTCGGCTTGTCGAGATGTTTCAGGCCACGTACCGGCACCTTAGACTGATGGCCCCAGATCCCTACGACCTTGCACTCTCCAAACTGGAAGGAAGGCGACAGCATGATCGTGATGACGTAAAACAGCTAGCGCTGACGGTCCCGCTGGAAGTACAGAAATTGAAGCTGCGATACGAGGAGGAGATGCGTCCCTATTTGGCCAATATCGAGCGGGAGGACCGAACACTGAAATTGTGGATTGAGATGATTGAAGAAGTGCAACAGTCGGCATCATCGGCATCATCATCACCATCACCACCATCATCATGAGCAGCATAATCACCATGACCATCAGTAGCACCGCCCACCAAAGGCAAAAGGTTGAATTTCTCGGCAGTTTCCGCCGAAATCCCCCTCCAACCCATCCCCCCGCCGCCCACTCCAGGCCAGCCGGTGCAAGTAGGTGCGAGATGATGGGGCTGGAATTATTCAAGAAAATCACGTAGGCTCGCACGATCAGTGAGTTACCTGCGCCAAATCGAGTAACTGCGGACTAGGTGTCGGTGTAAGTTCCGTGTTATGAAGGCGGGCGTTGATGGTGTGAACTTATAGAGTTGAGTGAACCGGATTTATTGACTTCGTCAAGTCCCGCTCCGTTCCTCACAACGTCTTGCTCGGTCGTTCGACCAGAAGAATCAATAAGTTATCAGCACGCGCTAAGTGGTTGAAAGTACGGGCGCGGTTAAGTACTAAGTGGATCAATGGTTTACCTTGCGTCGTTAAGGGCATGGAGAGCCTCGGCCCGGTCCCGGTTGGCGGTACAGCCACCGTGGGGAATTCCCAGTGCGTGTTGTCTCCCGGAAGCGCGACTGTGAAGGGCGTGGGAACCAGTGTGACGCTGAGTCTAACGATTGACTTCACGAACCTGTTTGCCGGCGGCCCCGCCGGCCGCGCAACGAACGTCTACGGCGTTTATATGCAGGAGCAGAGCGTCTCTACCGCGGTCGGATGGCAGGAGGCCGGAAACTGGATCGTCACCTTCGCATTCTCCCCCATTTCAGTCAGCCCGAGCGCGGGCAGCGGCTACACCCAGGTATTTACGTTTACGATGGCCGGTGTCTTCCCGGAAGATCAAGTCTGGTTGAGCTTCTCCACTTCGACCGCATTGGGAACTCTCCAGTTCTATGACCATGGATGTGCGCTAATGCTTGGGCCCGGGGCTTCCTGGATCTTTCTGTACAGCGACCTTGCCAGTAGCTTTACCGGCATGGACGGCACTCTCGGTACGGGACCGGCACTACAGAACTCGCAATGCACCGTCGACGTAGCACACTCGTCGGCGGTGTTTTCGGGCTCCACTCTCACGCTGACGCTGCCGATCACATTCACTGATGCATTTCTCGGCCAGAAGAATATCTATGAGTTCGGGCCGGGAACCGGGATGCCGGACGGAGCCCCGTACACCCCCGTTGGCACTTTCACCGTAACCGCGCCTCCTCCCAATGCTCCTGGTCACTAAGGTCCACTGCACAAACCCTCGCGCCCGCGGCGGCCTTGACAAGCGGGACGGTGGCGGTGACCAAGGCGCCGCCGTCCGGGATTAAAGAAGAACTCAGCCTCGGTCAATGAAGGCCGCACCTGGCAAGGCTGGCACCATCACGTGACGATGGTCATAGTCGCACACGCTTTCTCACTCTGGAAACCTTACGAGGTAAAAAAATCCTGGGTGTATCTCAATGACCAAAAACTCCGGCCAGATACTCGAACCTCGATCGACCAATTGCTGCAATGCCCACGCCAACGTGTTAGCCTCCGACCCGCCTTTCAGAAATGATTCTTACCTTTGATGACTGCAGTGATGGGGCGGGCCGGAAATGTCGATGTCTACCGAATGCCATGAACGGAGCGGATCCTGATGGACGTGGCGGCTGTATACTGGATGCCGACCGATACGCCAAATAGGAAGGTGACGCTTCAGCCGTCAGTGGCTAAGTCACTGATAGTGCAAGGCGGGAACGGAGAACAACCAAGAATGACCACGATCATGCACCAGACCATGCCTAGAGAGACCGAGGCGCCAGCGGCCATCGCGTCAGAGCGCGTCGTGTCGGTAGATGCTCTACGTGGCTTCGATATGTTCTGGATCGCCGGCGGCGGACCGCTGGTGATGGCGTTCTGTAAGCTGTTTTCTAACCCACTTCCGCCGTGGCTGGAGCGGCACTTCGACCACGTGGAATGGGAAGGATTCGTGGCGTGGGACCTGATTATGCCCTTGTTCCTGTTCATCGTGGGCGTAGCCATGCCTTTCTCATTCGGCAAGCGCATCGCCCGCGGCGATAGCCGGAGCAGCATTTATCGCAAGGTGGCGTACCGGTTCGTGATGCTGTTTATTCTTGGAATGATCGCGCAGGGCCATCTTCTGAACTTCGACCCGAACAATCTCCAGTTCTACTCCAACACCCTCCAGGCCATTGCCGCCGGGTACGTGATCTCCGCGATTGCTTTGGTGGAATTGCCGGTGCGGTTGCAGGGCGGGCTTGCGGGCGCGCTGCTGGTGATCTACTGGGCGCTGATGCGGTTTGTTCCGGTGCCCGGTCACGGTGCCGGCGTACTTACCCCGGACGGCAATCTGGCGATTTGGGTCGACAAGGCGCTGCTGGGCCGATTTCAGGACGGCACCCCATATAGCTGGATTCTATCGAGCTTGGGTTTCGGCGCCACGGTGCTGATCGGCGTTCTTGCGGGGCACCTGTTGCGGGCACAACTGCCTGGGAAGCGCAAGGTGCTACTGCTCACCGCGTCTGGCCTGGGCTGCCTGCTGGCGGGTTGGCTGTGGAGTTTCGAGTTCCCGATCATCAAGCACATCTGGACCAGCTCGATGGTGCTGTGGGCAGGCGGCTGGAGTTTGCTGCTTTTGGCGATATTCTACGGGGTCCTCGACGTGGCTGGTTTCCGCCGCTTGGGCTTCGTCTTCACCGTGATCGGCATGAACGCGATTGTCACGTACATGGCTGGGGATTTCATCGACTTTGGATATACCAGCAATGCATTGTTCGGTGGACTCGCCAAGCATCTGGGAATATTCGGCCCGTTCCTCCTGGCCTTCGGAGCGGTGGGCGTGCTTTGGCTGGGCCTGTACTACATGTACCGTAATCGCACTTTCATCCGGATATAGCGCCGCAGCGCTCTCATCGCATCACTATAGAGGCAATAGGCGTGGCGTCTCGAAGGCACTTTCTCGCAGCAGTGACCGCCGCTGTCCCGATTTCCTCGGCGTACGCCGCAACTTCAGCAAGCGGCACCGAAAAATCCCGCACCGAACAGATTTCGCTGAATGGCCTCTGGTCTTTCCGCCTGGACCCGCAGGATGTCGGGCTCACAGAAAACTGGCAGCACCCCGATGTTCCGGAGGCCGGCTGGCGTCCGGTGACCGTACCACACACTTGGCAAATCGAACCGGAAACGACGGAATACATGGGCGCCGGCTGGTATCGCCGGTCGTTCGACGTGCCTGTGGCATGGGCTGACCGCGCAGTCCGGGTCGAATTCGAAGCCGTGTTCCACACTGCCACAGTCTGGCTGAACGGGGCGGAGGTGAGCCGCCATACCGGGAAGGGCTACACAGCATTCACGTGTGATCTCGGACCGCACCTCCGGTTTGATGACAGGAATACGCTAGTTGTCCGCGCGGACAACTCGTTCAACGAGTCGATGCTGCCTCGCGGAAGATCGAGCGATTGGGCGCACGACGGCGGCATTTACAGGCCCGTTCAGCTCCTGGTTACGCCAAAGGCATTTGTTGAAGCAGTTGCGGTCGATGCCGAGCCGGACCTCGCGGCGAACGAAGCGTCGCTCTACGTGAGTGCGACCGTCCGGAACCTCCACTCCGTTGCTTTCGACGGCCGCCTGACGTTTGTCGTGTTCGATGAGGAGACCGAGAATGCGGTGCCAGTGGAGGTTCCCGCGGTGGAGGTGAAACTCGCTCCAGGCGACAAGAGAGTGGTGGAGTTCGCCGTGGCGAAAATGCGCGCGCCGAAGCTCTGGCACTTCGACCATCCGCATCTGTACCGGATCGAGGTCACGCTCTCGAACGGGCATTCGTACGAGACCACCTTCGGGATGCGAAAAATTGAAACGCGCGGCGCCGCTTTCTATCTGAACGGCGAGCGAGTGCGGCTCATGGGCGTGGAACGCATGGCCGGCAGTAACCCGGAATTCGGCATGGCGGAGCCGAGCGCGTGGATCCACCACGATCACGCCGACATGAAGGCGTTGAACTGCGTGTACACGCGGGTTCACTGGCAGCAGGACCGGCGGGTTCTCGACTGGTGCGACCGGCACGGGATACTCATTCAGACCGAAGTCCCCACATGGGGCCCGCAGACCTTTCAAGAGAAGACGCCGGAGCCGCTGCCCGAGCTGATGAACAACGGCCTCGAGCAACTCCGGGAGATGATCGAACGCGACCGAAACCACCCCTGCGTCTTTTCGTGGGGCATGTGCAACGAAATCGATGGTCAGAACCCGCCGGCGTATGCGTTTGCCAAGCGCATGTACGAAGAAGCCAAGAAGCTGGATCCACGGCGGCTGGTCACATACGCTTCCAACTCGCTCCAGGAATCGCCGGAGAAGGACGTAGCCGGCTTGATGGACTACATCATGTGGAACGAGTATTACGAGAGCTGGTACGAAGGCACGCCTGACACTCTCGCCCGCAATCTCGATGAGATCCACCGGGCGTTCCCGGACAAAGCCATTGTGATCTCCGAGTACGGCTACTGCGCCTGTACCGCAGACCGGCCCGAAGGCGACGCCAGGCGGAGCCAGGTACTCCGCGATCACGATAAGGTATTCCGCGAACGCGATTACGTCGCCGGCTTGATCTTCTTCGATTACAACGATTACCGCACCCACATCGGCGACCGCGGCACCGGCGTCATGAAACAGCGCGTGCACGGCGTTGTGGACGTGTATGGCATGAGGAAGCCCTCGTGGGAGATACTTCGGAACGAGTCGTCCCCGGTCGAGTGGATGCGCGTATCCGGCAATCCCGCTGCATTGACCATCGAGTTGAAGACGCGCGCACTCGTTCCCTCGTACCCGCTTCGCGGTTATGAGATCAGGGCCGTGGCGTACGGGTTCGGCAAAATTCCCGTGGAACGCGCCGGCATCCGGCTCGAAATCGTCACGCCGGGCGAGTCGCGATCGGCGCAACTGAAGTTTACGCAGGCGGGAATTGCGCGCATTCAGGCCGATCTGATGCGCCCAACGGGTTTTTCGGCATTTACTACTGTTTGGATGCCCTAATTGCGCCTCGCTGTCTCTGTACCACGAGATTTCTAAATCGAGGTATGCTTTCCAAATGTCCGGCTTCTGCGGCCGCGGACCGATGCGAGGTGAGCAATGGCTGATTGGACGCGACGGAGTTTGCTGAAGGGCATTGCCGGCGCCGCCATGGCCCGTGCAACAAGATCAGTGGCGCAGTCGAACGCTCTTCCGCATCCGAGTCTCACCACGTTTCCCTACGGCGCCGTCGAACTGCTAGCCGGTCCGCTGAAACGGCAGTTCGAAGAGAATCACTCCTTCTTTCTGAACCTCAGCGAGGACCGGCTGCTGAAAATCTACCGGCAGCGCGCGGGACTTCCTGCGCCCGGAGAGGACATGGGCGGGTGGTACGACGATTTTTGCCCGGGAGCACACTTCGGACAGTATGTTTCCGCGCTGGCCCGCTTCGCCGCCGTGACCGGCTCCGAACCAACCCGTGCAAAGGTGAAGCGGCTGGTGCGCGGCTATGCACAGACCATCGATCCTGGCGGCAAATTCTTCGTAGACTTGCGGTATCCGGGCTACACCTACGACAAGCTGGTTTGCGCCTTGCTCGATGCCCATTACTGGGCCGGCGATGAGACCGCGGTGCAGGTGCTATACGCCACAACAACAGCGGCGAAGGTGCACATGGCGGACCATGCTCTCACTAACCAAGAGCAACACGAACGCCCGCACAAGGACGAGACCTATACCTGGGACGAGACGTACACCATGGCCGAGAATCTCTTTCTCGCTTACGAACGCACCGGCGACAAGATGTTCTTCGACATGGGGAAGCGCTATTTGCTGGACCGCACGTTTTTCGACCCGCTGGCCGATGGGCAAAACGTGCTGCCGGGTCTGCACGCCTACAGCCACGTGAACGCGTTGAGTTCCGGCATGCAGGGCTACATGAAGGTCGGTGACCCGAAGTATCTGCATGCGGTCACGAATGCCGTCGAAATGATCTGGAAGGATCAGAGTTTTGCGACGGGCGGCTGGGGACCAAACGAAGCGTTTGTTGAGCCCGGTAAAGGGCAGCTCGGCGCGAGTTTGTCAGAGACGCACAGCAGCTTTGAGACGCCATGCGGAGCCTACGCGCATTTCAAGGTGATGCGTTACCTGCTGGGGCTCACGCGAGATGTACGCTACGCCGACAGCCTGGAACGGGTTCTCTACAACACGATTCTTGGCGCCTGGCCGGTGCGCGAAGACGGCTCGACCTTCTACTATTCGGACTACCACCACTCCGGCACGAAGACCTACCGAACAGGAGATCCGAAGGCAACTTACCGGTGGGACCGCGAACCCAAATGGCCGTGCTGCTCGGGAACGCTGCCGCAGATCACGGTGGACTATACGATCAGCGCTTATTTCCGCAGTGCCGATGGCGTGTATGTCAACCTCTATGTTCCTTCGCGCCTCACCTGGACAACGGACTCGGCGCGCTGCACGCTCGTGCAGGAGACAGCGTATCCCACAGAGAATCTGGTGACCATGCGGATGGAAGTTTCATCGCCACGGGAGTTCTCACTGTACCTTCGGATTCCGGCCTGGGCAGGCAACGAGACGTCGGTTTCGGTGAAGGGCAAGCGGCAGAAGGTGGATATTTCGCCGAGCACGTTTCTTGCCGTGCGCCGAATCTGGAAAACGGGCGACGCCGTCGAACTTGACTTAGATCAGCCGGTGAGAACTGAAGCAGTCGACGCTCAGAATGCCGACCAGGTAGCGATCGTCCGGGGCCCACAGGTGCTCTTCGCGATATCGGAGGGGCAGCCCGAGCTAACGCGCGAACAAGCGGCGCACCCGAGGATTTCGCGAGCTGGGAACGAAGATTGGAAGCTAGACTTGGACAAGTCGAGCCTGCTGCTCCGGCCGTTTGCCAGAATCGGCGATGAGGTCTACCAGACCTATGTCAAGGTGCTGGCTGGATAACGCCCCATCCATTTGACTTCAAAATGTGCGAGAATCTCCCCAATAAGGGGGTACCCTATGGGATGCTTCCGCACGCTTCGGTTCATGGTGGTCTTGGTAGTTGTTTCCGGCGCTTGGGCACAATCGGGCAACGGCGACGATCGCAAGAACTACGCCGCGAAAATCCGCGAAACGTATAACTTCCGTTTCGGCGGCGACAAGCTCAGCACGCCAGGCAATGCCGCCGTCGAAGGCGGTGACTTCATCCAGCCCGGGGCGTTTCCTAAAGCCACCTATTGCGCGCACTGCCATGAGGAGGCCTACAGCCAGTGGCGCCAAGCGCTACATTCCAACTCGTTCCGCACGCCCTTCTACCGGGCCAGCGTTAACATATTGCCCAGAACCAGGGGGATCGAGTTCACAAGGCACTGCGATAGCTGCCACAATCCAATCGGCGTGCTCACCGGGGCACTGACGCAGGACTCCCAGGTGGATCGCGAATTCGATGCCGATGGCCTCACGTGCACAACCTGCCATTCCGTTCAAAAACTGAAATCCACGGAGGGCAATGGGGGCTTCGTGATGGGCGTGCCATCCGCCATGGTGGATGAGGATGGCAACCGCATCCCCGGCGAGGTGCCCTACGAGCAGATCATGGCGCATCCGGACCGGCACTCGAGGGCGGTGATGCAAGGCTTCTACCGCACGCCGGAGTTTTGTGCAGCCTGCCACAAAGCGAACCTGCCTCACGAGCTCAACGATTACAAATTCATCCGCGCCTTCACGGCGTACGACGAGTGGCAGAATTCAAAGTTCTCGAAGCGCAACCCGCTGACCTTTTACTCCGCCGACTTCACAACCTGCCAAGGTTGTCATATGAAACGGGCCGAGGTAACGCTACGCGATTACGGCGCCAAGAACGGCACGTTCGCTTCGCATCGCTGGCTGGCCGGCAATACCGCAGTGCCCTTCTATTACGGCTTTAACCAGCAACTGCAAAAAACAATTGAATTTCTTCAGTCTGGGAACTATCTCAACGTAGATCTGTTCGGGATCATGAAGGAAGGGACGCCGAATATAATCGCGCCGCTTGGAACGGTGCCTTTCGAGCTTGCGCCGAACGACGTCGTCGAAGTGATGGCGGTCATTCAGAACAAGAACATTGGCCACTCTTTGATCCCGGAAGTACGCGACCTTTACGAAGCCTGGGTTGAGTTCGTAGTGAAGGACGCAAGCGGCAAGGATTACTACCATAGCGGATTCCTCAAGCCCAATGGAATGCTCGATGAGCGGGCGCACAGTTTTACCAACAGGCCGGTGAATCTGTCTGGAGACTTTGTCGATAATCACATGGTCTGGACCATTCACTCGGTGGCCTATGACAACACGATCCAGTCGGGACGGTCCGCTCTGGTTCGCTACCAGTTCCGCATCCCGGCAGCGGCCAAGGGACCACTTACGGTGGCGGCTCGCGTCAATTATCGTCATTTGCGCCAGAGTTACTTGAACAACATATTCGGCGACGATCACCCTGCGTACCCCGTGGTGGAGATCGCTTCACGCACGCGCACACTGAACATCGGCGCAAATGCGGTCACGCCTCCTGACCCGAAGGACAATCCTGATTGGATGCGCTGGAACAATCTGGGAATCGCGTATCTGGATCAACTGCAATATGCCGATGCCATTCACGCCTTCGGGGAGGTTGTAAGACTGCGGCCCGACTACGCCGATGGCTACATCAATCTCGGCCTGACGAATATCGAGTGGGAGAAGTATAGCGCTGCCCGCGGCAGCCTCGAGAAGGCGCTGGCGCTCAATCCCGAGAATGCGCGTGCGCTATATTACCTAGCGCTGGTGGAAAGGCGCGAAGGCCATTTCGATGCTGAAATCGCCGACTTGCAAAACGTCGTGCAGCAATACCCGCAATCGCGCGACGCCCGGCGCGAGCTGGGAATCTCTTACTATCAGCAGCACTGGTATGAAGATGCTATTCAGCAGTTCGGCGCGTTGCAGGCTGTTGATCCCGACGATGTCGCCGCGCATTACAATCTTTCCGTCCTGTATCGCCGCATGCACATGAAAGAAAAAGCTGCGGACGAAGCCGCCAAGTTTGCCACCAAGGAAGTCGATCCCGGAGCGCCCACTTACTCCTTGGAGTTTCTGCGCAAACATCCCGAAATTTCCACTGAGAGCGTACCGTGGCACATGCACACCGATTTGCCGCAGGCGGCCGGCGCGGTCGCAGGGCAACCATAAGGAGATCATGTTTTGAATCAGAATCGCCGGCGCTTCCTTCGCTCACTTAGCCGTAGTTCGCTGGTTCTGCCGTTTGCGGACTTACTTGCCTCCGCCGCTCCTCAGGCTTTGCCTGGGCCAATCGAGCGCAGTTATGACGCAAAACCTAAAGCCCCTCCGCCTGGTCCTAAGTCGCCGATAGAAGGGACGCCGCTCGGCCTCAGTTTTGTGGATGTTGTGAAGGAGGCAGGTCTGGCTTATAAGACGATCTATGGAGGTGAGGGGAAGAACAAGTATCTTCTTGAGACTACCGGCTGTGGTCTTGCGTTCTACGATTACGACAACGACGGTTGGCTGGATATTTTCCTGGTGAACGGCTGGCGCCTCGAAGGATTTCCTGCCGGCCAAGAGCCCCACTGCCGCCTATTCAAGAATAATCGTGATGGCACATTCACCGACGTTACGAAAGGATCGGGTCTGGAGCACCGCACCGGATGGGGACAAGCCTGCTGCGTGGGCGACTACAATAACGACGGCCACGACGATCTGTTCGTAACTTACTACGGGCAGAATGCGCTGTATCGCAACAACGGCGATGGAACTTTCACGGATGTTACTAAGAAAGCGGGATTGACCCAGCCAGGTCCAAAGACTCGCTGGAACACGGGCTGTACGTTTGTGGATTACGACAAGGATGGCCATTTAGACCTGTTTGTTGCAAACTATGTGGATTTCGATCTAAAGACCGCGCCACCACCGGAAGCAGGTCCTTGCACATATAAAGGACTATTGGTCGCCTGCGGCCCGCCCGGATTGCGCGGTGGCAAGAATATTCTCTATCACAACAATGGCGATGGAACGTTCAGCGACGTAAGCGAAAAAGCAGGAATCTGGAAAACCCCTGGAACTTACGGATTAAGCGTAGCCGCATCGGATCTAGATAATGACGGATGGCCGGACATCTATGTAGCCAACGATTCGAGCACGGCCACGCTTTACCAGAATCAGAAGGACGGCACCTTCAAAGACATTGCCATTGAGTCTGGAGCTGCCTTGTCTCCCGAAGGAAAGCCGCAAGCGGGCATGGGAGTTTCGATCGGTGACTACAATCGCGACGGCAATCTCGACATAGTGAAGACTAACTTCGCCGGCGACACGGATTCGCTCTATACCAATCTCGGCGACGCGATATTCGAGGACCGGACATATCCCAGCGGCCTCGGCGTCAATACGCGTCTGCTGGGTTGGGGAGTCGGCTTCTTCGATATGGATAACGACGGGTGGCTCGACATCTTGATGTCGAACGGGCATGTGTATCCGGAGGTCGATAAGTCGAATGCCGATCTGAAGTACGCGGAACATAAATATCTTTATCGCAATCTCCAGAACGGTCGGTTCGAAGAGGTGACGGATAAGGGCGGCCCTGGAATTCTCGAGAATGCACCGGCTCGCGGATGCTCCTTTGGCGATTACGATAATGACGGCGATATCGACATCGCGGTGAACTGCGTGAATGCCATCCCGCAGCTTTTGCGATGCGATTCGACGCTCAATCGTAACTGGATCAAGATCAAACTGGTGGGTGTAAAGTCGAATCGCACGGGCATCGGCAGCCGTGTGATTGTGGTGGCGAGGACCAAGCCGGATGCGCCAAAGCCGCTGACACAGATGGATGAATTACGCAGCGGAGGCAGTTATTTCTCGCAGAATGACTTGCGCATGCACTTCGGGCTGGAGCATGCCACGAAAGTGGATCTGATCGAAATCCGGTGGCTCAGCGGACAAGTGGATCAACTGAAGGATCTGGATGCGAACCGCCTCTATGTGATTCAAGAGGGCGGCAAGATTCTGAAATCCGAAGCGCTCCAGCCAGCGCAGAAGGCCTGACGCAAGAATGGAGCGCGTAATTCTGCTTCTGGCAATCTGCATCCCTGGTGTAAGTGCCGCCGAACAGACTTGCCCTTGGCTAAATGCGGCGACCGCCGGAGGAGTGCTAGAGGGCCCCGCCCACGCGACGGTCACAAAGAGCGGAGAGGATGCGACCTGCGAATTTGCGCGCCAGAATTCAGTGGCTAAGTTACGAATCGAGGTAGTGACCATGGGCGCATCGCGAGGCGAGTTAGCGGCTTACAAGGCCCAATGTGCCGGTCCCGTGGCGCCGCTCAAGGCGGTTGGCAGTGAGGCACTGGCTTGTGGCATCGAAACTAGAAACGGGGAGGCCGCCGAGCAGGTGGCGGGGAGGGTGCGAAAACAGGCATTCCTTGTCCGGGTGAGCGCAGGCAGTGCCTTTTCACGAGAGACGCTTCGCGAAAAAGCCATAAAAGTTGCGGAACAGGTAGCCGGGAATTTGTTCTAGCACTAATGCGGCGTGGCCTGGCGTAGTTTCTTCTCTTTTTGTTCTTCTTCCACCTTCCGGATCTCAGCCGCCTTGTCGAAGGCGTGCTTGGCGCCTTCCAGGTCACCTTTTCGCCGGAGTAGCAGCCCCAGATTGTTGAACGCACCGGCGTCGGTATCATCTAGCGCCACGGAACGGCGCAACGCATCGATCGCGCCATCTACGTCACCCTGGTCCTTCAAAATGCTCCCGAGCCTGTACCAGGCCTCCACATAGTCCGGCCGCTGGCCAACGGCTGCCCGCAATTGCTCAATCGCCTTGCCCATGTCGCCCATGTCCGCATACGTTATGGCCAGTGTGAAATGGGCCTCGGCGAGCGTCGGTTCGAGTTCCACGGCTCTCTCGAGTTCCGCTTTCGCATGAGGCAGGTCATCAGTCTGCTTATAAGCGACGCCCAGATCGTAATGCGCGGAAGCGAGTTCGGGATGAACCCGGATCAACTCCGAGAGGTGTTTGATGGCCTCCTGGTACTTCCCCGCCCCGATGTAGGCGTAACCGACGTTCACCAGTACATGAAAATTGTCGGGCTCCTGTTCAAGAATCCGCCTAAACTGCCGCAAGCCGGCATCAGGATCGCCGGAATTCACCAGCGCCTGGCCGTAGCTGTTACGAACCGCGGTATTGTTTGGATCAATCGCCAGCGCCTGCCGGTAAGCGTCCCGACCTTCCTTGAATTGCCGCTGCTGTTGATACGCGAGTCCCAGGTTTTGCCAAATGGCCGCGTTCTTGGGAAGCTGCCGGGCCGCTTTCGCCAGCTCCGGAATCGCGTCCGCATAACGCCCTGTATCCGTGTAGGCGGAACCGAGACGGAATCGGTAATCCGCATGGTCCGGGGCCAGGGCCACTGCCTTCTGCAAAGCAGTGAGCGCCGCCTCCTTCTTTTCCGCAAGCCAGAGTGCTACGCCCAGGTGGTACCAGGCTTGGGCCATCTTGGGATCCAACTGCGTCGCCCGCTGGAAGTGAGGAATGGCTTCGGCGGAACGGCTTGTGGCGGCAAGCAGAAATCCCATCTCGTCCTGATACGCTGCTGATTTCGGCACGAGCCGCGCAAGTTTCTCGTAGTCCGCCAACGCTCCGTTCGCGTCTTTTGCCGCCAGATGCTGTCGCGCGGAAGCCTCTAACGCTTGAACGCTTTCCGAAGGTTGCGCGGCCACGCAGACAGAGAGAGCGGCCACCAACAGGCCATCGCACCGCTTTGGCACGCCCCATTATAGGCTTGCAATCGGCGGACTTTGCCCGCCGTGCTCGAAAACAAGCCGGCGCAGCCCCATGTCCAGAAGATTCAAAACGAGAAGCGCGGGAACTTAAAGAATCACGCGAGGAGAGAAAAGAGCGGTCCTACAATCCGCTTGGCCCGACACTTGGGCAGGGTCTATAATTTTTTCTCTGCAAGACATTGGAAATACAGGGCTAAATAATATTGACATGATGGCATGTAACTTAATAGAATCTGCTCCACTATATACTTGTAGACTGGCGGTGATCATGTCAACCGAGGAGCGTCTTGATATTCTGCGGGCAGCCGCACCCAATTCTTGGCTCGCTTTTTCAAGTGACGAAGCGAGATTAGTGGCTAGTGGTGTGTCCTACGCAGAAGCCATAAAGGGCGCGGAGAATTCCGGCGAGAACGATCCGGTACTTGTTAAAGTCCCAGAAGAATGGTCCCCGCTGGTTCTGTAGATTGCGCGTCCCCTACAAAGTGCTACCGCTGACTTCCCCAGAGCCAGCGTTCCCAAATGAAACGGAGACATGGGTCCCGATCATGGTTGTCTCCTTTTGTTCATTGGGCATGCACCAACTCGCAGATTTGAGGCAATTGTAGATTCGGGGTCTCCAAGCTGTTTGTTCCATGCAGATATCGGGGAGGCTCACGGGCTAGACATCGAGTCCGGCAAGCCAGGCCCACTTTCTGGGGTTGTGGGCGGATCGAAAGGAAAAGTCTATTACCATCAGGTCAAGCTAAATTAGTCGTTCCCGGTGGCATGATCTCGATATCTGGCGGTTTCTCGCGCAACTTGTCCGTGGCCGCCATCTTGGGTCGCCACGGCTTCTTTGAGCACTACACCATAACCTTCGACCCCTCCAATAGGCCCCCTGGGCTTGAAATCATTCGCTTTCATCGGGCGTAAATAATTTCAAGACGAGCCACTACCACTACCGAACCCTGGTTGACAGGATTCAAAGGCTTTCGATATCATTGGAAGGTTTCGCGAGTCAGTTCTTCTGCTCCCGTGCTACCCCCGTATTGCGATATGGGCCGGCCGGGGGTCGGCCCCGAGGTTTCAGTGGTAGCAGGACAAACTGCTGGAGCATGGGCTTGTCCGAAGTTCTCGCTAAGGAAGGCAGCCGTAAATCACCACTGGGTTGATAGGTCTGCTTTCTGATTTTGACCGTTCACAGCCTGTGGGCCCCGCAGTAAGCCGGGGAGGAATGTGAGTGGTTTGCGTCATTTTTTGAAACACATCAGGCTGAGGAAGGTTCGTGCCGACTTTTAACCAACTTGTGCGCAGCGGGCGAAGACCGCCGCGGTGGAAGACCGCCAGCCCCGCTTTGCAGGCGTGTCCGCAAAAACGCGGGGTATGTACGCGTGTATACACTTCGACACCCAAGAAGCCGAATTCGGCGCTACGGAAAGTGGCGCGCGTGCGATTGACCAATGGGATCGAAGTCACGACGTATATTCCGGGCGTGGGGCACAATCTGCAGGAGCACTCGATCGTGCTGATCCGCGGGGGCCGCGTGAAGGATCTGCCGGGCGTGCGCTACCACGTGATTCGCGGTGCACTGGACACGGCGGGCGTGTCCAACCGCAAACAGGGACGCTCCAAGTACGGAGCCAAGAGGCCGAAGGCGTAAAACGATGCCGAGACGGAGAGGGGCAGAAAACCGGGAGGTGTTGCCGGACCCGGTGTACAACTCGACGCTGGTGGAGAAATTCATCTGCTCGATGATGTGGGACGGCAAGAAGAATACGGCGCAGGGAATCTTCTACGATTCCATGGAAAAGATCCGCGAGCGCACGGGCGACGATCCGCTGAAGCTGTTCAAGAAGGCGGTGGAGAACTGCAAGCCGCTGCTCGAAGTGAAGACGCGGCGCGTGGGCGGTGCAAACTACCAGGTGCCGATTGAGGTGCCGCAGACACGGCGGACGAGTCTTGCGATCCGCTGGATCATCCTCAACGCGCGGGGGCGGGCGGAAAAAGGGATGCCGGAGAAGCTGGCGAACGAACTGAATGATGCCGCGAACTCGCGCGGTGGGGCGATTAAAAAGAAGGACGACGTCCATCGCATGGCGGAGGCGAACAAGGCCTTTGCGCATTACCGGTGGTAGGAAAAGCGATGCAAGGCAAAAGACAAAAGGCAAATGGCAAAAGGCAAAAGGCAAAAGTGGGATGCGGCGCAGCCTACCTTCCTTTTGACTTTTGACTTTTGCATTTTGCCTTCTGATTTCAGGTTCTGATATGGCACGAACTGTTCCGCTCGAGCGGATGAGGAACATCGGGATTGCGGCGCACATTGACGCCGGCAAGACCACTACGACCGAGCGCATCCTTTATTACACGGGCCGCACGCACAAGATCGGCGAAGTGCATGAGGGCACGGCGGTGATGGACTGGATGGAGCAGGAGCAGGAGCGTGGCATCACTATCACGAGCGCCGCAACCACCTGCGAATGGCGCGATATCCAGATCAACATTATTGATACACCGGGCCACGTGGATTTCACGGCGGAAGTGGAGCGCTCGCTGCGCGTGCTGGACGGCGCGGTGGCGGTGTTCGACGCGGTGGCGGGTGTGCAGCCGCAATCGGAAACGGTGTGGCGCCAGGCGGACAAATACCAGGTTCCGCGGATTTGCTTCATCAACAAGATGGACCGGGTGGGCGCGGATTTCTTCCACTCGGTGGAAACCATTGTCAGCCGGTTGCGCTGCAAGCCGGTTGTGATTCAGCTTCCCGTTGGCGCGGAGGACCAGTTTAAAGGCGTGGTGGATCTGGTCGAGATGAAAGCGCTGATCTGGCGGGATGAAACGCTGGGCGCCGAGTACGATGTGGTGGACATTCCGGCGGATCTCGAAGCTAAGGCGCGCGAGTGCCGGGAGCACATGATCGAGGCGGTCTCGGAGCACGACGACAAACTGTTCGAGAAATACGTTGAAGGAAAGCCGCTGAGCAACGAGGAAATTCGTGCGGGCATTCGCAAGGCCACAATCGCGTTGAAGATTTTCCCCGTTATCTGCGGGACGGCGTTCAAGAACAAGGGCGTGCAATCGATGCTGGATGCGGTGGTGGATTACCTGCCATCGCCCCTGGATGTTCCGCCGGTAGAGGGCGTGTCGGTGGACGATCCGAACACGGTGCTGATTCGCAAGGCTTCGGATAGCGAGCCGTTTTCGGCGCTCGTGTTCAAGATCATGACCGACCCATATGTGGGCCAGCTCGCGTTTTTCCGGGTGTACTCTGGCACGCTGGCGGCGGGCGATTCGGTCTACAACGTGGCCAAGGGACGTAAGGAGCGCATCGGGCGGCTACTACGCATGCACGCCAACAAGCGCGAAGAGATCCAGGAGATTTTGGCGGGAGATATCGCGGCGGCGGTCGGTTTGAAGACGGTCGTCACGGGCGATACGATCTGCGACGCGGATCATCCGATTGTGCTGGAGTCGATCGAGTTCCCGACACCGGTGATTCAGCTCGCTGTCGAGCCGCGCACGAAGGCCGATCAGGAAAAACTGGGCATGGCGATTCAGAAGCTGGCCCAGGAAGACCCGACGTTCCGGGTTTCGACCGATCATGACACCGGGCAGACGATTCTTTCCGGCATGGGTGAGTTGCACCTCGAGATCATTGTGGACCGCATGATGCGCGAGTTCGGCGTGGCGGCGAACGTGGGCAAACCGCAGGTGGCGTATCGCGAAACGATTCGCAAGAGCTCAGAAGCCGAAGGCCGGCACGTGAAGCAATCCGGCGGCCGCGGCCAGTATGGTGTGGTGAAGATCCGGGTGGAGCCGCTGCCACAAGGCTCAGGGTTCGAATTCGTGAACGAGATTTACGGCGGATCCATTCCGAAGGAATATATCGCGCCGGTGGAAGCGGGCATGAAGGAGGCGCTGGAGGGCGGAATTCTAGCGGGCTTCCCGATGTCGGATTTGAAAGCGACACTGTACGACGGAAGCTATCACGATGTGGACTCATCGGAAATGGCTTTCAAAATCGCCGGCTCGCTAGCAATCAAAGAAGCGGCGCGGCGCGCGAAACCGGTGCTGCTCGAACCGATCATGGCGGTTGAAGTGGTGGTGCCGGAAGAGTACATGGGAGATGTGATCGGCGATTTGAACTCGCGGCGCGGCCGGATCGAGGGCATGGAGCTGCGGGGAACGTCGCAGATCATCAAATCGAGCGTGCCGCTCTCAGACATGTTCGGTTACGCAACGGATTTACGCTCGCGCACACAGGGACGCGGGAGTTTCACGATGCATTTCGGCAGGTACGAAGAAGTGCCGGCGGCCCTAGCCGAAGAAATTGTCAGCCGGGTGCAGGGGATTACGAAGTAAACAGCTCTTTTAGGAGATTGGCAGAATCATGGCAAAGGAAAAATTTGATCGTTCCAAGCCGCATGTCAACATCGGCACCATCGGGCACATTGATCACGGCAAGACCACGCTGACCGCGGCCATCACCAAGGTGCTGGGCAAGCACAATCCCAAGGTCAAGTTCCGCAGTTTCGATTCCATCGACAACGCGCCGGAAGAAAAAGCCCGCGGTATCACGATCGCGGTGGCGCACGTGGAGTACGAGACCGCCAAGCGGCACTACGCGCACGTGGATTGTCCCGGCCACGCCGACTACATCAAGAACATGATCACCGGCGCCGCGCAGATGGACGGCGCGATTCTGGTCGTGGCCGCGACCGACGGCCCCATGCCGCAAACGCGCGAACACATTCTGCTCGCCCGCCAAGTGGGCGTGCCGTATATCGTCGTAGCCATGAATAAAGTCGACATGGTGGATGATCCGGAGCTGCTGGATCTGGTGGAGCTGGAAGTGCGCGAGCTGCTCAAGAGCTACAAGTTCCCGGGCGATGATCTGCCGGTGGTGCGGGTCTCGGCGCTGGGCGCGCTGAATGGCGAAGAGCAGTGGGAAAAGAAAGTGGACGAGCTGATGGAAGCCGTCGACAGCTATATTCCGATTCCCGAGCGCGCGATCGACAAGCCGTTCCTG